>Ga0194132_10001814_pt1 | contig 42238 bp, 28 predicted proteins | sample TA2KigOf80mmetaG_FD_148612 | JGI IMG/M metagenome (GOLD analysis project Ga0194132, IMG submission 148612) | Freshwater microbial communities from Lake Tanganyika, Tanzania - TA2015054 Kigoma Offshore 80m | ecosystem: Environmental > Aquatic > Freshwater > Lake | place: Tanzania: Lake... | reverse complement strand
CAAAGGTTTCCGGCGACTGAAGGAACACGCTGACATGCCCCGGCTCGTCGCCGCGCTCCGTGCTCGCGATCACAGAATGGGCCTTCGCGTCTCAGTCGAGCACGTCGCGTAGAATCTCAACCGAGCCGCCGCCGAGTTTCAACAGCGGGCGGGACATCCCCCGGTTCCGACACCCATGTCAGCCCTTGAGAAGCCGCGCGCGGCGGTTCTCCCAACCATCGGGCCATGCCGCCGCATATAACTGATTGTAGGTATTTCTGGACTCGACTGTTCAGGCTCCCATTCCTCCCGAAACCCATCAAACAGGGCTGTCGCGCGGCGGATACTTGTGAGATGCTTATCAGGCTACCCGTAGGAATGACTCGGCCATGCAGGAGGACAGCCCGATGAATGGTTCCAAGTGGGGCGGAATCGCCGCGTTCGTATGCGCCGGCCTGGTAGGAGCGTCGAGCGTGGCTGTCGCGCAGGCCAAGCCTCAAGTCACCTTCGCCAAGGATGTCGCACCGATTCTTCAGAGGGCGTGTCAGGCATGCCATCGGCCGAACAACATCGCGCCGATGTCGTTGCTGACGTACGAGGAAGCACGTCCGTGGGCGCGGTCGATCCGTGTCAAGGTGGCTGAGCGCGAGATGCCACCGTGGTACATCGATCGAAACGTCGGCGTGAAGAAGTTCGATCCAGATCCGTCGCTGAGCGATGCCGAGATTGACACCATCGTCAAATGGGTGGACGCCGGAGCGCCGCGGGGCAACCCAGCCGACATGCCGCCGCCGCGCAAGTTCGACGACAGCGATCGCTGGCACATTGGTGAACCCGACATCATCGCCACATTGCCGAAGGACGTGATCGTCAAGGCGGCCGCTGCTGATCAGTGGATGGACGTGGACATGACCCACGTCGACATCCCCAAGGATCGCTATATCAAGGCCGTCGAAGTTAAGCCGTCGAAGGGCCCTTCGGTCGTGCACCACGCCGTGGCCAGCACTTACCTCGAAGACGATCCCGAGATCTCGAAGACCCTGCTCGTCGAGTACGCCGTCGGCAAGTTCGGCGACATCTACCCGGACGGGGCGGCGCGCGTGCTTCGAGCGAACTCCAAGCTCTCGATGAATCTCCACCTGCACTCTATCGGCGAGGAGATTCCGGCCAACGTCGTCGTCGGCATCAAGCTGTATCCCGAAGGCTACAAGCCGACGTTCGTCGAGACTGTGACACACGTCGGCGACAACGAGGATCTCGATATCGCGCCGGGCGATGCGAACGCGCGGTCCGAGGGCTACACGGTCCTCACAAAGCCGGTACGCCTGACCTCCTTCCAACCACACCTGCACAACCGCGGCAAGGCCCAGTGCGTCGAGGCCATTATCCCGGGCGCCGGCATTCGCCCCGGCATCGCGAAGACGCAGACGATCAGCTGCGTGAATCGCTATCGATTCAATTGGCACATTGTCTACCACTACACGCCGGACGATCAGCCGCTCTTGCCGGCAGGCACGATGCTGAAGGTCACCTCGTGGCACGACAACACGTCCGCCAACAAGTTCAACCCAGACCCGTCGAACTGGGCCGGTTTCGGGCAGCGTTCCATTGACGATATGGCGTTCGCCTGGATGACGTGGTACGAGCTGACCGAGGATCAGTACAAGGAGATGGTGGCCGAGCGGCAGCGCAAGACGCAGGCGGCCACGCAGAACCAGCAGCAGTAGTTACGACGAGAGGGCGGCGATGAACCGGTCGGTCGTTGGAGTGGTGGCGTGTGCGCTCGCGTTGGCTCTGTCCAACGCGAGCGCCGGCGCTCAGGACATCCAGTACCAGTCGGGCCAGAACCTCGTGCCCGTGTTCGAGGGCTGGCAACGCAACGAGGATGGCAGCTACAAGTTCTTTTTCGGCTACCTGAATCGGAACTATGGAGACCAGCTCGACATTCCCGTCGGGCCCAATAATCGGTTCGAGCCGGGTCCCGCCGATCGCAACCAACCCACCCACTTCTACACACGCCGCCACGAGTTCGTCTTCTCGGTGAGCGTTCCCAGAGACTGGGACAAGACGCGGCGACTGCAGTGGATCGTGACCGTCAACGGCAAGACCGAGACGGCGAACGGTTGGTTGCAGCCCGAGTGGGAAGTGGATGATGGCGTCATTCAGATGAACCTTGGCGGAGGTGGAGCGCCGCCGACCAACCCGCCGAATCAGCACCCGAAGGTGACGAGCGGGAGCAAGGACATGACGGCGGGGATCAACAACCCGCTGACGCTGTCGGTGCAGGCCAGCGACGACGGCATTCCGAGGCCGCGGAAGCCGCGACCGGGCGCGACGACGCCGCCAGCCGCGCAGGGGCTCCGTGTGCGGTGGTTCCACTATCGAGGGGCCGGCAAGGTGACCTTCACGCCTGAGTCCAGCACGCCAGTCCACGGCAAGCCCATCGACGAGAAGACCCAGGCGGTGTTCGCGTCGCCTGGAAGCTACATTGTGCGAGCGGTCCTCTTCGATGGCCTGCTTGAGACGCCGTACGACATCACGGTAACGGTGAAGTAATGGGCCGCCCGCGCGGTCAGCGCCCCTTTCGTTTCGCCACGTCTCATGCGTTCCCTGCTCGCGGCGGTTTGCGCCGCGTGAGTGAAGTCTCGCCGTGACCTCAATCCTGGAGGTATCTGTGACGCCTGCCACCCTCACCAAGCCGGTCAAGATGATTCTCCTCGCGCTCCTCGCCGGCGTGGTCCTGTTGTGCGGCGGCGTTCGCGCGCAGCAACCGGCAACGCCTGCGCCCGACATCGCGTTCGACGCGCAAGACATGCTGAAGATGCCGCCGGACCTCTATCTCGGCGAAATCGCCGGCGTCGCCCTCAACTCCAAGAAGCACATCTTCGTGTACACGCGGACCGCTGCCGACAACGGCCAGACGATCCTCGAGCCAACGTCGGCGCGAATCTTTGAGTTCAATCCCGACGGCACCTTCCTCAAGGAGATTGGGAAGAACCTCTACTCGAAGGGATGGGCCCACGCGGTTCGGGTGGACAGGGAGGACAACATCTGGCTCGTCGACAACGGCACCGACGAAGTCGTGAAGCTCGGGCCGGACTACCGTGTGAAGTTGATTCTCGGTCGCCGCAACGAGCCGGTGCAGGAGCGCGTGCGGCGCGTGGGCATGAATCCCGGCAACCCGCCGCCTGCGCCGCGGACCGGGTACTTCTACGAACCGACCGACGTCGCGTTCGACGCGCAAGGCAACATCTTCATCAGCGACGGGTACCAGAACTCGGTTGTGCACAAGTTCGACAAGGACGGCCACATCGTCAAGATGGCCGGAGGGGCGAGGGGCAGCGCGCCAGGGCAGTTCAGCACGCCGCACGGCATCGCCGTCGACGCCAAGGGCCTGGTCTACGTCGCCGACCGCTCGAACGCGCGCATTCAGGTCCTCGACAACGATCTCAACTACGTGCGCGAGATCAAATACGACCCGCCCCAGCCGGCTGGTTATGTCTCGCCGATTCCAGACTTCGGCAAGCGAGCGGACGGCAGGCACAACACGCTCTGGCCGAACACGCTGTGCATCACGCCCGGTGAGCCACAGTACATCTACGCGAACTCGATGTTCCCCGGGCAGATCCAGAAGATCACGCTGGACGGCAAGGTCGTCGGCCAGTTCGGCACGGCCGGGCGCAAGGTCGGCCAGTTCGGCTGGGTGCACGCGATCGCGTGCGTCGCCGAGAACGAGCTCTGGATTGGCGAGCTGCTCAACTGGCGCGTCCAGCGGTTCCTGCTGAAGCCGGGCACGGTGCACCGATCCTCTCGCGGACAGTAGGGAGGCGGAGATGCGACGTCGACGAATCGCAGCGCGCGGGCTGCTTGTGGCGGCCTGTGTCCTCGGCTCTCCCATCGCGACCCTCGCGCAGAGCGCGGTCGCCGGCGTCGTTCGCGACTCGAGTGGCGCCGTTCTGCCCGGCGTCACGGTGACAGCATCCAGCCCGGCGCTGATCGAACGATCGAAGGCCAGCGTCACGGATGCCTCCGGCCAATACCGCATCGTCGACCTGCGCCCTGGCACGTACGAGGTGGTGTTCGAGCTGTCGGGCTTCCAAGCTGTCAAGCGCGACGGGCTGGTGATCGAGGCGAACTTCACCGCGACGGTCAACGCGGACCTACAGGTCGGCTCGATGGAGGAGAGCATCACGGTCACCGGCGCCTCGCCGCTGGTCGACGTGCAGACCACGGCGAAGCGCGAGGTGCTCTCGCGAGACCTGCTGGACGCGCTGCCGACCGGACGCAGCTTCCAAGGGATCGGCGCGACGCTGCCGGCGCTGAGCATGGGTCGCTTCGACGTGGCCGGGTCCAACGCGATGCAACAGGGCGTGCTCGTCGTCTACGGCGGGACAGGGACTGACCTGGCGATGGAAGTCGACGGCCTGAACGTGATGGGCACGCTCGACCGCGGCTGGTTTCCGCTGGTGTACCACAACGACGGTGAGTTCCAGGAGATGGTCTACCAGGTGGCCGGTGGACCCGCGGAGAGCCAGACGGGCGGCGTCAGGATCAACATGATCCCGAAAGTCGGCGGCAACGAGTTCAAGGGGGACGCGACGATCCTCTTGTCTTCCACGCGCTTTCAGTCGAGCAATCTCACAGACGACCTCGTCCGCCGCAACTACCGGTCGCCTGGGCGGCTGGACAGGCTGTGGGACGTGAACCCCACCATCGGCGGGCCGGTCAAAAGAGATCGCATCTGGTTCTTCGGTTCGTTTCGCGATTGGGCCTATAACAACCAGGTGGGCAACATCTTCTACCGCGACGGCCGGCCCGGGATCGACGACAACACCGTCCAGGCGTACAGCACGCGCTTGACGTTCCGACCATCGGAGCGCGATCGCATCAATTTCTCTTGGAACCGCTATCCCCGCATCCGTCGCCACTCCGGGATCGAGACGGGCCTGCAGACACCCTACGGCGCGGGGATTCTCGACATCGTGCAGGCGCACATCAGCCAATTGAAGTGGACGTCCACGTTGTCCAATCGGCTGCTGTTCGAGGCGGCCGGGATCATCTTCCCGTACTACTACAACTCGAAGTACCAGCCCGAGGTGGCGCCCGCGACGTGCTTCACTGCTGCCGCGGCATGTGCGCCCGGGACGAACTACGGGGACATCTCACACTTCAACATCACGACGGGCATCACCGATGTGGCGTCGCAGAACGTCACATGGAATCGGCTGTGGAAGGACGGCGTGATGTCCGCGCTGTCGTACGTGACCGGGAGCCACGCCCTGAAGGCGGGGTTCACCTTCCAGCATGGGTACAATCGCAACGGGTCCTCGGCGAAGAACGCGGATCTGGTGCAACGGTATCGCAGCACGGCGGCGACGTTCGGCAACCTGTTCGTGCCTGGCGTGTGGACATCCGACTCGGTGACGATCTCGAACACGCCCTATATCCAGCAATCCAATCTGGATTTCGACATCGGGATTTACGTTCAGGATTCGTGGCGGCTCAACCGGTTGACGTTGAACCCCGGCGTTCGGTACGAGCGGCTGCGCGGATCGACGGAGGCGGTAGATCTGCCCGCCGGCCGCTTCGTTCCAGCGCGGCGCTTCGACGCGATCCCGAACCTGCCGAACTGGACCGATATCTCGCCGCGCTTCGGCGCAGCCTACGACCTGTTCGGCGACGGACGGACGGCGCTCAAGGGAAGCGTCGGCAAGTACACACAGCAGGAAGCAACCGGCTTCTCGAACACGTACAACCCGAGCATCCTGTCGACGGACATCCGGACCTGGCGTGACGCCAACGGCGATGACATCGCGCAGGAGAACGAAATCGGCCCTCCCACGAACGCGACGTTCGGCATCCGCCGCAACCGCAATCCCGACCCCGACATCAAGCGCCCGTACCAGGTTCTGTACAACGCGGGCGTTCAGCACCAGATCGGTTCGTCGACATCGGTGTCGTTCTACTACTACCGGCGCGACTACTACCGAATCATCTGGACCGAGAATCTGGCTGTGCCTGTCGCCAGATGGGACGAGGCGTACGTTCCCGTCACGGTCGCCGATCCAAGGGGTACCGGACAGGCGGTCACCATCTACAACGTCAGGCCGCAGTTCGCTGGATTGGTGAACGAGTTCGACACCAACTCCCCGAACAACAGCCGAACCTACAACGGCTTTGACATCACCTTCAACGCCAGGCTCAGAAACGGCGCGACGCTCTTGGGCGGTACGTCCACTGGCAGGCTTCGGGCCGTGACCTGCGATGTGCCGGATCCGAACATGCGGCGCGGCTGCGAAGCGGAACAGCCGTTCAGGACACAGTTCAAGCTCACAGGTACGTACCCGCTGCCGTACGCGTTCCGTTTGAGTGCTGTGTTTCAAAGCATGCCCGGCGTCCTCGAGACCAGAACGGCCAACAACGACGGCGACGTCGTGATCAACTACATCGTGAATCGCGCGATTGTGCCGTCGCTGACCCTTGCTCAGGTGACGACGCGTCTGAACGAACCCGGGACGGAGTTCCTCGATCGGAACAATCAGCTCGACATCAGCTTGACCCGGGACTTCAAGGTCGGTCGGGTTGTCCTGAAGCCCCAGCTGGACCTGTTCAACGCATTCAACGTATCGCCCGTGACGAACCAGGTCACCACCTGGGGCGCGTCAGTCGGTCAACCGTTGACGATTCTGCCAGGCCGGCTGCTGCGATTTGGGATCCGGATGAACTACTGAGGCGCGCGAGACTCATACGATCCGCTGCCGCCGCTGCCGACGGCTGTCCATGTGACGGCTGTGCCGAACACCTGCGATCCCTGCATGTCCGCTGACAGCGTCACGCCTGTCATCACAGCGCCAGCACCAGTACTCTCTGTGACGCCGTAGCCGATCGCGCTCACCACTTCCGGGGCCGTCGCGCCGGTGCTGCGCGCCTCGACTGCGAGGTTGTAGCCGTCTGCGGCGGTTGGGATCCAGGCGTACCCGCGGGACTCCAGTCCTGCAAGACCGAGGAAACCATCAACGCTTCCGGCGCACGGGCCATGACTGGCAGAGTCGCACGCGCACACCAAGACCCTTTCACACAGGCCGCACGTGGGGCGAAAAGTGCGCAAGAGCGCGGCCGATCGCAGGGGGCAGTGAGCGGATCGGATGATCAGAACGCCAAGCGCCACGGATCCTCGATACGTCGTTTGAACGCAGCGAGGAACTCGGCACCAGCAGCGCCATCAATCGCCCGATGATCGGCGGACAGGGTCGCCGTCATCATGAGACCGGCGACGACGGCGCCGTCTTTGGCGATGGCGCGCTCCTCGACAGCACCTACGCCGAGGATGCATGTCTGGGGGGGATTGATGATGGGGTACAGCCCCGTCACCCCGTACATCCCGAGGTTTGAGACTGTGCACGATCCGTTCGCGTACTCGTCGGGCAACAGCTTGCCGGCCCGCGCCCGCGCAGCGAGGGCATCCAGTTCCTGAGCCGTGGCGGCCACCGAGCGCTCGTCTGCGCGTCGGACAACCGGCGCGATCAGTCCTGCCGACGTCATCACCGCGACCGCCACGTCCACGGAGGCGCACGCACGGACTTTTCCGTCGAGCCACCACGTGTTCGCTGCCGGCACGTCTCGGAGCGCCAAGGCCGCGGCCCGCACGACGAGCGCCGTAAACGATAGGTGGGCTTCGTTGCGCGCGTTGAACTCCCGCCGCGCGTGCGCCACATGGTCCATGTGGCACTCGGTCCGCAGGTAGAAGTGCGGAATGGTCTGCTTCGCGAGCGTGAGCCGCTCGCCGGTCACTCGGCGGAGCGCCGACAGGGGTTGTGGCGGGCCGAGATCCGGAGGGGCAGCGGCGAGCATTGTCGATGTCGGAGCCGACGCGGAGCTGACCGATGACTCAGGCCGCCGAGCAGCCCGAGGCCCGCTGCCGATCGCGGCCTCGAGGTCGAGCCGCGTTACGCGGCCTTGTGCGCCTGAGCCCGACACATGGCCGAGGCTGAGGCCGGCAGCCTCGGCCATGCGCTGGACGAAAAGCGATGCCGGGGGCGTCGGGCCTGCGGCTAGCTGGGTCGTGGCACCTACATCGACAGGCGTGACCTCGGCGCCGGGTGGGGAGACGGGGGACGCCGACGTCGAGACGGGACCGGGCGCAAAGACAGGCGCGGAGGAGACGATGGCCGTGGGCGCGCCCGCCTCGCCGATGTAGGCGAGCAGCGCGTCGAGCGTCACCTCTTCTGTGCCAGCGGGCACCAGGATCCGCGTCAGCACGCCTGTTGCTGGAGCGGGAATCTCGACGGTCGTCTTGTCCGTCTCGAGTTCGGCGATCGGATCGCCGATCGTCACGGACTCGCCTTCGCGCTTCAGCCAGGCGATCAGCTTGGCTGCGGGCACACCCGTGCCGAGATCGGGCAGGCGGACGGGCGTTTCAGTGGCCATCGCCTGTTTCCGAGAGGCAGGTCATCACACGTGCGCGTGCCGCGGCGTCGATGATCGCTGCGGTGTCGATGCCGTAGGTCCGGTAGAGATCCGGAATGTCGCCTGATTGTCCGAACTTGTCGACGCCCAGATTGACGCTGCGATGCCCGCGGACTGCGCCGAGCCAGGTGAGCGTCGAAGGGTGACCATCGAGTACGGTGACAAGCCCCGCCGATCGCGAAAGCGGCTGGAGGAGCGATTCGATGTGCGAGCGCCGCTTGCGGACGGTCCCGATCCGCTGACCCCGTACCCAGTCCCGTTGCAGGCGGGCTGACGACGTGATGACCAGCAATCCGGTACCAGGAAGCTCCTCGGCAATCGCGCGCTGCGCCTCCAGGGCTTCGGGGAGCACGGCTCCCGTGCACGCGATCGCGAGATCGGCTTCCGGGCCGGGTGGCACGATCCAGTAGCCGCCCTGGATGATGTCGTGCCGCAGCGCATCGGTCATGTCTCGTTGCACCTGCGGAAGCGGACGCGTCGACAGGCGCACATACACCGCGCCGCCATCTTCGGCCTGGATGTGCTCGAAGCTCCAGCGGAGGATCTCCGTCATCTCATCCACGAGCGCGGGCTCATAGGAAGCCAGCCCAGGCTGGCCGATGCCGATGAGTGGCGTATAGATCGACTGGTGCGCCCCACCCTCCGGCGCGAGCGTAATACCAGACGGCGTACCGGCCAGAATGAACCGCGCGTCCTGGTAGCACGCGTACGTGAAGGCATCGAGGCCGCGTGCGATGAACGGGTCGTACACCGTGCCCACGGGCAGGAGCCGGGCACCGAAGAGCGAGTGCGATAGCCCTAGCGCAGCGAGCAGCAAGAACAAATTGTTCTCAGCGATCCCGAGCTCCACGTGTTGACCGGTCGGCGTCAGTCTCCATTGCTGTGGCGAGGCGATCTGCGCGGCCGGTGGCGCGGGGGGCGTCTCCTGATGTGAAAAGATGCCGCGGCGATTCACCCACGGACCGAGATTTGTCGACGTGGTGACATCAGGCGCGGTCGTGACGATCCGATCGGCCAAGTCGTGATGCTGTCGCGCGATGCCCGCGAGCACATGGCCGAACGCCTCTTGTGTGGACATCCGTCCGCCAGCCGGCACGTCGAAGCGCGCAGGAACGGCAACCCCGGGCGCTGTGTGGCGTCGCTCCACACGTCGTCCAAACGGTGCGGCTGCGAGATACGCCTCGAGCTCGAACGCCATCTCCTCCAGGCCCGCGAAGCGTTCCCATTCCTGGCCAGCCTGGATGTTGAATCGCCGTTTCAGCGTGTCGATCTGATCGGCCGTCATCATCCCGGCGTGGTTGTCCTTGTGCCCGGCAAACGGGAGCCCGAAGCCCTTGATGGTGTAACCGATGAAACACGTCGGCTGATCGTCCTTCACTTGACGAAACGCGGACAGAATCGTTTCCAGATCGTGGCCGCCGAGGTTGGTCATCAACGCGTGCAGTGCCTCGTCGTCATACGACGACAGCAAGGCTTCGACCCCAGGCTCCGTCCCAATATCCGACGTGAGTTGCGCGCGCCACGCCTGACCACCCTGAAACGACAACGCGGAGTAGAGCACGTTGGAGGACTCGTCGATCCATGACTTGAGCGCATCGCCGCCGCGGCGTGAGAAGGCCTCCTCCATCCTCCGGCCGTACTTCATCGTGACGACGCGCCAGCCCATGTCACGGAAGATGGTGTCGTGGCGCTGGAACAGGCGATCGGAGACGATCGCGTCGAGACTCTGGCGGTTGTAGTCGATGACCCACCAGACGTTCCGGATGTCGTGCTTCCAGCCCTCCAGGAGCGCTTCGTAGACGTTGCCTTCATCCAGTTCCGCGTCGCCGACCACCGCGACCATCCGTCCACGAGGCGCCTTCGCGAGCTGCCGGGTGTGCACGTAGTCCTGGACGAGCGCGGAGAAACTGGTCAGCGCGACACCGAGGCCCACCGAACCCGTAGAAAAGTCCACGTCATCGGCATCTTTTGTCCTCGACGGGTAGGCCTGGGCGCCGCCGAGCGCGCGGAAGGACTGGAGTGCCTCGAGCGACTGCCGTCCGAACAGGTACTGAATGGCGTGGAAGACTGGGCTGGCGTGAGGCTTGACGGCGACGCGATCATGAGGCGTCAGCTCCTCGAAGTACAGCGCCGCCATCAGCGTGGCCACCGACGCGGACGAGGCCTGATGGCCGCCGACCTTCAGATGATCCCGCTTGGGGCGAACCTGGTTAGCCTGGTGGATGGTCCAGACCGCAAGCCACAAGCTCTTCCGTTCGAGCGCACGCAGCAGGTCGAGACGCTTCGCCGTCTCAGTGGTCACCGACAAGTCTTGTCCTCCGTCGCACAGCAGTCCTGGCCGTCACGACACCGCGAGCGCGACGAACTCGGCTGGCACTCCCTGTGCGCCGACGGCCACGACGATGAACTGACGTCCGTTGACCATGTAGGTCATCGGGATGCCGCTCTGATTCGCCGGCAGTTTGAATTCGTGGATGACCTCGCCGGTCATCTTGTCGTACGCACGGAACATCGGCCCACCGGATCCGGGTGGGACCGCGAAGAGCCCGGAGCCCTCGCCGGCGAACACCAACGTCTTCGTGACGATGATGCCGGAGTGCTCGTAGCGGCCGGTCTTGGGCAGCTGGACGCCTTTCAGCGCCGAATGGCTCTTCACCCACTCCGGTGCGTCGCCGTTCGGGACCATCCACTTGATCTCGCCCGCGTTCAAGTCGATGGCCGTGATGCGGCCCCATGGTGGTTTCGCCATGGGGAGCCCTTGCGGTCCGAACACGCGCGGTGCGGCGTTGGCAGGGCGCGGCCCACCACCACCTTCGCCACCGCCGCCGCTGATGTAGTTCTGCTCAGACCGCTTCGGGTCGTTCACCAGCGCGAGCGGACCGATTTGCGTCCCTGACGAGACATACAGCATACCCGTCTCGGGATCGGCTGCGCCGCCTTGCCAGTTCGCGCCGCCGGTGGCGGCTGGCAGCATGAGAAGGCCCTTCAGCCCGTTCGTGCCAGCGACGATCGGTGCTGTGTACAGCGGCCCGATCCTGTACTCCGACACCATCTTCACCGCCTCAGCCTTGAGCTCCGGCGTGAGATCATTCAGATCATCCAGCGAGACACCCTGACGATCGAATGGCGGTGGTTTGGTGGGGAAGGGCTGCGTCGGCGAGAGCCGCTCGCCAGGCACTTCAGAGGGATACACGGGCCGCTCTTCGATGGGCCACACCGGCTGGCCCGTCACGCGATCGAAGACGTACGTGAACGCCTGCTTCGTCACTTGGGCCACCGCCCGAATCCGTCGGCCGTTGACCGTGAGATCCAGGAGAATCGGCGGCGCCACGGTATCGTAGTCCCACACGCCGTGGTGTACGAGCTGGTAGTGCCAGATCCGCTTGCCGGTGTTCGCGTCGAGGCAGACGAGCGACTCGGCAAACAGGTTGTTGCCGAGACGATGACCACCGTAGAAGTCGTTGGTGGGGGTTTCGACGGGCAGGTAAACGTAGCCCAATTCCTGGTCCGCTGACATGGGCGCCCATACGGCGGTGTTGCCCTGCACCGACCACGAATCGTTCTCCCACGTGTCATTGCCGAACTCGCCTGGCGCGGGAATCGTGTGGAAGATCCACTTCCGCCGACCGGTGCGCACGTCGTAGCCGCGCACGTGACCCGCGATATTGCCTACCTTGCGTGGGAACGCGGTCATCGCCGCCCCGACCACGACGGTATCTCGAACCACCATCGGCGGTGAGCTGGCGCCGATGGTGCCGTCCTCCGGCGCGGGACGATCGAGTCCTTCGTAGAGATCGACCATGCCATTGGTCCCGAAGCTGGGGATCGACCGTCCAGTCTTTGCGTCGAGTGCGATGAGGCGGTAGCCGGGTGTCAGGTACAGGATGCGCTCGTCGCCCTTGCCGTCGGTCCAGTACGCCACGCCGCGGTGATTCTTGCGCGGCGCCACGAGGCCGCGCTGCCCTTCGTCGTACCGCCACATCCACAGCGTCTCACCCGTCGCCGCATCGATCGCGACCACGTTCCGGCGGGTGCCGGCGGTGGTGTACAACACGCCGTTGATCATGAGTGGAGTCGCTTGCAGGTTGAACTCGGGGCTGCTGCCGAAGTTGTCTGCCTTCCATCGCCACGCGATCCGGAGATCCTTGACGTTCTCCTTGGTGATCTGGTCGAGCGGCGAGTACTTGGTGCTGCCCGAGTCGCCGGCGTAGTAGCGCCATTCAACGTTACGTGCGGAGGCGGGTGGCTGTGCCTGCGCTCCCAGCGTCGCTGATACGCTCTGACCGCCGACACCGGCCATGAAGGACAAGAGCGCAAGAATCGCCGAACCTAGTACGACGCGCATCATCATGCTGACCCCAGAGATGGTGACCCCAGCCACAGTGTGTGCCCGCGTCAGTATAGCGAGGTCGACCGCTGACGTCTCACGGTTCTTGGGGCTGCCACACGAACGGTCGACTGGCTTGATAACGTTGGAGCCGTGCAGCCATCGCCGCCCGACCGGATGCCTGTTCTGGTCTGGTCGCCTCATTCAGCGCCGCTTGCAGCGTCGCCGCGGCCGCGTCGAAACGGCCGACGGCGGCCTGCGCCGCGGCGAGGACGTCCAGAACATGCGGATCGAGTAGCTGTGTCCCCGCCGCCGCCTGCTCCGCCAGGGTGAGCGCCTCGATTGGGCTGCGCTGCGTCGGGTCGGGTGCAACCGCGAGCGCCCACGCCAGCTCGGTCTGCGCGGCCCCCCAGTGGGGACGCGCGGCCAGCGCGCGTCGGAACGCCTCGATCGCGGGGCCAAAGCGACCAAGCGCGGACTGCACGACACCCACGTTGTAGTTAACGTCGGCATCATCGGGCAGGAGCCGAAGTGCGGCGTCGAGCGCCGACCGACTCTCGGTCAACCGTCCCTGAGCCCTCAGCGCCAGTCCGAGCCCTTGGTGAGCCAAGCCATACGTCGGATCGCGTGCGAGGGAGGCCCGGAAATGACCTTCGGCATCAGTTGCCTGGCCGCGCAACAGCAGCACATTCCCAAGGTTGTAGCGCGCGGCGGCCGACGTCGGGCGAATGCGAACCGTCTCCGCGAACTCCGCCGACGCGGCGACGAGGTCGCCCGCCTCCAGCTGGAGAAGCGCCAGATCGTCGTGTAATGCCGCGTTGTCCCGGTCCGCTTGAATCATCATCCGGTAACCGACGATGTGCTGGGGCAGCAGCTTGCGGCGAAGGTGTGCGACCAGACTCGGTAGCGCGGCAGGATCGCGCGGGACGACTTGCAGCCAGAGATCCGCCATCTCGTCCGTCGATCGCTGACCGTAGGTGACGCGACGCGGCGGCTGAGTCGGGTTGGCGCGATTTGCCGTCGAGTTGTCGAACGTCCACTCCATCAGCAACTCGGCTCCGGCGGGCAGCACGATCGGTTCGCGAAACCGATAAGCGTCCTGCCAGTGAAAGTCCCACTGCGGAATATCGATGATCGTCGTCGTTCGGCCGTCGGGCAGCTTGGCGACGCCGCGGATCCGACGCGCGAGATAATGCGCGTGCGGCTGGACAGCGTGCAGCTCGACGTCGACCGGGAGCGTGTAGCGATCGACAGCGACGAACTGTGCGTCACTCGCGGGAATGTCCAGATCCTGTCGATTGAGCCGAATCATCGCCGGCACGCGTGAGGGCGGCGCGTCCGTGAAGTACAGGCCTACTTGCACGTCCACCCGCTCGGCCCGCTCGATTGGCCGAAGGTGCAGCAGCGCCACCAGATCGCTGCCGGGCATCAACCGCCACGCGAGGTCCGACCGTGAGACCGATGGACGGTGCCCGGGTGTCCAGCCGAGAAAGTAGCCATCGGGGCTCTGCGCGGACAAGGGGAGGAGCCCCTCATAACCGACCGCCGGATCCTCGGCGTCGAGCCTTCGAGCCGTCGCGGCCGAATCGACCACGAGGGTCGCGTGATGGACGACGCGCGGGGCCGTGGTCTTGAGCTCCCACGCTTTGACGTAGCGAGTCTCGGTGAGGCCCACCGGGAAGACGACATTGCGCATTTGCTCGCGCCCCTTCGGCTCGAGCATGTACGGCGACGGCAGGCGCAGCACCAGATCCGGCGTGCCCAGCTGCCAATCGAGAGGCGGTGCGGCGAATCGAGACCGACCCCGCGCGTCGCCTTCGGGTGCGCCGCGCGCGACCCATCGTTGAACTACCGCAATCTCGTCGTCGGTCAGTCGTCGCTCGCCAAGGAACGTCCCGGGCGGATTCGCAGGTTTCCAGGGCGGCATCGTCCGACGGCGAAGAGCAGAAGCCACCTGCCGCGCGCGTGGTCGCACCTCCTCGAAGGTTTGCAGGGAGAACGGCGCGGCGCCGTCCGGCCGGTGACAAGTCACGCAGTGTGTCGCGAGCAACGGTGCGACGTCTGCTGTGAAGGTTGGCGCCGCCACCGCCGCGGCGCTCAGTGGAGCGATGAACAGCAGCGTCGCGAACGGTGTGAGAAGGCAGGCAGCACCGACACCCATCACCATCCTCGACCCGAACACTCCGGGATTGCGTCGCGAGCGGGTCTTCGCGGCTACGGCCGTGCGGCGGCGCCCATCACCTCGCGCACGGCGGCCTCCGTGATCGCCGAGCGCACGATGTTCATACCCGACACGACGCCTTGCGTGATCGACAACGGCGTTCGGCCGTCCGCGTTGCCTTGATTCCAGACTTCCATGTTGGCACCGGCCTGCGCGAGATGTCGGACGACCGAGGGCACGTGCTTGGTCGCCGCGCCGTGCATCGCGGTGTTGCCGCGGATGTCCTTGGCGTTGATGTCATTGCCGAGCTCCAAGGCGAGCTTGACGGCTTCGAGGACCTCGGGCTCCGTACCAGGGTCCTCGCCAGGCGCTGCGGTGCCTAGCCCGGCCGCCACCATGAGTGGCGTCGACTGATCGACGTTGGGCAGCTTCGGGTCCGCCCCAAGCTCCGCCAGAAGCCGCATGTACGGCGCATCAGCTGTGCGCGCGGCCAGGAGGAACGGCGTGCCGCCGGTCATGTTGAGGCCGGTGACGCCGACAGGCGGCCGTCGCGTCACGCGAGCATTCAGGTCCGCGCCTTTCGCGACGAGCGTGCGGGCGAACTCCAAGCTGGTCATGGCGCCGGACCCTTGCGGCGGAGGATTATTCGAGCCGGCGATGCCAGTCTTCCGCGCCCATGTGAGTTGGTGGAGCGCGGTCCAGCCGAGCGGTGCAGCATTCGGATCGGCGCCCTTGTCCAGGAGGAACGCCGCCACTTCGTAGTGCGCGTTGCCGACCGCGAGCAGCAGGGCGTTGACGCCCGTCTGAGGCCAGGTCTTCTCGCGCGAGTCTTCGGGCTTGTGTGGTGCCGGCAGCGTGTCGTGCACGTACGCGCCGGCCTCCAGGAGCGAGCGGGCCGCAGCCAGCCGACCCTCGCGCACCGCGAACAGCAGGGGCGTGAAGCCGCCCTTCGAACGCGCGGTGATGTCGGCGCCTCGAGTGAGGAGGGCGCGCACCACATCGGCGTGGCCTTCTGCGGCGGCCCACATCAAGGCCGTTTGGCCTCGCCAGCGTTCGCGCGCCTCGACGATGGCGCCGCGGTCGAGGAGCGCCGACACCACGTCGAGGACGCCCGTGCGCGCGGCGACCATGAGGACCGTTTCGCCTTCGGTGGACGTGGTATTCGGGTCGGCGCCAGCCGAGAGAAGACGACGCACGATGGGCCCCTGCCCGTTGAGACACGCGAGCCAGAGGGGCGTCACGCCGTACCGGTTGGTGGCCTTCACGTTCGCGTTGGCGTCGAGGAGGAGCCGAACGAGCTCGTCATCGCCGGCGCGAACGGCCCAATGCAGCGGCGTCGTCCCGTCGACGCTCGGTTGATTCACGTCGGCGCGCCGCTCCAACAGCGAACGAACTACAGCCTTATCGCCCGCCCGAACGGCGTCGATCAAGGACGAGTCCCTAGCGGTCGCGCTCGCCTCGATCACCACGACACAGGCGCCTGCGAGCGCCAGCGCGAACGCGACCCATTGCCCGCCCGTGGACCTGCTACTCGTTCGCATGGCGTCGCATCCCCTAGAGCGTCACCGGCTCGTTGAGGACGTCCGCTCGACCGGTGCTGTCCACGAACCGATCCAGACGCACCCCCACATCGTCGAGCAACGTCAGGTGCAGGTTCGCGAGCGGTGTAGGCTCGGAGTACTTGATGTGACGGGCCCCTGGCTTCCCCCCGCGCACCACGACAATCGGCAGGTTCGTGTGGTCGTGGATATCCGGATTGCTCATGCCGCTGCCAAGAAGCAGCGTGGCGTGATCGAGGAGCGTGCCGTCGCCGTCGGGCGTCGCCTTCAACTGCTCGAGGAGGTAGGCGAAGAGCGACACGTGGTGCGCATTGATCTTCGCGAGCTTCGCCAGCAGGTCCGCATCGTTGCCGTGGTGCGACACGGGGTGGTGCGGTTCCGGCACACCGATCTGCGGATAGGTTCGCGTGCTGGCTTCGCGCGCGATTTGAAACGTCGTGATCCGCGTGACGTTCGCCCGCCACGCGAGCACTTGGAGGTCGAACATCAGCTTCACGTGGTCTTCCCACACCGAAGGCACATTCGCCGGCCGTTCCAGGTCCGGCAGTGGCGATTCAGCCGACTGCTGTTCCGCGCGCTGCATACGGCGCTCCACTTCGCGAATGGCGTCCAGGTACTCGCTTACGCGCGTGCGGTCGGCTGCACCCAGGCGTCTCTGAAGCCTGGACACATCTGCCATCACCCAATCGAGGATGCTGGCGTTTCGGCGGAGCTCCGCACGCCGTTCGGCCGACGATCCACCGTCGCCAAAGAGCCGCTCGAACACGACACGAGGGTCGGCCTCGGTCGGCAACGGCGTGGTGGTCGAAGACCACGACAGATTGTTCTGATAGGCGCACGCGTATCCATTGTCGCAGGAGCCCACCTGCGCGATGAGATCGGTGCCAAGTTCGAGCGAGGGAATCGCGGTCTCGCGGCCAATCTGCTGTGCGGCAACCTGGTCGGCCGTGATCCCCAACTCGTAGTCGTTGCCCTCGGTCCGTTTCGCCCTTGCGCAGCTCAGGAACGAGCAATTGGCCGACGCGTGGTTACCGGTGGTGTTCGCGTTCTTGAGCTCCAGGTTGCTGATGACCGTCAAGCGATCGAGAAACGGCGTCAGCGACGTGAGCGTGGGCGACAGCTCAGTGAGGCGCCCCACGGGTGCCGGCATCCACGGGACCGGGTTCATCCCCATCGGGATGTACACATAGCCGAGTCGCCGGGCCGAGCCGGCGGCGGCCGCGACCGAGGAGAACACCGGCACCATTGCGTCGAGCATCGGCAACGCGACGGTGGCGCCGACGCCTCGCAGGAAGGCACGGCGGGGGAGAGAAGCTCGGGTTAGGAACATAGCGGACCTTCGCAGCTCGCGGGTTTCACGGGTTCACGGGTGCGAGAAGTCGATGGCTCATGGTCTCCTCGGATCACCGTGCCGCGGATGTCGACAGTGGCGCCGGTTCACTGGATCCATCGCGCCGCATCTGGAACGGGACGCTGTGGACGACACCCTGGATCAGCGCGGAGAGGCGATAGTCCTGACGCGCCGCCTCGCGGACGATGGCGCGGACGGCTGGCGCGTCGCTGGCCTCGAGCCCTCGCCCGAGCGCGAACGTCAGCAGCTTCTCCGTCAGAGTGGTCGCAAACACCTCTGGTCGTGCCAACAGCGCCTTGCGGAGACCGGGCGCGCCCTCAAACGGAGCCTCGCCGAAAAGCCGGCCCGACGCGTCGATGGCGATGCCCTCCTCTCCGCGGTCGCGCCAGCGACCGATGGCGTCGAAGTGCTCCATCGAGAGCCCCAGCGGATCCATCAGTTGGTGGCACGACGCACACGCCGCGTTGGCTCGGTGCTGCGCCATCCGATCGCGCATGGTGGCCGGCTTGCTGTTCGACCGATCCTCTGGCAACGCAGGCACGTTGGGCGGCGGCGGCGGTGGCGGCATGCCCACGATCGACTCGAGAATCCACTTGCCGCGGCTCACCGGAGACGTCCGCGTCGCGTACGAGGTCAACGTCAGGATGCTGCCGTGCCCGAGCAGGCCGACACGCGGACTGTCAGGCGGCAGCTCGACCCGCCGGTACCGATCGCCGTAGATGTGGGGGATCCCGTAGTGCCGTGCCAGCCGCTCGTTGAGGAACGTGTAGTTGGCGCGAAGGAGATCGAGCACGCTTCGGTCCTCACGGAACACGCTTGCGACGAAGAGCTCGGTCTCCTGCCGCAACGCCTGCCGGAGGTTGTGATCGAAGTCCGGGAACTGTCGAGGATCGGGCGAGACGGAGGCCAAGTTCCCGAGACGCAGCCACTGCGCGGCGAAGTTGGAGACCAGTGTCGCCGCCCGGGGGTCGGCCAGCATACGGCGCACCTGCGCGTCGAGTCCGCCGCGTTGGTCGAGCGCACCGCTAGCCGCGGCGTTCAGGAGCTCTTCGTCTGGGATGCTGCTCCACAGGAAGAACGAGAGCCGTGACGCCAGTTCCACCGGGTTCACGCGATAGGCGGAGCCCGCTGCCACGCCGTCCGGATCGCGCTCGACCCTGAAGAGGAACTCGGGGCTCGCCAGCAGCGCGCGCAAGGCGAGCTCGATGCCCGCCTCGAAGCCAGCGTCCGCAGCGGCCCGTTTGTACAGATCGAAGGGCACTTTGACGTCCGCGGGGGTCACGCTCCGACGATACGCTCGGCGCGCCAGCGATGTGAGAATGCGTGTCGCACAGGCGTCGGCGGAGGCGCGGACGTCAGGGTGGCAGACGAACACCCGCCGGCGACTCGGCGTCTCGCCGGCCGCAGTGTCGGCGTACGGGCCGACGATGGAGACGGAGTGGATGCCGGGCTGCGTGCGCGGATGGCGGTCCGCGTTGAAGTGCGCTTGATACGGTTGACGCTCGGTCTCCATCAGGGCCGCGTTCTTGCGCAAGAAGGTGACCGCCACGTCGCGCGGACCGGCGCGCACCGGCAGCCTGATCTGTAAGTCGCGATCGACGGCCTCGTCGGCATAGTACTGTCCGAGCCGATTCCGGCTCGGCGTCACGGTGAAGCGCTTCACCGACGTGCCGTCCAGCAAGATCTCCATGTCGTGTGGCTCGTTCAGCCCTTCGACATTCTCGTTGCGGTTCCGGGCGAGTCGCACCTGGACGGCGTACTCGCCGTCACGCGGGAACACGTGCGAGAACACGGTGCCGCCGCGCGTGCCGAGCGGCAGGCCCTCCAGGTGATCCTCTTGGGTCAGGTCTGGCGGGACGAGGACGACGCGGCTCGCCGGCGCGCGGAATGCGCTTCCCACCGCGAGCCGACTGACCTTCTGCGCCGCGGCGAGGTAGCGCTCCATCAGCGTCGGCGACAGGCTGGCGACGCTGACGTTGTCGAACCCGAAGCTCGATTCGTCGGCCGGTAGCAACTCGGTCACGTCGACGTCGAGGTCGAGGAGATCGCGGATCGCGTGACGGTATTCGGTGCGATTGAGTCGGCGAAGCGCGTCGGTGCGTCCGGGATTCGGCGCGGCCAGCGCGGCGCGATCCAGCTCGCCTTCGAGGTAGGTGATCAGGCGCGTGTATATCGCGTCGTCCGGGCGCGGCGCACCAGCTGGCGGCATCGCCCGTGCGCGCAGCTTTCGCACGACCTGTTCCCACGTCGCCGCGTGGCCCGCCACCGGGCGCTCGCCGAGCGACTCGAGCACGAGGCCGCCAGCCTTCGTTCGTGGGTTGTGGCACCCGCCGCAATACCGATTGAGCGCCTGCTGCGGGGTCTCGTCGGAGGATGAGCCTGACACGGACTGGGTCCGCCCCATAGCCCAGGTCGGCAGCATGCCAACCACGATGAACGCGGCGAGAAACGGCCCACGGATTGCCATGTACCCTCCGAGAAGAGCTTGCTAACCATAGCATTCCTGGGCCTTTGTGGCCAGCGCTGCGCGAGCACGGTCGGATGCGTGTCTGGACGCCGACTGAGCGGCTCCATCGGCCTGATTCCGGCCGGTTTCGGGGGGGGTCTGGCGGCACGCCCTGAGCGCCGCCTCGTCGAGCAGAGGAATCGATTGGACGACCTTCGCGCTTGGCGTCGACGACGCGACCGCCGGCGTCGATGACCACCTCGACGAGGGCGATGGTTTTGAGAACTGCTGCTCGCGCGTCGGGCGAGTATTGCGGGACATCGAGCCGATTGGGAGCCTGTAGGGAGCCGCCCGCCTGGTACACGCCTGATGCATCTGGCCGGCGGGCTGGCCGGGCGGGTTGGCTCTTACTGAACGTCGCATGCGCGCCTTTCAAAGGCGACTCGGTCGTCGTGACTCCCGCCCACGAGCGTCGCAGTGCAAGTACAATCCGATGGGTCGACGATGCGCCGCCCCGTGCCGCTACACCGGTCATCACATCGGTCGCGACATCGGTCGCGCTGGCGTGCGGACTCGCGGTGACGATCGGGCGTGCGGCGGGTGCTCGGCGACGTCTCGCCTCTGGCCGCAGGCGGTGTGGCACACACTGTGGCTCCGAGCCACGTGACGTAGCGGGCGCCAGACGCAGAAGGAGTCGATGCATGGAAGTTGCGAATCACCGTGTAGACCGACGGATGTTCCTTTCGGCCGGTGCGGGCCTCGGCTTGGGGGTGCTCTTGCCAGGCGAGTCGGCCGGGGCGCCGACGGGCGCCGAGCAGGCCAACATCAAGATCGTGAACGAGTTCTGCGGCGCGTGGCCGAGCCACGATCTGAACAAGATCCTGGGGTTCTTCGCGGACGACGGCGCCTATCGCATGACCGAAACGATGGAGCCCGCAAAAGGAAAAGAGGCGATGGCGGCCCGCATCAAGACGATCATCGACGCCGTGGTGCGCTTCGACGTGCTCGAGACGTTCGCCCGGGGTCCGATGGTCATCAACGAGCGCATCGACTACTTCTCGAGCGGTCCGCTGAAGTCCTGGCGCGGCGTCGGCGTGTTCTTCCTGAAGGACGGCAAGATCGTCGAGTGGTACGATTATACGATTTCGATGGAACGGGCCTAGCGGGCGATGTCGTTACGCGCCTCATTAGACGTTGTGCCGACCGGAGCCGCGTTGGGGGCGGAGATCCGGCGCGTCGACCTGCGCGCGATAGACGACGGAGTGTTCGCGGCGATTCACGACGCGTGGCTCGCGCACCAGGTGCTGCTGTTTCGAGGTCAGACGCTGTCCGATGCGGATCTCATCGCCTTCAGCCGGTGCTTCGGCGAGCTCGATCACGCGCCGATGCAGGAGACCGGACGCCGTTTCGTCGAGGGGCACCCGGAGCTGTACGTCGTCTCAAACGTTGTCGAGAACGGCATCCCGATCGGCAGTCTGGGGGCCGGCGAAGCCGTGTGGCACACCGATATGTCGTACTTGCCCGATCCCCCGAAGGCGAGCGTGCTGATGGCGCGGGAGGTGCCGTCCCAGGGGGGCGATACCAGCTTCTGCACGATGTACGGCGCCTTGGAGACCCTGCCGGATTCGCTCCGCGCGCGAGTGGCGCATCTTCGTGTGAAGCACGACGGCACCTACAACAGCGGTGGATACGTTCGTGCCGGCCTGACGCCGACCGACGATCCGCGGATGGCGCCCGGTACCCTCCACCCGCTAATCTGCGTCCATCCCGAGACCGGTCGTCGTCATCTCTATCTCGGTCGACGCCGCAACGCGTGGCTCGAGGGGTTGTCGCTCGAGGAGTCCGACGCGCTACTTGATCAGATCTGGGAGACGGCTACGAATGACGCGCTGACGTGGCGCCATCACTGGCGGGTCGGCGACGTCGTGATGTGGGACAACCGTTGCGTGATGCATCGCCGTGACGCGTTCGACCCACACGCCCGCCGCGTCATGCATCGGACGCAAATCAAGGGAGACAGGCGCGCCGGCGCATAGGCCTCGGTTCGGAGGGTGAGCGTTCGCGGACTCCGAGAGTCACGCATGACAGGCCGGCCTCAGAGCCCGGCGAGGCGCGCCACGGATTGCGTCAGGGCGACGCACGCGGCGGCGGCGACCGTCATCCACACGCCCGCCTTCGCCAAGTCCCCAATCGAGAAGTAACCCGACGAGTACGGAATGATGGTCGTCGGTCCTTCGCTGACGAGGATGAATGCCAACGAGGACGTGAAAGCGGCTGGTGCCACGATGCTCCAGGGATCGAGGCGGAGATCGGTCGCCAGCGCCACGAGAATCGGGATGATGATGCTCGCAGTCACGGTGTTGCTCGAGAAGAGCAGGTGCAGCGCGGAGACGGCGAGCACGATGACGAACGGCCGAAGCACGTCTGGCACCGACGTGATCTGACCGAGCAACACCCACGCGAGCCAGCGGGCCGCGCCGCTGTCATACACCGCCAGCCCCAGCGAGAGCCCCGCGGCAATCATCATGAGCCCGCCCCAGTCGACGCCGGCCTCGGCCTCTCTCCAGGAGAGCACGCGCAGGCCCGGGAGGAAGAGCGCCACGCCGCCCGCGAGACCGACGGCTTCCACCGGGAGCGCCACGCGTCCACCGGTCCATGCGCCGAGGAGCGGAGAGAGCAGCCATAGCGCGACAACGGTCGCGAATATCGCGAGCGTACGCCGTTCGCCGGCTCTCAGAGGACCAAGTTGGACCAGGCGAGCACGGATGCCGTCAGCACTGATAGGCAAGCGGTCGATCTCGGGCGGGAAGAGCCAGCGGAGGATCCACCACGCGAGCGGGATCATCAGGAGCGACGCAGGCGTCCCCAGCAACATCCAGCGCAGAAACGACACGTCGGTCGCCGCGAGTTGTTTCAGCTGCGCGATCGCGACGATGTTGGCAGCGGTTCCCGCGGGCGTGGCGATGCCCCCGATGAGCGGACCAAACGCGGTCGCGATCATGAGCGAACGCCCGAACTGACTCCGACCGGGGAGCAGCTCGGCATCTCGCAGCAGACCGACACCCAGCGGAAGCAGCATCGCCGCCACCGCCATGTCGGTAATCCACATCGAGATGAGCGCGCCGACCGTGAGGACCCCCAGCAGGACGCGATCGGTCCTGGTCCCGACCCTCTGCAACACGAGATACGTCAGCCGTGTGCCGAGTCCCGAGTGCGTGAACGCAGCCGACAGCAGCAGGACTCCGATGAAGAACGTGATCACCGGATCGCCAAAGCCGGCGCGAACCACGGCCCGGTAGTCCGCGATGCCGAACACCGGGATCAGCAACACGACAAGGAGAGAGGTGGCCGCGAATGGCATCGCCTCGGTGATCCACAGCACCACGGCGAGGGCCATGATCGCCAGGCAGGCTTTCCCGTTCGCGGTGAGCGGAATCGAGGTGCCCGCGCGCTCCAGCGGTGCCGGGACCGGCAACGCGTCGATGAGGAGCATCAGCGCGACGGCCGCGATGAGCGCGAGCAACCTGCGATCGCCGGGCACACGATCGCGTGTTGGAAGCTCTCGAGAAGTTGGCGACGGGGAGGGGCGGGGCCGGATCAAGGGCGCAGCATGAACCAGCGGTCCGGTCTCGGTCAAGCGCCGGGGCGCCTGAGAATCCCTGGCGGCGGGATGGCAAACCCTGGTAGCCGCGACGAGTCCGTAGCCATCAGGAGACGAACCGGCCGCCGAGGATGGTCGCGCTGGGGAAGAGGCGCTGCTTGCCGATCCGCGTGTTGCCGTAGTTGTCGACGAACTCGAACGACCCGTCGCGCAACTCGAGGATCGCGACGTCGGCGGGCGCGCCGACGTTGAGCGTTCCGCGGTCGCGGAACACCTCGAACATGCGCGATGGGTTCAGCGTCGCTCGCGCGATGATGGCGTCGAGCGGCATCCCGATGAGCAGTCCCTTGGAGAGCACGTTCGGGAAGTCGAGCACTTGCGTCGTGCGCCCTTCCGGTGTCCAATCCGTGGAGAACGAGTCTGGCCAGAAGCCCGCCTGCATGATCTGGTCGACCGTATCCCACCGAAGGTGACCGGTGCGGCCGTTGCCGACGTCGAACCAGACGCCTCGACGCCTCGCCGCGAGCACGCCGGGCCGGATCCGACCGTTGTCGTCGACGAGGCTGTTCGGCGGTGGCGCGAACATGTGTGTGACGATGTCGCCCGGTCGCAGGAGATCCATGATCTGATCGATCGGTGACATCGTCTGGCCCATGTGGATCATCACCGGCAAGTTGAACGGCGAGACGACCTCGCGCGCTCGCCGTAACACCTCGACGTCGTTGTTCCCGCAGACGTCTCGCGACAGCCGAGCCTTGACGCCCACGAGGACGTCGCGATTGCCGGCGATCGCGTCACGCGCAGCCACGACATCCGCGCGAGCCAGATCCATCGTGTCGCCTCCGGGCAGAATGCCCGCCCGGCCGATGTTGATCAGCATCTTGGCCGGCTGCGGTGCCGCCTTCACGACGGCAACAGGCGCGGCGATGCCGTCCGCACCTTGCGATCCGGCGTCGATGAAACCGGTGACGCCGTCTCTCAGACAAATGAGGGGCCCGTCCTTCACCCGCCCGGCGTGGGTGTGCACGTCGATCAATCCTGGCGCGACGATCTTGCCGCGCGCGTCGAGCGTCCGCTCGGCACTGGCCGCGATGCTCGGCTCGACCGCTTGAATCGCTCCGCCCGCAATCGCGACGTCGCGCACGGCGTCGAGCCGGAGCGACGGATCGATGACGCGGCCCCCCGTGATGACCAGGTCGTAGCGTGGCTGCGCGAAGAGATGCGGCCCGAGACGAAGGCCTGCGGTGGTCGCAGCCGCTGTTTGGAGGAATTGCCGACGGTTGAGAGACATGCTGCAGATACTACCTCGCTCCGACCCGCGAACCGGCCCAACCGAGCGCCGGCGATCGCCGTGCTGCGGGTTCCGGTCGGGACGGCTTCAACGTGACGACGGTGATGGGATGTCGTTCGGCATTCTCGCGCCACGCATCGCGCGGGCCGGCCTGATGGTCACGGGATCGCGGCCGAGTCCGCCCGACTCGCATCGGTCCGTCTATACTCGACACAGGGCGCGGGTTCGGCCGGACCGCTCGCGCGACGGGGGTGTGGCGTATGGCTCGACGAGGTCTCGCGATCGTGATCGTCTTCCTTGGCCTTGCGATCGTCGCGTCGACGCTGGCGTTGGTGTCGATGTACTTCCTGATTGGCCGCCAGCCGAGCCTGCCGAGCCGCGCGACGTTGACGCTCAAGGTCGGCGGCGAGCTCCCGGAGCTCGACCCGACCGATGTCGTCAGCTATCTCAGCGTGAGGCGGCCGCCCACGGTCCGTACGATCGTCGAGACGCTGCGGAAGGCCAGGGCCGACTCGCGTGTCAGCGGCGTACTCCTTCGGCCGACTGGCTTCTCCACGCCGTATTGGGCCAAGGTGCAGGAGATTCGAGACGCAGTCCTCGACTTTCGCGCGTCGGGGAAGCCCGTGTACGCGTACCTGGAGTACGGAGGCCAGCAGGAGTACTACTTGGCATCAGCGGCCGACAAGGTGTTCCTCATGCCGTCGAGCCCGCTCGACGTCAAGGGTGTCGCGACGCTCCAGCTGTTCCTGAGGGGCACGCTCGACCTCATCGGCGTGTTCCCCGACCTGCACCACGTCGGCGACTACAAGACCGCCGTGAACCAGTTCACCGAAAAGGGCTATACGCCCGCGCACAAGGCAATGGACGTGTCGTTGAACGGCAGCCTGTTCGACGCGCTCGTCCGCGGCATCGCCGAGGGGCGCAGAAAGACGTTGGGTGAGGTCCGCGCGCTCATCGACGACGGGCCGTTCTTGCCCGAGGCCGCCGTCCAAGCCGGACTCGTCGATGATCTCGGCTACGAAGACGAAGCTCGTTCGGCGATCCGCGAGGCGACTGGCGGAAAGAACGACGACCGCGACATCGAGGACCATGACTACGCCAGGGTCAGCGCAGAGTCTCTCGGCTTGAACCGGGGACCGCGGATCGGCGTCATCTACGCGTCAGGGACGATTACCGGCGGCCGGAGCGGCTTCGACCCGATCAACGGCTCCACGGTGGGCTCGGACACGATCATCGAGCACATTCGCGAAGCGCGTAAGGATCGGTCGCTGAAGGCGCTGGTGCTTCGGATTGACAGCCCGGGTGGCTCCGCGCCGGCGTCTGACGCGATCTGGCACGAGCTGATGCTGGCCAAGGCCGAGCGCGACAACCGTCCGCTGGTGGCATCGATGTCTGACCTGGCGGCATCGGGCGGCTACTACCTCGCGATGGCCGCCGATGCGATCGTCGCGCAGCCGTCGACGTTGACGGGCTCGATCGGAATCTTCGGCGGAAAGTTCGTGTCGAGCGGCCTGTACGGCAAGCTGGGGGCGAGCATCGACTCGACGAGTCACGGACGGTTCGCCGAGATGGAATCGCCTGCCCGTCGCTTCACGCCCGAGGAGGTCAAGAAGTTCCAGCAGCAGTTGCAGGCGTTCTACGACCGGTTCATCGAGAAGGTCGCCGAGTCGCGCGGCAGAACGCCCGCCGAGATTCATGCCATCGCCCAGGGGCGCGTCTGGACCGGACAACAGGCGTACCAGAACGGGTTGGTCGATGCGCTCGGTGGCCTCGATCGCGCGGTCGCGCTCGCGAAGGAGCGGGCCGACATCGATCCAGATAGTGATGTCGAGCTGGTGCCCTTTCCGCCTCGCAGGAGTTTCTACGAAGCGTTTTCGGAGCAGTGGGGCGGCGAGCTCGGCATCTCACAATGGATCGCTGCCCGTTTGACGACCAGCGAACGCGACCTGTTACGCGCGATCCGTGGACCGTGGGCGGCGTTCCTGTCCGGTGAGATGCTCGCGCTCATGCCCTACGTGCTCGCCTACTAGCGGCCCGTCCCGCCTGAATCAGTCCCGCCTGCCGGGTGGGCCACCCCGCCTCGCGGCGTTGTGCTCAGCGCTCACCGATGCCCAATACGCTCGCTCTTCGCGCCTTGCAGGCTCCTCATTGGGCTATTCTGTGCGGGCACATGGGGCGAGACCTTCTCGAGGCCTCAATGACGACCATCGTCGAGATCGCGCCGGAACCGAGCGCCGCCGATCTCGACGACGTCATCACTCGGCTGAAGAATTCCTGGACGGCGAAGATAACCATGCGTCGCCAGTCACGAGTCGACGCGGGCATCAAGTCGATCTATGTGTCACTCGACGGCGAGCGGATTGCGCGGCTCAGCGTCGATCAAGAGGTGACGTGTGACGTCAAGCCGGGGCCACACACACTCCGCGTGCACAACACGCTCTTCTGGCGGACGATCAGCTTCACGATCGGCGTTGGTGAGCACGCCAGCTTCATGACCGCGAATCGCGAATGCTCGCTGACCTTCTCGATGTGGGCGTACGTGCTCGGCACGAACATCGTCTACCTGACGTTCGACCGAGAAGAGTTGTCGTAGTCGGGGAGGCCGCTCAGCGCGTTTCGCCAGTACGCCGCTGTTGCTCAGCCGCCCGCTTTTCGTCGGCCCGCGCACCCCGCAAGATGCCCTCGAGACCGTAGTTGGCCTCGTGGCAGGCATACTCGAAGATCGGCCCCTCCGAGCGCGACATCGGCACTTCCAGGGTGAACGGACGTGTGAAGGTCGTCGGATCCTCAACCGTGAAGCGGTAATCGATCGTGTTGGCGTCCACGCGGCGGAATTGCTCCGTGATCTTGAGGTGCTCGGCGGCGCCTCGGCAGCAGTAGTACGAGTTGAACGCCGAGAGCGGGTGGTAGTTGAGGGTTTCGACGACGAGCGTATCGCCTTCCCAGTGCCCGCGTGAGTCGCCCAGCCACAGGCCGATGCGTTCCGGCAGGCGTGGGCGGTTGTCGAGCGGGATGATCCGTGTCTCGTGGATCATCTCTTGTGTGATCGCCACGTACGTGGGCGTCTGTACGATCTGAAAGTTATTGTTGTAACCGCCGGGCAGCTTCGGCGCCCCGCGCGTGATACACCGCTCCGCCAGGTTGCGGTCCTCAGGGCCGCTGGCAGCTCCCCGCAATCGTGAGGCGATCTCTGCGGCGCGCTTCTGACCCTCGGGGGTCATCGGCGGCAGGCGACCATCCGGCGGGTCGACGATGAGCGACGTGCGCCGAGTGCCGACCGTCTTCCCGCGTTCCCACCAGAACTGGTTGTAGGCGGCGTCGACGTCGGCCGCCGCGTCCGCCGAACGTTCGTCATAGCGCGTCTCGGCGGCCTGATCAATCTTGCGGGCCTCCGCCTCGGTCATGAACTCACGGCCGGCGAATTCCTTCGGTCGTTCGAGGGGCGTGATTGTCGAGTTGTTCCAAATGCCCTCGAGGTCGGGGTGGCCCCACGGCATCTTGGGCGATCGCTGCCCCGGTGCCGCCGTGCGTGACTGACCCGCGACGGGGGAGACGACGTACGCCGCGATGAGAACCGCCGCTGCCACGACCACTGCGCCCCGCATGTGACAACCTCACTCCAGGGGCTCTCCCCCTGGTCTCGCCGCCTATCCGAGGATGCGCTGAATCTCGCTGCGATTCAGCTGAATCTTCATCTTCTCTTTCGCTTTGCCCATGTAGGCGCTGAAGAAGCGGCCCCGGCGATCATTGAGGAGCTCTTCGCGGAACTGGTCGCGATTGGCGAGCATCTCGGTATCGCCGACCTCCTGCTTCTCGACGACCTTGATGATGGCGGCGCCGGAGCTGGTCGCGATGACGTCGCTCACGGCGCCCTGCGCCAACGTGAACGCCACATCGGTGACATCGGGTGCGACGCCCAGATCGGGAATCGCTCCCTCGCGCGTGAGGAGATCCGTCGTACGGGCCTCGAACCCGGCGGCCTTCGCGGCTTTCTCGAAATCGTCCGCCGTCTTCACTTTCGCGAGCACCTCAGTGGCCTTCTGGCGCGCCAGGTCACGCGCCTTCTGACCGACGACAGCTTCCTTGACCTTCTCCTTGGCCTCTTCGAGCTTGGGGACGTAGGCGTCTTGTCTACCGGTCAGCGTCATGAACACGACGCCGCGGGTCGTCCCGACGGCTCCGGTGACCTCGCCCTCTTTGAGTTGGAACGCGCGCGCCGCGATCTCGGGCGCGCCGCCGAGTGCCATGAGCGGCTCGTCCCGCGCGAAGAGCGCCGTCTCCTGTGCGGTCAAGCCGTTGGCCTTGGCGACGGTGTCCAGATCCGCAGGCGCCTTGATCAGGGGCTCCAAACGGTCCGCCGTCGCTTGGACCTGCAGTTGGGCGTTCTCGCGGCTGATCTGCTCGGTGAGCTGAGGTTTGACCTCGTCGAGCGGCCGGGTCGTGCCGCCCTTCTTGTCGGTGACCTTGATGACGTGGAAGCCGTACTGCGTCTTGACGAGATCGCTGATCTGTCCAGCCTCCATCGCGAACGCGGCATTGTCGAATTCGGGCACCATGCGGCCGCGGCCGAAGTAGTCGAGGTCGCCGCCGTTGGCTTTCGTACCCTCGTCTTCCGAGTACTTCTTTGCGAGTTCGGCGAAGTCCGTCCCGCTCTTCGCCTGCTTCAGGACGTCCTCGGCCGCCGCCTTCGCTGTGGCCTCGTCTTTGCCCTCGGTCTTGATGAGCACGTGGCTCGCGCGAATCTGCTCCGGCATCGTGTACTGGTCGAAGTTGTCGTTGTACGCCCGCTCGAGATCGGCCTGCGTGACCTGGATTTTGCTCTTGATGTCTTCGGCGTCGATGAGCACGTACTTGATCTTGCGTTTCTCGGGCACCTTGAAGTCGTCCTTCTTGGCCTCGAAGTGGGCCGCGATCTCCTCATCGCTGGCGGTCACGTCCGGCCGGAAGCTGTCGCTCCGAAAGGCGATCAACGCGAGCTTCACCTTGTCATTCCGCCGACGGTACTCCTGGTCGATCTCCTTGTCGGTTATCGAGAGCCAGTCGGTCACGGCGGTGCGCAGCTTGTCGATGATGATCGCCCGTCGGATGCTGGCCTCGAAGTTGGCGGCGGTCAGCGGCGGCCGCTGCATGCCCAGCAACTGTTGATAGCGCTGCTCGCCAATGAACTGGCCATTCTCCTGGAATGCCGGGATCTTCAGAATGCGTTGTCGCACCTCTTCGTCACTCGCGCTGATGTTCAGGCGTTCGGCTTCTGCGAGGGCCGCGCGCTCGTCGACCAGTTGCATCAGCACTTGCTGGTCCACGCCGAGCTGTTTGAGGAGCTGATCGCTCATGCCCGCGCCGTAGGCACTCCGATACGCGGCCAGCTGCGCCGTGTAGGTCCGCTGGAACTCGTCGGCCGGGATCTCGTGGCCTTCGACGACGGCCACCGCGCCCGTGGGAGTAGCGGCGTCCATCGCCGGATTCTGGAGGAAATCGGGGATGTAGAAGACGACAAAAGCCAGGCACACGAGCGCAAGGCTCCATTTGAGCCAGTTGCGGTGCCGGCGCATCCGATCGAGCATGGTCATTGCAATTCCTCGAAATGCTGATTATGCCATGAACTTGCACATAGGCAAGCAGTTACAGGGCCTCTCGTGTGCTATATTTGCTGCCGATAGAAGTAGTTAGCGTCCCCCCTGATGGGCTGGGGACCTCCGAGCGACATGCCAGCCCCAACTCGCGCGTCAAGTCTGACGTCCCGGCGCCGTCCGTCGGCGGGCCGTCTGGCCGTTGTCCGGGCGGCGCCGGCAGCGGTTCCGTCGCCGGAGGGCTTCCGCACTGCCACCGTGCCCGCGCAGAACCCGGACCTGTCATCCCGGCTCCGGAGCGCGCTGCCCACCTTGCGCGACCAGCTGGGGGCGAGCTTCCCTGTTGGCGATGATCGAGGCCGTCAACCGAAGCCTCGAACCGACTGACATCGCTCAGTGTGTCGTCGAACAGGTCGCCGGTTGGCTGCCAGCCCCGTGCCTGGCGCTGGTTTCATGCGATGACACCGGCCAACTGTCCGTCCTGGCAGAGCGTGGGCTCGGGGACACCTGGGGACCGGCCGTCTTCGGCCCAGCCGCCTGGGTCATCAAGGCTGGCTCCGGGCGTGCCGAGGCCTTTGTCAGCGCCGATCTGAGCCGCGACCGCCGGGTTCGTGACGCCCGCGCGGCCACGGCCATTGCCATCCCCTTGATCTGTCGAAAGAAGCGGATTGGGGCGATGGTCGCGCTGGACCCCAGACCGTCCAGCGCGGAGCCCCCGTTGCCACGGAGCCTCTACCGAGCGCTTCGTCAGCTGATGGACCCAGCGGCGGCCCTCCACAACGCGCTGCAGCTCAAGCGGGCCCTGGAGCTGTCGGTGACCGACGACCTGACCCGCCTTTACAACTCCCGCTATCTGAACCAGGTCCTCCGACACGAGACGAAACGGGCCGCTCGAAGCGGTCGGCCGTTGTCGCTGCTGTTCATCGACTTGGACGGATTCAAGGCCATCAACGACACCTACGGCCACCTGTGCGGGAGCCGGGCGCTGGTCGAAGCGGCCGCCGTGATCCGGAGCAGCGCCCGCGAGACGGACGTGGTCGCCCGGTTCGGCGGAGACGAATTCGCGCTGGTGCTGCCAGACACGGGTGCCGACGGGGCCTACGCCGTCGGGGAGCGTAGCCGGGACCGGATTGCCGCGTTCGCGTTCCTGGCCGCCGACCGACTGAACGTCCGGCTCACCGTGTCCGTCGGGCTGGCCACCTTCCCTGACGTCGCGAACTCGTCGGAGGAGCTGATCCAGGCGGCCGATGCCGCCATGTACCGTGTCAAGCGCCTTGGAAAAAACGGTATCCGCGCCGCCGGATCCAGCCGATAACTTACCCGGAAACGCTCGACTCTCTGGTCATCAAGCAAGTAATCTTGAGCTGTAGCCGTTCACACGACTGCCGGCAAGTGCGCACCCCCGCCACGCCGATCGTCCGCCGACCGTTCGTCGGTGTTTCCGCCGCAAGGAGCGTCCGTTGAGTCTCCGTTCGATGCTGTCGCTGTTCTCGAGTGATCTGGCGATCGATCTCGGTACCGCCAACACGTGCGTGTTCGCACGCGGCAAGGGCATCGTGGTCAACGAACCCTCGATCGTCGCCATCAACAAGGTTAACGGACGGGTCGAAGCGGTCGGGCGGGCCGCGAAGGAGATGCTCGGTCGCACGCCGGGGAACATCGTGGCGATCAAGCCGATGAAGGACGGTGTGATCGCCGACTTCGAAGTCACCGAGAAGATGCTGACCTACTTCATCAAGAAGGCCCACAACCGCAACGTATGGGTGCGTCCGCGGATCGTGGTCGGTGTCCCTTCGGAGATCACGCAGGTCGAGAAGCGCGCCGTCAAGGACTCGGCGTACCGGGCGAAGGCGAGTGAAGTGCACCTGGTCGAGGAAGCCATGGCCGCCGCCATTGGGGCCGGCATGCCGATCACGGAGCCGTCCGGGAACATGATCGTCGACATCGGCGGCGGTACGACCGACATCGCCGTGATCTCGCTCGCGGGCATCGTCTACAGCAAGGCTGTGCGCGTGGCCGGGAACGAGATGGACGAGGCCATCATCCAATACATCAAGAAGACGTACAACCTGCTCATCGGGGAACGAACGGCGGAGCAGATCAAGATGGAGATCGGCTCCGCGTTCCCGCTCGAAGAGCGGATGACGATGGAGATCAAAGGGCGGCACTTGATTGAAGGCGTGCCCAAGACCATCACGATCTCGGACGAAGAGATTCGGGAAGCGCTCGCGGAGACGGTGAACGTCATCGTCGACGCCGTCCGTGTTGCGCTCGAGCGGACGCCGCCGGAGCTGTCGGCGGACATCGTCGACCGCGGGATCGTGCTCACCGGCGGCGGGTCGCTGTTGAAGAATCTGGACAAACGGTTGCGGGAGGAAACCGGCCTGCCCTTGGCGATGGCGGAAGACCCGCTCTCATCGGTGGTGCTCGGCGTGGGCAAGATGTTGTCGGACTTCAACCTCCTCCGCAAGATTTCGATCGACTGATGGCGATGCGGTGACCCAGTGGCCCTCGTAAATCTGCGACTCCGCTCCGGGTACTTGTTCCTGGCGCTGATGTTCGGCCACATCATCCTGATCTCGGCGCAAGTCAACTCGCAGCAAGGCGTGCCCGTGCTCGAGTCGGTGATCTTTGGCCTATTCTCCGAGGTGCAGCGAGGGACCGCGTCGGGGATTACCGGAGTTCAGCGGCTGTGGAACGGGTACGTCTGGCTCCGGGGCGTCCGCGCCGAAAACGAACAGTTGAAGCAGCAGCTTGAGGCCACCATGGTCGAGCTGCAGCAACAACGCACGTTGGCCGAACGGTCGCACCGCCTTGAGCGCCTGCTCGATTTGCGCGAGCGCGCCTCGCTCACCACCGCGGCGGCGGAGGTCATCGCTTCGGCTGCGACGCCTGAGTTCCAGAGCGTCAGCATCGACAAGGGCGAGGACGATGGCGTGGGGCGTGACATGGCCGTTATCGCGGCGGACGGTGTCGTGGGGCGCGTCGTGATCCCGAGCGCGAGAAACGCCAAGGTCCAACTCATCATCGACCGGAACGCCGCCGCCGGCGCGATCATCGAACGCTCGCGGGCTCAGGGTGTGGCCGTCGGAACGGGCGAGCGGCTCTTGCGTCTGGAGTACGTGTCCGAGGTGGCGGACGTGGCTGAGGGGGACGTCGTCGTATCCTCAGGCCTCGACCGAATCTATCCCAAGGGGTTCGTCATCGGGAGGGTGACCAAGGTCGATCCGAGCGGGACAGCCTATCGGAGCATCTTGGTGGAGCCGGCCGTGGACTTCACGAGCCTCGAGGACGTTTTGGTCGTGCTGACCCCGAACCCGCAGCGAGCGGCCGAAGGGTTCTCGTCCGCGGTCTCGAAGGAGAAGCGACCGTGAAGGTCGCCGGCCTGGTGCTGGCGACGGCCCTGGCGTTGGCAGTGCAAAGCTCGATCGGACGGTACGTCGGGTCTGCCGCGGGCTTGGACTTGGTCCTGATCGTCGTCGTGTACTCGGCCCTGACGTTTGGACCCGTCTCTGGGCTGCTCAGCGGCACCATCGCTGGGCTGGTGCAAGATGCGATGTCGACCGGCATCATTGGCGTCGGGGGACTGGCCAAGACGGTGGTGGGCTTCGCCATCGGCATCGTGGGGACGCAGTTCATCGTCGAGCATCCGCTGCCGCGCTTCGTCGTCTTCTTCGGCGCGAGCCTTCTGCACGCCGTCCTCTTCATCGGCGTCTATGCGGTGTTGGGAGCACGGGATTTCGGGGACCCCTACCGCCGGATTGCGCTGCCGGCGGCGATCAATGCCATGGTCGGATTGCTCGTGTTCAAGGTGGTCGATTCGCTGCCGGGCGCGGAAGAGCGGCGCCACGCGAGCACTCGGATGCGCCGTTAGGAAAAGGCCCGGCTACAATGGTGGTGGATGGCTCACAACGCCGACACTGAGGACCTTCGTCGCATCGGCACCCGGTTGGCCATGCTCCAATACATGGCCTTCGCGGTGTTTGGCGCGCTGGCCGCCAGCTTCTGTGTACTCCAGGTATTCCAGCACGCGAAGTACGAGGAGATGGCGGAGAACAACCATCAGCGCACGCTGCCGTTGCGCGCGCCGCGCGGGGTGGTGTTCGACCGCGACGGCAAGGTGCTCGTCGAGAACCGCCACTCCTTCGGCATCTCCATCGTTCGCGAGCATACCCGGGACCTGAACCGGACGATTCACCTGCTGTCGGACGTCCTGGGGATCGATGAAGCGAGCATTCGGGAGACGGTCGATCGTCACCGCCGTGAGCCCAGCTATCGCCCGATTCCCATCGTCCAGGATGCCACCCTGGCCCAAGTCGCGGCGGTCACCGCGCGGCGATTGGACTTCGAGCTGCCAGATGTCGTCGTCGAGCCCATGCCGACGCGGCAGTATCCCGAGAAGATGGCGGCGCATTTGTTCGGGTACGTTGGCGAAGTGAGCGACGCGCAGCTGACCGACGGCGAAGGCCTCAAGAGTGGGGACGTCGTGGGACAGGCCGGTATCGAGAAGATTTACAACATGGCGCTGATGGGCAGAGACGGCGCTCGGCGCGTGGTGGTGAACAGCGTCGGCCGTGAGATCCGAACGCTGGAACGTGAAGAGCCAGTGGAGGGTCAGCGCATTCAGTTGACGATCGACGCCGACGTCCAGAAGTCGGTCGAGGACGCGTTCAAGGCTACGCCGTTCAACGGCGCCGCCGTCATCCTCGATCCGCGCGACGGAGGAGTGCTGGCCTTCGCTAGTCTTCCAGCCTACGACCCGAACGCGTTCGCGGCCGGTATCGATCGTGGCACCTGGGCCAAGCTCAACAGCGACAGCTTGCGCCCGCTGAACGACCGCGCGATCCAGGGGACGTACTCCCCCGGCTCGACGTTCAAGATGGCGGTTGGCTTGGCAGGGCTCGAGGAGGGGGTCATCACCCCTGAGACGACCGTGCACTGCGGCGGTGGGGCGAACTTCTACGGCCGCTACTTCAAGTGCTGGAAGCGGTCTGGCCACGGGTCGGTGGACCTCGCGCGCGCGATCGAGCAGTCGTGCGACGTGTACTTCTACACGGTGGGCAACCAACTCGGCGTCGACAAGATCCACAAGTGGTCAACCGCGCTGGGCCTCGGCGTGAAGAGCGGGATCGACCTGCCCAACGAGCAGCAGGGGCTCATCCCGTCGACCGAATGGAAGCGCCGCCGGTTGAACGAGAAGTGGTACGCGGGCGAGACCATTTCGGTGGCCATTGGGCAGGGGCAGGTCTCGGTGACGCCGATCTCGCTGGCCGTGTACGCCGCCACGCTCGCCAACGGCAGGAGCCGCGTGACCCCGCACCTCCTGAAGGCGATCGATGAGGGGCGAGGCTGGACGCCGGTGACCCCTCCGGCGCCGCAGCCGGTGGTCGACATCAGTCCCGAGAAGATGCAGGCCATTCGCGACGGAATGTGGCGAGTCGTCAATGCCGCGGGCACCGGCGGCCGTGCGCGGATCGAGGGCAAGGACGTGGCGGGCAAGACCGGGACGGCCCAGGTGATCTCGAACGCGGGCCGGCTTGCGGCGAGGACCAGCCGCAACCTGCGGGACCATGGCTGGTTCGTGTTCTTCGCGCCGCGCGACAACCCCACGATTGCTGGGGTCGTGTTCGCCGAGCACGGCTTGCACGGGGGCAACGCCGTCCGAATTGCCCGGCACGTGCTGGACACTTACTTCGCCAAGCAAGGGGGTCGTCCGTTGCCTCCGCCACCCACCGATCTCAAGTTGGACATGTCGGACTCGCTGGCGCGCAGTCAGCCAGCCGACGAGTGAGCGGAGGCTGTTAGACTAAGGGCCAGTTGTGTTCGAACGCCGTCTGTACTACCACATCGACTGGGCGCTTCTCTTCGCGATACTCGCGCTGTGCGCCATGGGCGTCCTGATGATCTTCAGCGCGACGGCCGCGACGCCAGCCACGTCACGGATGTACGTCACGCAGTCGTACGCCATCGTTCTTGGACTCGTGGCCATGGTCGTGACGCTGTCGGTCGACTATCGCGCGTTCACGGATAAGTCGCATTTGCTCTACATCTGGCTGCTCGGCGCGTTGTTGTATGTCGTCTTCTTTGGAGACGTGCAGATGGGGGCGCGTCGCTGGATCCCCATCGGCTCGCTCAACCTCCAACCGTCGGAGTTCGCCAAGGTGGGCGTGGCGCTCGTGCTGGCGAAATACTTCGGCGAGAACCGGGGCATTCCGTCCTGGCCCGACCTGGCGGTGGCCGGCGTGCTCACCGCCATCCCGCTCGGCCTCATCGCAAAGGAGCCGGACCTGGGTACGGCGGTCACGCTCGTACCGGTGTTCATGGCAGTGGCATATCTCGCCGGGATACAGACCCGTATCCTCGGCTTTCTCGTCGCGGCGCTGCTCGTGGCGGCGCCAGTGGCGTGGCAGTTCGCGCTGAAGGACTATCAGAAGACCAGGATTTCCACCTTTCTCGATCCTTCGCAGGATGCGAAAGGCGCCGGATACCAGCAGATCCAGGCGCGCATCACCGTGGGATCGGGCGGGCTCCAGGGCAAGGGGTTTCGACAAGGGACGCAAGGCCAGTTGCGGTTCCTCCCCGTCGCCCACAACGACTTCATCTTCTCGGTGCTGGCCGAGGAGCGAGGGTTTGTCGGCGTCGTGGTGGCGCTGGCGTTGTATTTGTTCGTGATTGTGCGCACGCTCGAGGCGGCCCGCCTGGCTAAGGACCGACTCGGCTCGTATCTCGTGATCGGCGTGCTGGCCAGCTTCACCTTCCAGGTGATCTACAACATCACCATGTCGGCAGGGCTGGCCCCCGTCAAAGGGCTCACACTCCCGCTCATGAGCTACGGCGGCTCCTCGATGATCGCCACGCTCGCCGCGTTTGGGCTGGTGCTCAACGTCCGCATGCGCAGGTTCACGAACTGAACGGAGAGGATCCTTCAGTCGCCAGTCATCAGTTCGCAGTCACCCTCTCGTCGAGTCGCTCGTCCCGAGTCTGCGGGTCGCGAATCACCTGTTGCGGTCATCACTCCGTGTCGTCGGACAACCGGACGCGTGATGACTCTGTGACCGGCTGACCGCCGATTGGCACACTCGTGACTCGCGGTCGGGGGATGGGTGACAGGCGCCTGGCGACTGGGGACCGAGGTCATCTCCATTCGGGGAGTGCTGAAATGACGAAGGAGATGATTGTCTCTTCGAATGGGCACGAAACGATTGTCGCCATTCTCGAAGACGACCTCGCAGCGGAGATCTTCGTCGAACGCGAGCGATCGCGCGGTGTCGTCGGGAATGTCTACAAGGGCCGGGTTTCGAGGGTGCTGCCCGGCATGCAGTCCTCCTTCATCGACCTGGGGCTGGAGCGCGACGGATTCCTCTACGTCGCGGAAGTCGTCGACACGCTCGAGGAGTTCGAGAAGCTCGCGACCGAGGAAGAAGAGGCCGCCCAGGCCGCCGCCTCGCCGGCGGAAGCGCCGTCGAAGGACGGCGAGGACAAGGAGTCGCTTGCCAAAGACGGTGGCACCAAGGACGCCGTCACTGGCCGTAACGGCGACCAGAAGCGGGAGCCCAAGGCGCAGCCGAAGATCGAAGACCTCCTCAAGCAAGGGCAGGAGATTCTCGTCCAGGTGGTCAAGGAGCCACTCGGGACCAAAGGCGCGCGCCTCACGTCGCACGTGACGATGCCCGGTCGGTTCTTGGTGTTCATGCCGACGGTCGATCACATCGGCGTGTCGCGGAAGATCGACTCGCGTGAAGAGCGCGCTCGTCTCAGGGGAATCGTCCGCGAGTTCAGGGAGTCGCACGGCTTCAGTGGCGGCGTGATCATCCGAACCGCCGCGGCGGGGCGGCCGCAGGACGACATCCTTGCCGATCTCGAAGCGTTCCACACGATCTGGAAGGAGATCCGCCATCGCATGGAGGCGTCTCGCGCGCCGGCGGTGGTCTACCGTGAGCAGAGCCTCGTGGGCAAGATGCTTCGCGATCTGCTGACCGACGAGTTCCAGGCCATCCGGATCGACAGCCCGCAGATCTATCAACAGACCCTCGACCTCGTTCAGCGCATCCTGCCGAACCTGACGTCGAGGGTGAAGCTGTACCAGAAGCCGTTTCCGATCCTCGACGAATACGGTGTGCAGGGCGAGATCGACAAGGCGCTCAAGAGCAAGGTGTGGTTGAAGTCCGGTGGGTCGATCGTCATCAACCAGACCGAAGCGCTCGTCGCGATTGATGTGAACACGGGACGCTACGTGGGGAAGAAGTCTGCGGGGCGTCTCGAGGACACGATTGTCAAGACGAACCTCGAAGCGGTGAAGGAGATCGTCCGGCAGATCCGGCTGCGAGACCTCGGCGGCATCATCGTCCTCGACTTCATCGACATGGAGGAGAAGAAGAACCGACAGAAGGTACTGCAGGCTGTCGAGCAGGAGCTGAAGAAGGATCGGTCACCCTCAAAGGCCCTGCAGGTGGCCGACTTCGGCCTGGTGATCATCACCCGAAAGCGCGTCAAGCAGAGTCTCGAGCGCGTGTTGACCGAGCCGTGTCCGTACTGCTCGGGTACAGGCGCCATCAAGTCGAGTGCGACCATCTGCTACGAGATCCTGAGCGAGGTCCGGAAGATCAGCAGCGATCTGAACGGGCATCGCCTGCTCCTTCGGGTGAATCCGGACATCGCACGTGCGCTCAAGGAAGAGGAGAACGCGGTGCTCAAGGACCTACGCCAGGACATTGGCAAGGAGATCCAGGTCCGCCCGGACGTGCAGCTCCATCACGAGCAGTTCGACGTCATGGCCATATAAACGTCGATGTCAGTGCCACGCGCGCGCGCCACCGTCGCCCGCATGTTGGGATACGTGCCCGGTGAGCAGCCAACGCCCGGCGAACGGGTCATCAAGCTGAACACGAACGAGAACCCGTATCCGCCGAGCCCGAGCGTGCTGGAGTCGATTCGGCGACTGGAGGGTGACGCGCTCCGCCGTTACCCATCGCCGATGGCAGACGCGTTTCGGGAGGTGGCCGCTCGGGTGCACAACGTCTCACCGGATCAGATTCTGGCCGGCAACGGCAGCGACGACGTCCTGCAGATCGCGCTTCGCAGCTACTGTGGTCCCGGCGATGTGTTGGCGAGCCCAAACCCCACGTACTCGCTGTACCCGGTGCTCGCGGAGCTCGCTGACGTCCGATTCATCACGGTGCCGTGGGAAGACCACTGGACCCTGCCTGTCGCGGCGCTGCTCGCGGCGAAGCCCCAGGCCATCTTCTTCGCGAACCCGAACGCACCCTCCGGGACCATCGTCCCGCCCGCCGACGTCGCCACGTTGGCGTCTCGCACGGATGCCCTCGTCTTGGTGGATGAAGCGTACGTCGACTTTGCGGACACGAACTGTCTCGGCCTGATCTCGCAGTACGAGAACGTGCTCGTGACGCGCACGTTCAGTAAAGGGTATGGTCTCGCCGGCCTTCGCTTCGGGTACGCGATCGGCCATCCGTCGGTGATCGCGTCGATGGCGAAGGTGAAGGACAGCTACAACTGCGATGCGATTGCGATCGCCGCGGCCTGTGCCGCCCTCGACGATCAGTCGTACGCACGCGACTGCTGGGACCGGGTTCGTGTGGAGCGCACCAGACTCACGCGGGAGTTGGGCCGCCGTGGCTTCGACGTCATCACGAGTCACGCGAATTTCGTGTTGGCGACCGTGCCTTCCTCAGTCGATGCTCGAGACCTCTACCAGGCGCTCAAAGCACGCGGCATCCTGATTCGTTTCTTCGACAAACCGGAGCTCCAGGACCAGCTGCGCATCACGGTCGGCTCGCCTGAGGAGAACACCGCGCTGCTCGCCTCGCTCGCGGAGCTCGTGCCGTCGCCAGCTGAGGCATGAGTCAGCGGCGTGTCCAGGTGCGGTCGCGCCTCCGGACGATCGGCGGCGACACGGGCCCCGGATCAGTCAACGCCCGCCCGGCCCCGAGATCGACGCCGGCGGCATGTGGATCAAGTAACTCCGTCCCCCGTGATCAATCCGCACGCGGACGTAGTCGCCCCCGCGCAGGCGCTCCACCCTGACGCGGTCACCTGTCGGCGCGCGGCTGTTTGCCGTCGGGTCACCCTCGGGACCGATGACCGTGGCAAGTTCTCGCGCGGCTACCGACCCGCCACGCACGAACTCGACGTAGCGTTCAGCATTCGGGCTCTGACCGACACCCGGCTTGGCCACTTCCTCCGTCAAGCGGACCTGGTAGGTTCCAGGAGCCAGGCGTTTGCCGTCCGCCAGAACCGGGATACTTAGCGTGACGCTGCCGAGCACGGTGTCAGGCGCAGGCACCTGATGGGCTGAGCTGGCGATCGGAAGAGCTATAGCGACGATGAGGATGATCCCTAAGTGGCTGTATGTCATCGTTGCCTCATCGCACATCTTCATCTTTTACTTCCTCCCGATAGTCCTGCTCCTGAACTACCTGCTGCCGTTCCGGCTGCTCACGTTGATGCTTGTCCTCGTGAGCTACTTGTTCTACGGCTGGGCCAACCCGCAGTGGCTGGTGCTGCTGTTCACGAACTCCTTCATCGACTACTTCTGCGGCCTGGCGCTCGTGAAGTACTCGGGTCGGTCGCTCTCCGGGCCGGACCTGCCGCTCTTGCCTAAGGATGAGCCTCGGACGCGCCGGCAGAAGACCGCCCTGGCCGTGTCGATGGTGTCGAATCTCTCGATTCTGGGGTTCTTCAAGTACTTTTACTTTGACTTCGGCGCCTCGACGGTCAACGCCGCGCTCGCGGCGGCTGGTGCCACGTCGCAGCTCTCGCTCCTGCACGTGGCGTTGCCCATCGGCATCTCGTTCTACACCTTCCAGTCGATGAGCTACGCCATCGATGTCTATCGCGGGGACGCGCGGCCGCTCAAGAGTCCGATCGACTTCGCCTGTTTCGTCGCCATGTTTTCGCACCAGCTGGCCGGCCCGATCATTCGCTACTGGAGCATCGCCGAGCAGTTTCGGCATCGCACGCTGACCTACGAGAAGTTCGCGCGTGGCACCGCCTTCTTCTCCCTCGGGCTCAGCAAGAAGATCCTGCTCGCGAATCCCATGGCGCACATCGCGGACAGCGCGTTCGCGGCGGGTGCAATGCACTGGTACGACGCCTGGTACGGCATCGTCGCGTACGCGTTCCAGATCTACTTCGACTTCTCGGCCTACTCGGATATGGCCGTGGGCCTCGCGCTCATGCTGGGCTTCGTCTTCCGGAAGAACTTCGATGACCCGTATCTCGCGACGAGCATCACCGAGTTCTGGCGCCGGTGGCACATCTCGCTCTCGACGTGGCTCCGCGACTACCTCTATGTGCCCCTCGGCGGTAATCGTCTGGGGACGGCACGGACGTACATCAATTAGGGCGCGGCACGAAAGGATTGGACAGCCCATTGGAGTGAGGAGAATGGGGTATGTCCAGACAGAAACCAGGCGAGGCGGGGGCCTCGGAGGGCGCCCGGAGAGGCCTCGGCCTCGCCGAGCCGCG
>Ga0194132_10001813_pt1 | contig 42257 bp, 36 predicted proteins | sample TA2KigOf80mmetaG_FD_148612 | JGI IMG/M metagenome (GOLD analysis project Ga0194132, IMG submission 148612) | Freshwater microbial communities from Lake Tanganyika, Tanzania - TA2015054 Kigoma Offshore 80m | ecosystem: Environmental > Aquatic > Freshwater > Lake | place: Tanzania: Lake... | reverse complement strand
AGTCCCCCTTCGTGATGTACCTGTACCTCGCGAAGGGGGACTCGGCGCTCCGTCCCCTCCCCGACGCCCCTGCCCTTCCACCCGACGTCGCGCAGACTGCGACGCTCGCCGGTGTGACGGTCCCGTTCGTGGTGCGGCTGGAGACGGGCACGGTGAATCGCGGTATCTACCAGAGTGTCGTGCTCCACGACCCCGTGCACGAAGGCGCACCTACTCCGTTCGCGCCGCCGCGCGGCTGGAATCGCAGGCTGATCGCCGTACAGGGGGTCGGATGCACGGGGGGTTGGTACGTGCAGGGCCGCGCGCAAGGGAGCAGCGGTAACTTCCCCTTCCTCCACGTGAAGCGCCTCGGCGAAGGATACGCGCTCTTCGCCAACACGCTCCATCACCCCTCGAACAACTGCAACGCCGTACTCGCCAGCGAAGCAGCCATGATGTCCAAGGAGCGCTTCATAGAGACGCACGGCGCCCCGGACTTCACGGTCAGCGCCGGATGCTCGGGCGGCTCGTACGGAAGTGCCCAGCCTGCCGATCGCATCTCCGGCTTGTTCGATGGTGTGCTGATCAGCTGCACCTTCCCCGACCCACTCTCGATCGCGCTGTCCGGCTCCGATGCCCATCTCCTGACCCACTATTGGGCGGTCACGAACCCGCGCGGGTTCACCGAGGCGCAACAGGTCGCGGTGAGCGGATACAAGGGGATGCGCGCGTTCCGGGACGCTGCCAACCAGGCCGGACGCACCGACCCGGTGACCGGGCGCGCCGACGTGGAGGGGTATCGTTCGGGGGTGTGGAACGCCGCGGTGCCCGAGGAGGCGCGCTACGATCCCACCCACAATCCGACCGGTGCTCGACCGACGGTCTATGACGCGGCGGTGAACGTGTACGGGCGCGACCCGGTGACGGGGTTTGCACTGCGCCCGTTCGACAACGTCGGCGTGCAGTACGGGCTCGCTGCCTTGAACGACGGCATCATCTCCGTGGATCAGTTCCTCGACCTCAACGAGGGGATCGGCGGATACGACCAGGATGCCAACTACGTGAGCGCCCGTAGCGTCGGCGACGTCGGCGCCATCGAGCGAGCCTACCGCTCCGGGCTCCAGATCGTGGGAGACGGTGGTTTGGCGTCGATTCCGGTATTCGACTTCTCGGGCATCTACAACGACGACGGTGGCTATCACTACCAGTGGTTCCACTTCGCGCTGCGCGACCGCCTGCTCGCCGCCAACGGCGGGACCGAGAATCACGTCATGTGGCGCGGCAGCCTCGTGCCCTTCGACCGAGCGTGGGAGACGTTCGCGCTGTGGGTTGCTTCCTACACCGCCGACGCTGGCGGCGGATCCCGGCGCGAAAGGGTCGTGCGCAACAAACCTGCCGAGGCCGTCGATGGATGCTGGTCAGACGCCACGACCTTCATCGCCGAGCGCCAAACGCTCGACCACGAACCCTCGACTGAGTGCAACCGCCTCCTCCCTTCCTGGACCTTCCCACGCCAGGTTGCGAGTGGACCCGTGGCCGCGAACGTTCTCAAGTGTGCGCTACAGTCCCCATCGCGCGAGACGTACCGGGTCGCGTTTTCGGATGCGCAGTGGCGGAGGCTCGAGACCGTGTTCGAGAGCGGCGTGTGCGACTGGTCGAAGCCCGGTGTGGGGCAGGCCGGCGTCACGGTCGACGGGTCGTTCGGGCCATCGCCGGTGAACCGCGTGGGAGAGTGAGCCGACGGTTTTCGCACGCCGAGCCGCCGCCTGTTCGCGCGCGAGTGCGGCCCGTTGACGGTCATCCCGCAGAAGACCCGGATTGCGCTCCAGGTGCGCATGCGGTTCGCTGCGAAGTCGGCCGACGTCCCGATCGACGTCGTCACGGCGGCGCTCCGGGCACTCGCAGCACCGGAGGTCGACGTGGCGTGAGAGGTTCGGTCCTCCCCTAGTTCGCCAGGGGATCCGGCCTGAGCTGGAACTTGATCACCTTGCTGGTATTCCCCTGCCCGCCTTCCATATGGAACGGGGCACGCGTGCTGATCGTCGTCCAGATCCCCCTCCCCTTCCACCCCGCGTCAGGGTCGTCGATGCGCCCGTCCATCCACTTGGTGTAGAAGCCGAGCGGATAAGGTACGCGCAGCACGACCCACTCCCCATCGTTCCAGACGAGCAGACCCTCGGAGGCGTTGCCGGTGTTGATGGGCACGTTCTCGCCGAGCCCGAGCGCCCCCCACCAGTCCACCCATGTGTAATAGCTAGCCTCGGCACTTCCGGGCGTGTCGACACCGCCCAGCTGGGGGAGCGGCTCGACGAAGAAGCTCCACCCTTCCGGACAATGCTGGCCGGTAGCCTGCGGGCCGTTGAGGGGCCCTCGGCAGAGCGAGCGGTCGAAGCGGCCGAGATGCCCGCTGGCGAGCGCCACCCACGCCACGCCGTTGCGATCGACGTCCATGCCGCGCGGCGAGAACCCCTCGACGGGCTGGCCGTCGGGGCCGAGCGGGAGCTCATACAGCTCTGCGAGCGCTGTCTGCTCGGGCTGCGCGCCGGGCATCAGTCGAACCAACGCACCCGGATAGCCGAGCGTGGATGCCCAAACCGATCCGTCGGGCGCGGGCGCGACGGCATAGAAGCCAGACACGATCCGCTTGTCCCGGGTGGGATCGACCGGCTGATTCGGCTCCACGTACGCGTCGCGCACGCCGTTCCCGTTGGTGTCGAGCACGAGGGGCGTCCACCCCTGCGAGGCCGCCTCGTCGCCGGTCTCGAGAAACTTCCGCGTGTTGAGCCACCCCACGACCTGGCCGCCGCCGCTCGTCCAGAGGGTGTTGTCGGCATCCATCGCGAACATCAGATGGTGGGTGCTGAAGCAGGTACTGATGTGCGTGTAGGTACCCGTTTCGGGGTCGTACAAGCCCAGATGACGGCCCGCGTTCTCGAGCGGAAAGAGCTTGGCCGACGGATGGTCCGACCCCGCGCGGCACCAGTCGGGGTTCTCGCGCCCGCGAACCGTCGCGGTCAGCCAGAGGCGCCCGTCGGCGTCGATCATCGGGTTGTGCACGTTGGTCTTGCCGTCCCAGATGGGCTCGTTCCCGTGGTAGACAGACGGTGCCGGCATGTCGGGGGGTGATGCGGGCGGCGTGCTCGGATCGCGCACCGTGAGAGGAATCTGAGAGGCCGAGTGCGTGCGCGGGTCCAGCACGGGCGTGTAATCCTTGCTCAGCTCGAGTGCCCCATACACGGGTCCGTAAGCGTTCACCGTGGGATCGCGTCGGTCGGTCGACACGACGTCGTGCAGGTACGCCTCCGGGTCGGCCCAGTCCCAGATGGTGATCACTGCGTTCCTTTCGATCCCCTGAGGTCGGGGTGGCGTCGGCGGCACTTCGCCCGCCGCGATACGGTCGGTCCAGTCGGCGAACATGCCGAGAGCGCGGCCGGCGCCGAGCTGCGCGACCCCCGTCATCATCTGCTGGCCGGCCTGGCCCGACAGAATGCGACGCTCCCAGGCCGCAATCGACGAGTCGAAGTCCCCAAGCCCATCGGGAACGATGCGAGTGCCGAGCGTGCCGAGCTGATGGCACGCCGTGCAAGTCCCGGACTTCATCCTCCGCAGCCAATCCGCCTGCGATACGATGTCCGGGCCGATCCCGTTCCCCTGCGCGCCCGTGCCCGGGAATTCCTCGTGCCCGGGAACCTCGATGAGCGAGAGCCAGTAGCCCGCTGGGTAGTAGTGCGCGGCTGCCAGTGCGTCCGGAGCAGGCACCGCGGTCAGGTCCAGCGATGACCCGGGAGCCGACTCCAGCTTCGGCGAGTCGATGAGTCCGTAGCCACGCACCCAGACCTGGTAGCTGGCATCCGGAAGGTCTGGGATCGAGTAGCGCCCCGCGTCGTCCGTCACGACGATGCGAGCGAACTTCGTCGGGAGATCGGTCGTCTCGGCGATGACCCACACGCCGGCCTCCGGTCCCGAGGGTCCAGTGACCGTGCCCGAGATGTCGTCGCCTCCGCCCTCGCCTCCACACGCCACGAAGACCAGGAGTGCCAGCGTGACTGCGAGACCCTCGTTCCGGCCGATCGATCGCATGGTCCTTTCTCCGTTGGCGTCCGCGTCAACATCCGACGGGCCGGCGCGCTCGGCAAGGCGCCCGGCAGCTACTTCTGCACCGCGGCGTACGCGCGCTCGAGCGCCCGTCGGTCTGCGGCCGGCATGCGTTTGACCGCCTCGCGGAACGTCAACCCCGACATGCGGCTGAGCCGCTTCGACACGTATCTCCGCACCCGCTTCGGACGCTTCTTCGAGACCTCGCGGAGGACCCAGCCGATCGCCTTGCGGATGAAGAACTCCCTCTCGTCGAGCATCGCGTCGGCATAGCGTGTGAAGCGCTTCCAGTCGCCGGCGCCCCTGCGGAGCGGACCGAGGAGCGCGAGCATCGCGCCGCGTCGAACCCAGAAGCTCGAGTCGGCCGCCCAGCCATCGAGCTCTGCCGCGAGCTCCGGGTAACGCTCGACCAGGGAACCCGCGACCGTCGCTGCCAGCCCATCGACGTACGCCCAAGTGAATGAGCTGCGGATCATCTTCTCAATGACGGCGAGGTCCTTCGACTCCAGCAGCTCGCCCGCCTCCTCCAGCAGCGTCACGCTCGCCATCCGGTGCTCGTGGACGTCGCTCGCCCAGAGCCGCCGCACCAGCGTGAGCAGCTCTCCGCGCGTGAGATCGCCACCTGACGCGAGCGCGTCACGCACTGCCCGCCGGATGATGGGCATGCTGGCGCCGTAGTGAGCGAGCGGGCTCTTCAGGTACGACTTCTCCTGGATCGCCCGCTCGGGATCGCCGGCCCGCCGCAGCTCGGCGTCGAGGGCGGCGAACCGCGCTGCCGGGCCGTCGTTTGCACTCGGCGTCCGCTTCCTCGAAGTGCGACGCAACGCCATTCCCGCGCTCCGGACTGGAGGACGACCGCGCCCCTGACACCACCCCGTCGTTACCACATCATTAGGGCCTCGGAACGAACGACCGGCAAGTCTCGATAGGAGCCTCTGTGGCGAAGACCAAGCGCGACCCCTTCGGTGCCCTGAAGTCCGTCGATCTGCTCGAGGGGAAGACCTCGTATTACGACCTCGCCAAGCTCGAGAAGGACGGCGTGGTCGGCTCGCTCGACCGGCTGCCCTTCTCGATTCGCGTGCTCTTGGAGAACGCGCTCCGGCATGCGGGGGGCGCGTACGTGGGGCCCGAGCACGTCGAGGCGGTCGCGAAGTGGAGCCCGACGAACTCGGGCGCAGACGTGCCGTTCATGCCGTCGCGGGTCGTGCTCCAGGACTTCACGGGCGTTCCAGCCGTGGTCGACCTCGCGGCCATGCGCGACGGACTGAAGGCGCTCGGCAAGGACCCGTCGCGCATCAACCCGGTGGTGCCGGCCGACCTGGTGATCGACCACTCCGTACAGGTCGACTACTTCGGCACCGCCGACGCGTTCCGGCTCAACGTCGAGAAAGAGTTAGAGCGAAACCGCGAGCGCTACGCGCTGCTCCGCTGGGCCCAGGGCGCGTTCGACAACTTCTCGGTGGTGCCGCCGGGCACCGGCATCGTGCACCAGGTGAACCTGGAGTACTTGGCGGCCGTCGTGCACCGCATGCAGGACGGCGCCACGTACGTGGCGTACCCGGACACGGTCGTGGGCACGGACTCCCACACGACGATGGTGAACGGGCTGGGTGTGGTCGGCTGGGGCGTGGGCGGCATCGAAGCCGAAGCGGTCATGCTCGGACAGCCGTACTACATGCTTCTGCCGGAAGTGGTGGGCGTGAAGCTGACGGGCACGCTCCCCGAGGGATCGACGGCCACCGACCTCGTCCTTCGCATCACGGAGTTGCTCCGTAAGCACGGCGTGGTCGACAAGTTCGTCGAGTACTACGGTGCGGGCCTCTCGAACCTGACGCTCCCAGACAAGGCGACGCTCGCCAACATGTCGCCCGAATACGGCGCGACGATCGGCTTCTTCCCGGTGGACGAGCAGGCCCTCAAGTACCTGCGCGGCACCGGGCGCCCTGCCGGCCTGGTCGAGCGCGTCGAGCGCATCAGCAGAGCGCTCGGCCTCTTCCGCACGGACGACACGCCTGACCCCGAGTACACCTCGAAGCTCGAGCTCGACCTCTCGACTGTGGAGCCGAGCCTCGCCGGACCACGCCGGCCGCAGGACCGCGTCCGCCTCGCGGACATGCGCAAATCGTTCGACAAGGAGCTGCCGTCGCTGGTGCCCGCAGGCTTCACGCTCCCGTCGCGCGATCAGGCCGAGGCTGAGGGCCAGCGCCGGACAGGCGAGAGTTGGGGCGGCGAAGGTGGAAATGAATCCACCAAGGTGGCCGCTGCGCGCTGCATTTCTGTCGACTGCGAAGGCCAGCAAGTCGAGATCACCGACGGAACGGTCGTGATCGCGTCGATCACCAGCTGCACCAACACCTCGAACCCGTCCGTGATGGTCGGCGCCGGCCTGCTCGCCAAGAAGGCCGTCGAGAAAGGGCTCGCGGTGAAGCCGTGGGTGAAGACCGCGCTGGCCCCGGGGAGCCAGGTCGTCACGGACTACCTGAACCAGGCGGGCCTCATGAAGTACCTCGAGGCACTCCGCTTCCACCTCGTCGGGTACGGCTGCATGACCTGCATCGGCAACAGCGGCCCCCTCGCCGAGGACATCCACAAGGCCATCGAAGAGAATGGCCTGGTGGTCGCGTCGGTGCTGTCGGGGAACCGCAACTTCGAGGCGCGCATCCACCCGCTCGTGCGCGCCAACTACCTTGCGTCACCGATGTTGGTGGTGGCCTATGCGCTCGCTGGACGCGTCGACATCGATCTCTACAACGAGCCGATTGGTCGCGACAAGGCGGGCAAGCCTGTCTTCCTCGCCGACATCTGGCCGTCACCCGCGGAAGTCCGCGACACAGTGGCCTCCGCCCTCAAGCCCGAGATGTTCACGCGTCGGTACGCGGTCGTGGACACGGGGGACGAGAACTGGCGCGCGCTGCCGGTACCGGCCGAGAGCAACCTCTACGACTGGGCCGACGACTCGACGTACGTGCGGCGCCCGCCCTTCTTCGACGGCATGAGCCTCGAAGCCACGCAGCCCAAGGACATCCGCGGCGCCCGCGTGCTCGCGCTCCTAGGACACTCGGTCACCACGGACCACATCTCACCGGCCGGGTCGATCCCCAAGAAGGAGCCTGCCGGCCTCTACCTGAAGGAGCACGGCGTCGAGGTCGCCGACTTCAACACCTTCGGCGCCCGCCGCGGCAACCACGAGGTCATGATGCGCGGCACGTTCGGCAACGTGCGCATCAAGAACAAGCTGATCGAGGGGAAGGAAGGACCGTATACGCTGCACTTCCCCACGGGAGAGACCATCCCGATCTACGACGCTTCCATGCGCTATCAGGCAGCCGGCACGCCGCTCGTCGTGATCGCGGGCAAGGAGTACGGCACGGGGAGCTCGCGCGACTGGGCGGCCAAGGGCACCATCCTGCTCGGTGTCCGCGCCGTGATCGCCGAGAGCTTCGAGCGCATCCACCGGAGCAACCTGGTCGGCATGGGCGTCCTGCCGCTCGTGTTCAAGGACGGCGACACGCCGGCGAGCCTCGGGCTCACTGGACGCGAGACGTTCGACATCGGAGGCATCGAGAAGGGCCTCGAGCCGGGTGGGACTGTCGAGGTCGTGGCGCACGCGGAGAACGGGACCACGAAGCGCTTCCAGGCGCTGGTGCGACTCGACTCCGACATCGACGTCGAGTACTACCGGAACGGCGGCATCCTGCAGACGGTGCTGCGGAAGATGGCCCGCGGGGAGATGTAGCCCGCGCCGCTCGCCTAGAAGCGGTCCGGGCGGTCCGCCGCGGGCGGACCCAGCACTTCGTGCAGGATGACTGCCTGCCGCAGCGCGTGGGCACCGTGGCTGCGCAGCTGTCCGCGCACCGCCGAGGCATCCGCACCCAACACGCGCGCGAGCGGGTCGAGGCTGTCCTGAGCGGAGGGCGCGCGCGCCGACGGGTCGGTGCCGTACCCAGCGTGCGACGCGTGGATGGTGTGCGCGGCCATCCCCTCCATGGCGGGCGCTGGCGTTGGAAATGCGACCCGCTTCGACGCGGGCGTGACCGGCTTCGGGCGGGGCTGCGGAGAACGCCTCGGCTCCGACCTCGGCGTCGGACGCTGCGGACTGGGCGCCCGCTTCGGGCCTGGCGCGGGCATCGGCCGGGGCTTGGGTCGAGGCGGAGGCGTGTAGGATGGCTCCTGACGCGCCGGCTCGCGGGCCATCCCCGTGATCTCGTCCCAGATCTCCGCCGGGATCATGGATTCGGACGACCTCGCCCGCGCCTTCTCCGTCGCCTCCCGCGCCTTCGCGTCGTCGAACGAGGGCCTCTCGTCGAACGTAGGCCCGCCATCGAACGACGGGTCCGTGTCGTACGACGGGATCTCGGTCGGCTTGGGTTGCGGGCGCGACTGCGCGGGCCGCTCCGCGCGCGGGGGCGGAGGCTCCTCCCACTCCGGCGGCAGCTCCGGGAGCGGGCCCCCGCCCTTCTTCTTCTTGGCCCTCGCCGCCGACTCGATGATCGAGAAGACGATGATCAGGGCGAAGAAGATCAGCTGTTCCATGCGCGAACGCCCCGACTACAACGGAGTCTTGTTGCTCGGCGCGTCGGGCCCGGCGATCGCGGTGCGCATCTGCGTGTCGGCCTGGATGTTCCGGTACTTGGCGTAGTCCATGACCCCAAGGTTGCCCTGCCGGAAAGCCTCGGCGAGCGCGAGCGGGACCTGCGCTTCGGCGCGCACGACCTCCGCGCGCATCTCCTCGACGCGCGCCTTCATCTCCTGCTCCTGCGCGACCGCCATGGCGCGGCGCTCTTCGGCGCGCGCCTGCGCCACACGCTTGTCCGCTTCAGCTTGGTCGGTCTGCAGCTCGGCGCCGATGTTCTTGCCCACGTCGACGTCGGCGATGTCGATGGAGAGGATCTCGAACGCGGTGCCCGAGTCGAGGCCCTTGCTGAGCACCGTCTTCGAGATCTTGTCCGGGTTCTCGAGCACCGCCTTGTGCGACTCCGCCGAACCGATGGTCGACACGATGCCCTCGCCGACCCGCGCGAGGATCGTCTCCTCGCCCGCACCGCCGACCAGGCGGTTGATGTTCGCGCGCACCGTGACGAGCGCGACGGCGATGAGCTGGATGCCGTCCTTCGCCATGGCGGCCACCTTGGGCGTGCTGATCACCTTCGGGTTGACCGATACCTGCACGGCCTCGAAGACATCACGCCCTGCCAGGTCGATCGCGGCTGCCTGGTTGAAGGGCAGATCGATGTTGGCCTTGTCGGCGCTGATGAGCGCGCCCACGACCCGGTCGACCCGCCCCCCCGCGAGGTAGTGCGACTCGAGCTGGAGGATGTTCAGGTCGAGCCCCGCCCTGGACGCATTGATCAGCGGCCGCACGATGGCCGCCGGCGACACCTTGCGCAGCCGCATGCCGATGAGCGTGGCCATGCTGACCGGCACGCGCGCCGAGAGCGCCTCGATCCAGAGGCGAATCGGTACCGCCCACAGGATGAAGAAGAAGACGAAGAGGATCGCGAGTGGCAAAAACAGCGCCAATGCTTCTTCCATGCGTCAGCCCCCAAGAGGGTTGAAGTTGGAGTGCTGCTTCAGCTCAGGCCGCCGAACCACCAGAGACGGGACGTACCACGTGCCGGTACCCCTCCGCGCTGACGATGCGAATCGGCGTGCCTTCCGTGATCCACTCCGACTCCGATACCACGTCGATGCGCTCATCCCCGAAGATCCCGGTCCCCGACGGCCGCAGGTCCGTGATGGCCTTGCCGACCATGCCGACCAGCTCGCCCCGGGACGGAGAGGACACGTAACCCGCCGAGCGCTCCATCCCCTCACACAGGATGATGCCGCTCTTCAGGAAGCGCTTGCTCCGCGGCAACGAGCGGATCATCGCCCACGCCGTGACCACGATCAAAAGCATCGTCGTGGTGAGCACGAGCCCGGCGCGGGTGAAGTCCACGGTGGTCGGCAGGCCTCCGAGCAAGCTGAGGTAGAGTCCGGCCAACATACCCAATCCGCCCAGAACCCCGAAGAGCCCGAAGCCTGGGATCAGGAAGACCTCCACCCCCAGGAGCGCGAGCCCCACGCCGAAGATGGTGATGTCCTCCCACCCTGCGAGGCCCACGATCAGATGCGAGCCGAAGAAGAGCGAGAGCGACAGCAGCCCGGCGACGCCCGCGAGGCCGAAGCCTGCCGTCTTGATCTCGGTGATCAGACCCAGAAAGCCCAACGTCAGCAGGAAGGGCGCCACGACGGGGTTGGAGAAGAAGCGCACCACGCCCTCGGCCCAGTTGGGCGCCGACGTGACGACCTGAGCGCCCTGCGCGTCGAGCAGTGCGAGCAGCTCGGGCATGTCCTCGACCTCGGTGGCGTACCCGACGCGAACTGCCTCCTCGGTGGTCAGCGTGAGGAGCTTGCCCGCTTCGTCGATGCCCTCGATGGCGATGTCGGGATCCACCATCGCCTCGGCGATGCGCGGATCGAGCCCGCGTGCCTCGGCGAGCGCGCGCATCTCGCTGCGCATCGCGGAGACGATCTTTTCGGGCGCGGTCTCACCGGCGCCGTCCACGGGTGTCGCCGCACCGATCACGGAGCCGGGACGCATGTAGATGCCCTGCGTCGAGAGCGCGATGAGGGCTCCAGCCGAGAACGCGCGCCGGTTCACGAGCGTGTAGACCGGCACGCTCGAGTCGCTGATCGCATCGGCGATGCGCTCGGCCGCGTCCACACGCCCGCCGGGCGTGTCCATGTCGAGAATCACCGCCCGCATCCCCTGCTCGGCCGCCTCCTCGAGGCTCCGCTCGATGAACGGCGCCATGCCGAGCTCGACGACGCCCGTCACTGGAACGCGATAGACGGCGCCCTGGCCGTGTGCGGCGGCGAGGGCGCCGCTCGAGGCCATGGCCCCCAGAGCGAAGGCCAGGGCCGAGAAGGGACGCCTCATGAGAGTCTTCTCCGTGCGATTCCCGAATGGGTACAAGCTAGCGCCTCCCCTCGCCCTGACAACGTGGCCAAGGGGAGCTTTGATGAAGCTCTTACGCATCGATGCGCCGGAGTCTTCTGGCGGCAAGGCGCCCTCTGCTGACCGGAGTCCTCCAATGGCCGACGCCCCTGCCGGGCGGAGTCTTCTGGCCCGGCGGCATTCGGCGTAGACTCTTTCATGCGCGAAACCTGGGTGATCGACGGCGTGCGAACGCCGATAGGCCGACACGGGGGCGCCCTGGCGCCTGTCCGTCCGGACGACTTGGCGGCCCTCACCATTGGCGCGCTGCTGGAGCGCTCCGGCGCCGAGGCCTCCAGCGTCGACGACGTGATTTTCGGCTGCACCAACCAGGCGGGCGAGGACAACCGCAACGTGGCCCGCATGGCGCTGCTGCGAGCCGGCCTCCCCGTCACCGTGCCCGGCCAGACCGTCAACCGACTGTGCGGCTCGGGAATGCAGGCCGTCCTCTCCGCCGCGCATGCCGTAGCAGCCGGCGAAGGTGACGTCTTCATTGCGGGCGGAGTCGAGAGCATGAGCCGCGCGCCCTGGGTAATGCTTAAGCCCGCCGCAGGCTACACGCGGGGGGCGCCCGAAGTCGCGGACACCGTGCTCGGCTGGCGCTTCCCCAACCCTGCCTTCGCGCCCGAGTGGACCATCGGCCTCGGCGAGACGGCCGAGGTGATCGCGGAAGAGTTCGGCGTCAGTCGAGACGCGCAAGATGCATTCGCGGCCGAGAGCCAACGCCGCGCAGGTGAGGCAATGCGCGCGTGCAGATTCGCCGACGAGATCGTGCCGGTCGACGTGCCGCAGGGGCGCGGCGACCCGGTGCGGGTGACGCAGGACGAGCACCCACGCCCCACCACCACGGCGGCCGAGCTCGCGCGGCTGCGCCCTGTCTTCAAGAAGACCGGGACCGTCACGGCCGGGAACTCCTCGGGGATCAACGACGGGGCGGCCGCTCTACTGCTCATGGCCGCCGACCGGGCGCGCGCGCTCGGCCTGAAGCCGCTCGCGCGTGTCGTTGCCGGAGCGGTAGCCGGGGTGGAGCCACAGCGCATGGGGATCGGACCGGTGCCCGCGACCGAGCGCGCGCTCGGGCGCGCCCGATGGTCCGCACGGGACCTCGATCTCTGCGAAGTGAACGAAGCTTTCGCGGCTCAGGCCCTTCCCTGCATCGACAGGCTCGGCCTCGACCCCGCTAAGGTGAACGTGAACGGGGGTGCCATCGCGCTCGGTCACCCCGTTGGGTGCTCCGGGGCGCGCATCGTGGTCACGCTCCTGCACGAGATGCGGCGCCAAGGCGCCGCCCGCGGCCTCGCCACCATGTGCATCGGGGTGGGACAGGGCATCGCGAGCCTGTTCGAAAGCGCTGACGTCGAGGGCGTACTCGCATGAGTGACCCCAAGCTCGAAGGCCTTCGCTCACAGATCGAGAAGATCGACCGCCAGCTCGTCGAACTGATCGGCAGGCGCCGCGAGCTCGCCATCGAGGTCGGTCGCGTGAAAGCGACACTCGGCCTCCCGGTCCTCGACCCGCAGCAGGAGGCCAAGGTCGTGCGCCGCGCCGCCGAGATCGCGCGCGAGTACGGCGTGGACGAAGAGCTGACGCGCGACGTGATCTGGAGGATCATCGCCGCGGCGCGCGACGCGCAGGAGGGGCGGACGCGCTGGGGACCACCGACCGCGAAGCCGCCGGACCCGGCGTAGCCCCGGAGGGCCATCAGTCCGCGCGGGTCGAGACCCCGGCACCGAGTGAAGCCACCAACGTCTCTACGTGCCCCGGCGGAACGCGGAGCGCGTACATCTCGCGTGGCGGGGTCATATCGCGGATGAGATGCGGGTTCAGGTCGCGCATCACGTCGGCGGGGACGTCCAACTCGCGCGCCACGACAGCCAGCCTCGTCCCGGCGGGCACGTAGACTTCCTCGTACGCGTACGCGGGCAGATTCGAATGCCGGAAGCCGAGGGCCTCGGCGTCCTTTGCCAGCAACGCCGTGGCGATCAGGCGCGGGACGTACTCCCGCGTCTCGCGCGGCAGGTGCCGGAGCACCTCCCAATAGATGCCTTCGTCACCCGTGCGGCCGTCGGCATACAGCTCGAGCACGCGCTCGACGCGTGCCGGCCCCGCGTTGTAGGCTGCCACCGCGAGGTACCACGAGCCGTACCGGGCGCGCAGCCAGAACAGGTAGTCGAGCGCCGCGTCGGTGGCGCGTACCGGGTCCCGGCGCTCGTCGACGTAGTCGTCTACCCGCAGTCCCAGCTCACGCGCCGTCGGATCCATGAACTGCCAAAGGCCGACCGCGCTCACGTGGGATTCGGCTACCGGGGAGAGCCCCGACTCGATCATGGCCAGATAGAGGAGCTCCGGCGGCATCGACCGCTCGCGCAGCTTCTCGCGAATCATCCCCCCGAAGACGCCGCTCTGGTCGAGGTGGAACTGCAGTTCCTCACGTCGCGCGGTCTGCAGCTCCTGCATCCAGTGCTCGACCCTGGGGTTCACCACCAGGGGGAGCCGGCGTATAGAAAGCCCGGTATGAGTCTCTTCGGCGGCCACGGCGACGTAGTGCACAGCGTCGTCACCCAGCCAAGCGATCGTCGCCACGGAAAGCCCGACAACGAGCGGCACGGCCGCCCGATTCATGCGAAACGCTTGGGGAACCTCGCCCTGCCGGTCCTCGCCTGACTGGCCCGATCTATCGACACAAGCGCTGGGCTCGCGAAGGTCGACGCTCATCGGTCTACCTCCTGTCTCTTGTATTACGGTACTACAGACCTACAACGGGCGGTATGTCCCGGGTGCCCTGACGACCCTTCGCCGGCATCCTATTGGATACGCCCGAACAAGCGAAGAGGTCTGGCAGACGGGATTCTACCGTCGGTCCGGACCCCGTAAGTGCTTTGGTGAAGACTAGTTGGCCGGATAGACCGAGACGACGTTCTTGGCGCGCATCCGCTCGAACTTCACCACGCCGGCGACCCGCGCGAAGAGGGTGTCGTCCTTGCCGCGGCCGACGTTGCGCCCTTCGTGGATGCGCGTGCCGCGCTGCCGAACCAGGATGGTCCCCGCGCTGACGGGCTCCCCACCGTACCGCTTCACCCCCAGGTACTGAGGGTTGCTGTCGCGGCCGTTTCGGCTGGAGCCGACTCCCTTTTTATGCGCCATGGTATTTCCGTGCGGGTCGTCTGCGACGCTGCGCGCTCAGGCGAGCGCCACCTCGTCCACGCGAATCTCGGTGAAGTCCTGACGATGGCCCTGCTTCTTACGATACCCCTTGCGGCGCTTCCGCTTGAAGACGATCACCTTCTTCTCGCGGCCGTGCCGGACGACCTCGGCCTTCACGGTCGCACCCGCGACGGTGGGCGCGCCGACCTGAATGGTCTTTTCGCCGTCTCCGGCGAGGAGGACCTTGTCGAACACGACGGCTGCGCCGGGCTCGAGGTCCAGCGTCGGGACGCGGAGGCGCGCACCGGGCTCGGCCCGGAACTGCTTCCCGCCCGTCTGGAAGACCGCGTACATACTGGGGTTTTCGCCTGTCTGGGGCCCGAAATCGTAGCTCTTGGAGCAGGGTAATGTCGACCGGGCGCGGGGGGTCGGTCAAGGCGAGGGGGATGGACGGCCCCCGGGCCCGAGCGCGCGGCCGCTGCCCCGCACCGAAAAGCGTGCATCCGGACCCGCTTCGGCACCATAGTGGGCTCGTTCGGAAGGTCGCTCCGGCCCCCTGGCCGGCCAGTTTGCTAGTCGCACCCCGCAGCATCGGAGTCGGCGGTCATGGATCGATCACTCTTCGCGGAATCCGGGATCTTTAAGGACCTCGACGACGAGGAGATCGAGGGCGTCGGCGAGGTCTGCCAGACCGTCGAATTCAAGGTCGGCGACTACATCTTCCGGGAAGGGGATGAGGGGGATCGACTCTTCATCATCGAGAAGGGGGAGGTCCGCATCTCCCGGCACGTGGCCGGCGCAGGCGAAGAGGCGATCACCGTGCTCCGGCGCGGTGCGTGCTTCGGTGAGATGTCGGTGCTCGACTCGTCGCAACGATCCATGGATGCCATCGCGCATTCGCGCTGTACCCTGATCACGATTTCGCGCGAGGATTTCCGCGGGCTGCTCGAGTCGAACCCGGAGCTCGCGAACAAGATCCTGTGGAGCACGGTGCTGCTGCTCTGCGAGCGGCTCCGCGGCGCGAACGAGGCCCGCCGCTCGCTGATGGTGATGGCGATGTTCTGACGCGCCCTGCGCGGCGCACTACGCGGCGTACTTCTCCGTGACGTCGGTCTCGGCCGGACCGGAGAGGAGCCGGAACTCGTCGAGGCGCATGAGCGGGTCGTCGCGGAGGTTCAGCTCCAAACGCGTGCTCCCCCGCAGACGTCTGAGGAGCTGCGGCTCGGTCTCGACGACCCAGAGCGCGACCTCGGGGTGCATGCGTACCACGATGCTCTTCTCTTCCTTCGAGGCCGCGGCGCGCGCGAGGCTCCGCTCGATGCTGCGCACCACGGTCGCGGGCTTGTAGACGCGTCCGATCCCTCCACACGAGGGACAGACATCGGTGAGCGAGTTGAAGAGCGAAGGCCGGATCCGCTGACGGGTCATCTCGACCAGGCCGAGGCTCGACACCTCGCACGCTTTGGTGCGCGCGCGGTCGCGGCCGAGGTACGAGCGGAGCTCGCGCAGCACCTTGTAGCGGTTTTCCTGCGTCTCCATGTCGATGAAGTCGACCACGATGATGCCGCCGATGTCGCGCAGGCGCAGCTGCTTGCTGATGGCGCGGGCCGCCTCGAGGTTGGTGCGCAGGATCGTCTCTTCGGGGTCCTTCCTCCCCTTCCCCGTGAACTTGCCCGTATTCACGTCGATGGAGACGAGCGCCTCCGTGGGCTCGATGATGATGTAGCCGCCGGACTTGAGCCGGACCGTGCGCTGGAACGCCTTCTGGATCTCCTCCTCGACCCCGAACTCGTCGAAGAGCGAGACCGGACCCTGATGCAAATGCACGCGGTTGAGCAGACCTGGGTCGACGCTCCGCACGTACTCGCGGACCTCCTCGAACACCTCCCTCGAGTCGACACGCAGAGCCTCGAACTTGTCGCTGAAGAGATCGCGGATGACGCCGCTGATGAGCTTCGCCTCGCGATGTACCGGGGCGGGCGCGCTCGCCGTCTCCGCGGCGGCTTTGATCTTGAGCCAGCGCTGATGGAGGCTCTGGAACTCCTGCTCGATGGTCTTCTTGTTGACCTCTTCGCTCACGGTGCGGACGATGATCCCGCCGCTGTTCGGCGGTAGCACCTCCTGCGCCATCTCGCGCAGCTTAGCGCGCTGCTCGCGCCCTTCGATCTTTCGGCTGACGCCCACCCGCGAGGAGTACGGCATGTAGACGAGGAACCGCCCGGGGAGAGAGACGTCCGCGGTCAGGCGAGGTCCCTTCGTGCCGATGGCCTCCTTGGTGACCTGCACCAGGAGGGTTTGGCCTTTCTGCAGGTGATCCTGGATCGGCGGGAGCTTGCGCTGTTTGCGGCCCCGGCCGCCGCGGCCACCGCCTTTGCCCTTCCCCTTCCCGTTCCCGTTGCCGTTGCCGTTTCCGTTCCCACTTCCGCCGTCCTCGTCGTCGTCGTCGTCGTCCCCGTCGCCGTAGTTGAGGTCCGCGACGTGGAGGAAGCCGGCCTTGTCGGTACCGAGATCGACGAAGGCGGCCTGGATGCCGGGAAGGACCGCGTCGACGCGCCCGAGGAAGACATCGCCCAAGATCCGGTCCTGATCGGGGCGATCGAACAGCACTTCGACGAGCTCTTGGTCTTCCTTCAGCGCGACCCACGACTCCTTCGGTGTCGCGCTGACGAGGATTTCTCTCCTCAAATCAGTCTCCGATTTGTGTGGTCGTGCCGCTCGACCCGAACCGGCACCGGGCACGTCCCGAGCCTGCCCCCCGCCGGCGGCGGGTGCGACAGGGCAGGCGACCGCCAGGCCTCCGGTGTCACGGGTGCGGTGCGGCGGCGTCCGCGCCAGCGCTTGGACGCACACCGCCTACCGCCACGGTACGACGTAATGAGAAACGTATAGTTGCGGCAGCCCCAAGAGGTTCCGCGGACGGCGCGTGCGGATGGGGGGCCGCCGACCTAGTGACCTGCCAGCTCGGCAGCCACGTGGCGCGCGATCACGAGTCGCTGGGTCTCGTTCGTGCCCTCTCCGATCTCGCAGATCTTGGCGTCGCGCATCATGCGCTCGACGGGGTAGTCGCTGGTGTACCCGGCCGCACCCATCACTTGGATGGCGCCCAGCGTGGCCCGCATGGCCAGCTCGGAGCAGAAGAGCTTGGCCATGGCGGCCTGCTTCGAGTGCGGCTCTCCGCGGTCCTTCAGCCAAGCGGCGTGGTACGCCAGATGGCGGCCGGCCTCGATGTCGGTGGCCAGGTCGGCGAGCCGGAACTGGATGGGCTGGAAGTCCCACACTGCCTGCCCGAACTGCTCGCGCGTTCCGGCGTAGCGGACGCCTATCTCGAGCGAGGCCTCGGCCAGCCCGAGCGACAGTGCGGCGATGCCGATGCGGCCCGCGTCGAGCGTCTTCATGAAGTTCGTGAACCCGCGACCCTCGTCACCAAGCCGCTGGTCCTCCGGCACGAACACATCCTCCAGGATCAGCTCGCGCGTGTCGGATGCGCGCCACCCCATCTTGTCTTCCGCCTTGGCGGCGCGGAACCCGTCGCTGAAAGGGAGATCGGCGCGGTGCCCGAAGCCGGCAGCGTTCGCGGCCTCGAGCTCGGCGGTCGGCTTGCACACGATGAAACTCGAGATGCCGTGCGTGCGGGCCGAGGGGTCCGTCACCGCGGTGACAACGAAGATTTCGCCTACACCCGCGTTGGTGATGAACATCTTGCCGCCGTTCAAGCGATACCCGCCGTCGGCTTTGGTCGCCCGCGTGCGGGTCCCCGAGGCGTCGGAGCCGGCGTTGGCCTCGGTGAGCCCGAACCCGCCCAACACCTCCCCGCGCGCGAGCGGCGGCACGAAGCGCTCCTGCTGCTCGGGCGCGCCGAACGCAGCGATGGGTGACGTGCCGAGCGTGGTATGCGCCGACACCCTGATCGCATGGCTGGCATCGACCTTTGCCAGCTCCTCGATCACCAGGATGTAGCCGAGCGTATCGACGCCCATCCCGCCGATCTCCACGGGCATCGGCACACCGAGGAGGCCGCGCCGCGCGATGGCGGCCACGGTCTTCCAGGGGAACTCACCGCTCTCGTCGTGGGCGCGCGCGACGGGCGCGATCGTGGCGCGAGCGAACTCCGCCACGCCCTCGCGAAGCTCGTGGTGCGCCGGGGTGAGATATCTGTCCATGGCGAAGGCCTTGGCTAGGCAGCCTGGGCGCCGCAGCGGTCGCAGGCCCCGCAGCGCCGAGCAGCTTCCTCACCAAAGTAACGGAGGAGCGCGCGGCGCCGGCACCCTCGCGTGCGCGCATAGCGCTGCACCGTGTCCACCTTGGCGAGTGCGGCCCGACGGAGGCGGAGCGCCGGCGCGAGCTCCACCCGTGTGTGGACACCGAGTCGCGGCTCGGTGGACGCGGTATCGGCCGGGGCGGGCTCCAGTCGTCGCACGGCACCGACGCGCTCGAGGGCCGCGATCGGCCCGGTGCCGGTGTCTTCCAGCCACTCGTCGAGCTCCGACTCGAGGCCCGCGCGACGCACGACGTTCGGATGCACGATGCCGCTCGGGTCGGCTACCCGCCGCAGCTCGGATTGCAGGGTGCGGAGCGCACGCCGCGGCGGATGCGTGCGATCGATGAACGACCGCGCCAGCCGCCGGTCCGCGCGCGTGTGGAACGCGATGCATTTCGAGGGGGCTCCGTCGCGCCCCGCGCGGCCGGCCTCCTGGTAGTAGGCTTCGAGCGTGCTCGGCAGCTGCACGTGCACCACCATGCGCACGTCGGGCTTGTCGATCCCAATGCCGAACGCGTTGGTGGCGACCACGACCCGGCACTCGCCAGCCATGAACGCGGACTGCACGCGCGAGCGCTCTGGTCCCAAGAGCCACGCGTGGTATGCCTCCGTGCGGATGCCCCGGTTGGCGAGCCCGTCGCGTACGCGCTCGACCGTGCGCCGCGTAGGCGCGTAGGCGCGTAGACGATCGCGCACCCGGGCGTGCTCCGGAGCAGCGCGTACGTCGCCGAGATGCGCTCCTCGGCGGAGCGCCCCGGCAGCACGAACCAGGAGAGGTTGGGTCGGTCGAACGAGCGCACCACCACCAGCGGGCGGTCGAGGCCGAGGCTACCGAGCACGTCGTCGCGAACCGCGGGCGTGGCCGTCGCGGTGAGCGCGAGCGTCGGGCAGGAGAGCGCGCTCCGCAGCACGCCGATGCGCCGGTAGGAGGGCCGGAAGTCGTGGCCCCACTCGCTGATGCAGTGCGCCTCGTCGACGGCCAGGAGCCGTACGTCGGCGCGTCCGATCGCATCGCGAAACGCCTCCAGCTCGAGCCGCTCGGGGGCGACGAAGAGGACGTCGAGCCGACGCTCGACCGCCGCCACGAGCGTCGTGCGGCGGGTGTCGGCGGGCTGGTTGGCGCTCATGTGTGCCGCCCGAAGCCCCGCCCGCTGCGCACGGCCGACCTGGTCTTCCATGAGGGAGACGAGCGGCGTGACCACGAGCGTGAGCCCACCGAGCGCGAGGGCTGGTACCTGATAACAGACGCTCTTCCCGCCGCCCGTGGGGAGGATGCCGAGCGCGTCGCGCCCCGCGAGCACCGCCCGCACGAGGTCCTCCTGCCCCGGCCGGAACGCCGGGTGGCCGAGGTGCTGCTGCAGGAGCGCGACCGGATCTGGAGCCACGCCTCACGCTGTCGTGCGCGCCGGGGCGAGGGGATGGCGAAAAGGGTCGTTCGGCGATCAGGGCGCCCGGGGCGCGGCGAAGGCAAGACAGGTCGTTCGGCGCGCGGGCGCCGCGACGACGGATAAGGTCACCCGGCGCTCAGGGCGTCGGGCCGTCCTCCGGCGGCTTCGGCTCGCCCGCGGATTGGCGGGGCTCCGGCAGGAAGCGCAGCGCGGTGCCCACCAAGAGCAGCGCGAGCGCCACGCCCGTGACGTACGGGTTGTCGAGCGCGATGCCGACGGCGGCGACCACCGCCGCAGCGGTAAAGATGCGGATCTTCCAGGCGAGGAATCGGGTGGAACGGGGGCGACGGTCCAGGAGCAGGCTCATGCGCGGTCACCTCGCTTCGACTTGTCCAGGAACTGTCGCACGCCGGTGCGGCACTCCTCCGACGCGCGCGCTCTCGCGTTGACCTCCGCGGCGCGCTCGAGCCCGCGCTCGAAGCCCAGGGCGTCGAGATCATGCAGGAGACTCTTCGTCGCCGCCACCGCACTCGGCGGGAGCGAGGCGATGTCCGCGACGTAACGCGCCACGTCGGCGTCGAAGGTGGCGGCCGGGAAGACGCGGTTCACGAGGCCGAGGTCGCGCGCCTCCGCCGCGCTGTGCCGCGCGCCGCGCACGGCCAGCTCGAACGCGCGCCCCTCCCCGACCCTCCGCCTCAGGATCGTCATGACGAGCGCGGGCACGAAGCCGAGATGGACTTCAGGGTAACCGAGCTCCGCGTCCTCACGCGCGAGGACGAGGTCGCAAGCGGTGGCGAGTCCGCACCCGCCGGCCAGCGCGCGTCCGTGCACGAGCGCGACGAGCGGGCGCGGGTGCGACCGCATGTGCGCGAAGAGCGAGGCGAGAGAGCGCGCGTCGGCCAGGCTCTCCTCGTACCCCTGGCTCGCAACGCGCTCGAGCTCGGCCAGGTCCGCGCCGGCGCAGAAGTCCTTTCCGGCCCCCGCGATCGTCACCACGCGCACAAACTCGTCGACCGCAGTCCGTGCGAGCGCGCCCTTCAGCGCCTGCACGAGCTCGCCGTTCAGGGCATTGCGCTTGTCCGGCCGGTTCAGCGTGAGGCGTGCGACGCCGCCCTCGGTCGACTCCAGCAGTACCGGCGCGGTCATGGTTTCCACCCCGCGGGCACGCGACCGCGGCCTGCGACGGCGCGTGCGACATCGTCGGGAACGTCGATCTCGAGCCGGAGCAGCGCGGACGAGAGCACCTTGCCTTGGTTGTCCGTACGCAGGGAGAGCGTGCCCCCACCGCCCAGCGCCTCGTGCAGCAGAAAGTTGAGCGCGTGCACCTTGGGGAGCTCGAAGCGCTCGACCCGCCCGCGCACGAGCGGCGCGAGGTGAGTCCGAACGCGCTCGGCGGTCACCTCGCTGCGGAGGAGGTCGTAGTGCGCTGGATCGTAGGCGATGACGCCCACGTTGGCGGTGTCGCCATTGTCGCCCGAGCGAGCGTGCGCGAGATGCACGAGCGAGACGCGCTTCATACGCGCCGCATCTCGACGGACACGTGCGGCTCCACCGCGCTCCGCTCGATGAGCGCCGGCCAGTACGCCACGATCTCGTCCACGCGTGGGCGACCCGTCGCATATCCAGTCACCGAGGGGGGCCCGGTCAGCACCAGCGGCGCGATCTCGCGCGTGAAGCGCTCGACCGGCGCACGCTCGTCGGCGCGCACGGCGTAGCGCAGCATCACCTCGGGCAGGTCGGCGGGTGGCTCTCCGGCGAGCGGCCCGTGGGTGGAGTCCCAGCCTACCAGCTCGACGTGCGTCTCCGCGAACCGGAGCCCGAGGCGGTCGAGCCGCTCGCGGAGCACCCGTGCGGCCGCGCGCGCTTTGGCCGCCGCATCGGGCCACGCGAACGTGAGCGTGCCGGCGGACTTCCACCCCGCCGCGTACGACACCGACACCTTCAGGCGCTCGGGCGGACGCCTTCCCCGCGCGCCGTGCACCCGCACCCGGTCGGGCCCGACCTCTTCGAGCTCCACGGTCGTGAAGTCGGCGATCACGTCCGGACCCATGTAGGCGGACGGGTCACCGATCTCGTAGATGAGCTGCTCGGTCACGGATGCCCGATCGACGCGTCCACCCGTACCCGGATGCTTGGTGACGACGAACGTTCCGTCCGCGCTCGCCTCCACGATGGGGAAGCCGACGGCCGCCAGGTTCGGGATCGTCCACCACTCCTTCATGCAGTTCCCGCCGGTGGACTGCGCGCCGCACTCGTTCAGGTGACCCGCCACCACACCCGCGGCCAGCCGGTCGCAGTCGTCGAACCTCCAGCCGAACTCGTGCACCAGGGGCCCATACGTGAGCGCGGCGTCGACGGCGCGGCCCGTGAGCACCACGTCGGCTCCCAGGGCGAGCGCCCGCACGATCGGCTCGGCGCCCAGGTAGACGTTGGCGCTCTGCACCGCGGCGCGCACCTCGGCCAGCGGCCTACCGGACTCCAGGTGGCGAAGCTCGTGCCCGCCCACGAGCAGCTCGTCGAGGCGGTCCATGAGGTCGTCGCCCGTCACGAGACCTATGCGGGCGCGCCCGCCTACGCCGGCGCGCTTCCCCGCCTCGACGAGCGCCTGCGCACATCCGGCGGAGTTCACGCCTCCCGCGTTGCTGACCACGCGGATCTGCCGCTCGATGCAGGCGGGAAAGATGCGCTCCATGAGCGCCACGAAGTCCCGCGCGTACCCAGCGCTCGCGTCCTTGGACTTCTGCTTGCGCAGGATCGACATGGTGACCTCGGCCAAATAGTCGAGGATCAAGTAGTCGATGGGTCCGCCTTCGACCTGCCGCACGGGCGCCTCGAGCTCGTCTCCCCAGAATCCCTGGCCTGCGGCCACGCGCACGGTCCGCGTGGGACTGGCCAAGCTCACAGAGGTCCCTGCGTGAACGGACCGCCGACCTGGAACGGCCCCAGGTGCGGGCCGGTGTTCTGTAGGGCGGTCCGCAGCAGGAGGCCGAGCGCGGGGCGCAGCTCTTCGGGGAGGAGCACGTCGTCGACGAATCCGCGCGCGGCCGCGAAGCGCGCGTCGAGCTGGTGCTCGTAGTCTGCGCGCACCTCGTCCATCTTGGACGCGAGGTCCTCGTCCACGGGAACCCCCGCTTCCTCGAGCTTGGCGAGCTGTGCGCTGAAGAGCGCCATGACGGCGCTCTCGCCTTCCATGACGCCCATCCTTCCCGTCGGGAGCGAAACGATGAAGTCGGGATCGAAGCCCTGCCCGGCCATCGCGTAGTAACCCGCACCCGACGCATGGTTGAGCGTCAGCACGAGCTTGGGCACCGTCGCCGTCGCCATCGATTCGACGAACTCCGCGCCTGCCCGGATGATTCCCGAGTGCTCCGCGTCGGGTCCCACCATGAACCCGGATACGTCCTGCACGAAGACGAGCGGAGTGCGATGGCGGTCCATCATCTCGATGAAATAGGCGACCTTACGCGCGGTCTCCGCGTAGACGATGCCGCCGAAGTGCGGCGGGCCACCGGCGGGGTTCTTGAACATGCCGCGGGCGTTTGCGATGACGCCGACGGCGATGCCGTCCAGGTATGCCGTGCCGCAGATCATCTCGGGCGCGTGGCCGGGCTGGAACTCGTCCAGCCCCTCACCGTCCAGAATACACTCGAGCGCCGCCCGCATGTCGTAAGGCTGGCGGTGGTCGTCCGGCATGAGGTCGTACAGCTCGTATGCGATGCGCTTGGGTGTCGTGGGCGCGCGCGTCGACGGGATCGACGGGAGCGGAAGCTCGGCAACCAGGTGACGGAGCCGATCGATACAGGCGTGGTCGTCCTTCACCATGTAGTGCGCAACCGCGCTCACCTCGGTGTGCACGCGCGCGCCCCCGAGCTCCTCGGCCGCAACCACCTTCCCCGTGGCACCCTTCACGAGGTTCGGCCCCCCGAGCCCCATGAACGAGGTGCCCTCCACCATCAGGATCACGTCGGAGAGCGCGGGCAGGTACGCACCGCCCGCGATGCACGGGCCCATGACGGCGGCGAACTGTGGAATGCGCAGGTAACGCCGCATCACCGAGTTGTAGAAGAAGATCCGCGCCGCTCCGTACTGGCCGGGGAAGACGCCGCCTTGATAGGGGAGGTTCACCCCAGCCGAGTCCACCAAGTACACGATCGGAACGCGCGAGCGCATCGCGACTTCCTGCGCGCGCAGGATCTTCTTGATGGTCTCTGGCCACCACGACCCCGCCTTCACCGTGGCGTCGTTCGCGACCACGACGGCTTCTCGGCCGGCAATGCGGCCCACACACGTGACCACCCCGGCAGCCGGCGCTTGTCCGTCGTAGAGATCATGCGCCACGAGGAGCCCGATCTCGAACGACGGCTCCCCCGCGTCGAGCAGCAGCGCCACGCGTTCCCGGGCGGTCAGCTTTCCCTGCTCGTGCTGGCGCTCGATGCGCGTCTTGCCACCCCCCGCACGCAGGCGCTCGCGCAGCGACTTGAGCTCGCCGGCGAGCGCACCCAGCCGGCCCGCCGACCCCTTCGCGACGGCCGGCGTCACCGCGCGCCAGGTCGGCGGAACGTCACGACGTCTCCTGCCCGGCGAACCACTCCCGAACGTACGCCACGGCCGTCCCGGTCGACGTGCCGGGCCCGAAGAGCCTCCCGACGCCCTGCGCCTCGAGCGCACGCACATCGTCTTCGGGTATGATCCCGCCGCCCGTCACCAGGATGTGGCCTGCGCCCGCATCCGCGAGCAGCTGCTTCACGCGCGGAAAGAGCGTCATATGCGCCCCGGACAGCACCGACATCGCCACCACGTCCACGTCTTCCTGGACGGCGGCGGCCACGATCATCTCAGGCGTCTGGTGCAGACCCGTGTAGATCACTTCGAAGCCCGCGTCGCGGAACGCGCTCGCGATGACCTTGGCGCCGCGGTCGTGCCCGTCCAGCCCCGGCTTGGCGACGAGGACACGGATCTTCCTCTGTTGGACGGCGGGGCCGGGCGCGGCTGTCGGAGTCGGCATCAGAAGAACACGGGCTCCTTGTACGACCCGAAAACGCTCTCCATCGCGTGTCGGATCTCGTAGAGGGTGGCATACGCGCGGGCGCAGTCGAGAATGCGAGGCACGAGATTCTCGTCGGATCGGCAGGCGGCGGTGAGCGCGGCGAGTGTCGCCTGCACACGCGCGTCGTCCCGGCGGGCACGCAGCGCGGCCATGGACGCGACCTGGCGCCGCTCCACCTCCGGGTCGATGCGGAGGGTGTCGATCTCGATGGCCCCCGACCCTTCTGTGAAGTCGTTCACGCCGACTACGACGCGCTCCCCGGACTCGATCTCGCGCTGCTGCCGCATCGCGGACGTCGCGATCTGCTGCTGGAACCACCCCTGCTCGATGCCCGCCACGACGCCACCCAGCGCGTCGATCTCGGCGAACATCTCGATGGCCTCGCGCTCGAGCGCGTCCGTGAGCGACTCGACGAAGTACGAGCCCGCCAGTGGATCGATCATGTTGGCCACGCCCGACTCGTGCGCGAGGATCTGCTGCGTGCGCAGCGCGATGCGCACCGCCTTCTCGGTCGGGAGCGCGAGGGTCTCGTCCATCGAATTGGTGTGCAGGGACTGCGTGCCGCCGAGCGCGGCCGCCATCGCCTGGAAGGCGACGCGCACGATGTTGTTCTCGGCTTGCTGCGCGGTCAGGCTCACGCCGGCCGTCTGCGCGTGCGTGCGCAGCCGCCACGACTCCGGGTCCTTCGCGCCGTACTTCTCGCGCATACCCCGCGCCCAGATGCGCCGGGCTGCCCGAAGCTTCGCGATCTCCTCGAAGAAGTCGTTGTGCACGTCGAAGAAGAACGAGAGCCGCGGCGCGAACGCATCCACGTCGAGCCCACGCGCGATGCCCCGCTCCACGTACTCGAAGCCGTTTCGCAGCGTGAAGGCCAGCTCCTGCGCCGCGGTCGCGCCGGCTTCGCGGATGTGGTAGCCGGAGATCGAGATCGGGTTGTACTTGGGCGCGTGCTCGCTGCACCACCCGAACATGTCCACGATGCAGCGGAGCGCCGGCTCGGGCGGGAAGACCCAGGCATGCTGGGCCTGGTACTCTTTCAGGATGTCGTTCTGCGCCGTGCCGCGGATCGCCTCGGCGGCCACACCTTGCTTCTCCGCCGCTGCGACGAAGAAGCAGAAGAGGATGATCGCCGGCCCGTTGATCGTCATCGACACGGAGACCTGATCGAGTGGGATCCCCTCGAAGAGACGCTCCATATCCGCGAGCGATGAGATGGCCACGCCGCAGACGCCCACTTCTCCGAGGGAGCGGGGGTGGTCGGGGTCGAAGCCCATCAGCGTCGGGAAGTCGAACGCGACCGAGAGCCCCGTCTGCCCGTGGTCGAGCAGATACTTGTAGCGCGCGTTGGTGTCCTCGGCTGTGGCGAAGCCCGCGAACTGACGCATGGTCCAGAGGCGCGTGCGGTACATCGTGGCGTACGGACCGCGCGTGAACGGGTAGAAGCCCGGGAGTCCGATCGCCGTCGGATCCGCGTCGGCGCGGTCGCGCTCGGTGTAGAGCGGCTCGACCTCGTGGCCCGAGACGGTCGTGAAGGGGGCGTCGCGCTTGGGCGTGGCTTCGTAGGCGGCTTGCCACTCCTCGAGGCGAGCCGGCCCTTCGTCGGTGGGCGGCGGCGCCGCCGGGGGGACCGGTCGGGCGTCCTTCCCGGTACGCCCGCGGACCCTTCGCTCTGTGGTCGACATCGTCGGCTCCTCAGTCACCCAACCCGTCCCGCCGCCGCACCCCGTCCCCGCGTCAGAACTTCGACACCCGAAAGATGACCGGGGCCCCGAGAGGGGGTCAACGAAGCAAGAGGCCCAGGATCTCCCTGGCGACCGAGTAGGGGGTCCCTTCCCCAGCGTCGATGCGGTCGAGCCCGGCTTCAACACGCTCCCGCACGGGCACCGAGCCCCACGCTACACGTCGGATCTCGCGGTCTACCACGTCGTGGATGCGCGCGCGCGTCCGGGCACGCCGCCGCAGGGCGAGCTCACCGCTCGACTCGATCCAGGCGCGGTGCGCGTCGAGTGCCTCGATGACCTCGGGAAGCCCCTCCCCCGTGAGCGCATTCGTCGTGAGCACGGGGACGTCCCAGGAAGCGTCGGGCCCGGGCGCCTCGCCGGCGGACGGTTTCGCGGCAGCGGCGGACGACTTCGCGGGGGCGCCGGACGGTTTCGCGGTGGCGGAGGGCGTCCCGTCGGCCGCGGACGACGCCGTGCCGCCGACCTCGCGTCCCGCGCGCCCCAGGTCCACCCCATGGTGCGCGGGCACGTCCTCCAGCGCCCGCCCGGCGCGCAGGTGGAGCGCTTGGCGGATCTCCTTCACGAGGCGCGCCGCGCCCGGCCGGTCCGCCTTGTTGACGATGAACACGTCGGCGATCTCCATCAGCCCCGCCTTCATCGCCTGGATCGCGTCGCCCGACTCCGGCACGAGCACCACCACGACGGTGTCGGCGGCCGCAGTGATCTCCAGCTCGGTCTGACCCACGCCCACGGTCTCGACCAGGATGCGGTCGAAGCCGAAGGCATCCATGAGGTCGAGGACTTCCTTGGTGGTGGTGGCGAGCCCCCCGAGCGAGCCGCGGCTCGCCATCGAGCGGATGAAGATACCCGGGTCGGTCGCCAGGTCGCCCATGCGGATGCGGTCCCCGAGCAGCGCGCCCCCCGAGTAGGGCGAGGTAGGATCGACGGCCACCACGCCGAGGCGCTCAGAGCGCGCACGAAAGACGCTCGCGACCGCCGCGAGCAGACTCGACTTACCCGCACCCGGCGGGCCCGTGAAGCCGACGCGCCGCGCGCGCGGGCCGCGCGCGAGCACCGCGTGCAGGAGCTCCTGGGAGCCGGGGCGCTCGTCTTCGACCAGGGAGACCGCGCGGGCGAGCGCTGCGGTCTTGCCCTCACGGAAGCGCTCGATGAGGGAGTCCAGGGCGGACGCGCGACTCGAAACGGGTACGGATGGATCGGGCATGGGTCACCAATGCTATCGATCGCGACCCCGGCCGCCAGCGGCATCTGCGCATACATCGCCTCGTTGCGCGCCCAGTTGGCGGCCGGGTTGCCGTCTTCGTGCTTGCCGCCCGGTCTCGCGAGCGTCCCTTCGCCGTTCGGTCCCCGCGCGACCTCGATGAACGCCGTGGATCGGATTCCAGAACGTGCCATCGTACCAGCCATGGTCGCCGCCCCCGCCTGGTCGGCGGTGTCCATGGCGGACGGCTACTGGCGCATCCAGAAGACCGGCGTGGGCGTCATGCTCGGCGGCCTCGCGGTTTTCCTGCTGGCGTGGTGGGTGGCGCGGCGGCCTCGAACGCCCGAATGACCGCGAGCACCTCAGCCGGCGCATCGCCCAGGTTCGGCCCCGGCTTGGCACCCGCCTCGAGCAGCAGCCGCGCGACCTTGGGGTAGTCGCCTGCGGCGTTGCGTGCGTGGCGCGCCCCGTGACAGCACCATCCGAGCGGCGTGCTGCCGTGAACCGCGTCGCGTCGCTCGATGAGGGCCCGGACGTTCTCGTGGCGGAGCGCGACTTCGACGCAGTCGGCCGCTCCCTTCCACGCCGCGCAGTGCAGCACCGTCCCGCGGTCCGGCCCCTCCGACCCAGGGTCGAACCCGAGCGAGAGCATGAGATCGACCGCCGCCGCGTTGCCCATCCAGCCGGCTTCCGGGAGCGCGCGCTGGGCCTCCGGGCCGAGCGCGGCCACGAGCCCGGGTGATTCGCGCAGGATTGCGCCTGCTTCGTCCGCGCGCGCGGCTGCGCAGGCCGCGAGCAGTCGGTCCTGCACGCTCGAGCGGGCGCGCAGGAGATCGACCGCCCCGTCCTGTTCGAACTGCGCCGCCACCTGGAGCGGCGACAGGTGCTGCCCGATCGTCCAGGTATAGATGTGGAGTGAGCTCGGCGGCTCCTCTCCGTATTCCCCTTCCCCCGTCTTCAGCTGGGCGAGGGACGGATCGCCGTCCAGCAGCGTGCGCAGTCGGTCGACCAGGCCGAGCGCGGCGGCCAGGAATACGTCCACGCGCGCGCCCCGTTCAACGAGATACTCCGCCAGTGCGTATCGACCCGCGCCACGCCTCGCCTGCAGCATCCAGTGAGCGGGGGCGCTGCGGTGATCGACGCAGCGGGCATCCATGTCGGCGCCGCGCTCGAGCAGCAGATCGACGACGGCCCGCGACCGCGCGAAGTGCAGTGGGGTCTGCCCGTCCCCACCACGCTCGTGCACCCGCGAGGGATCCTCGTCGAGCAGGCGCGTGAGCAGGTCGAGCCGATCGATCTGAGCCGCGCCGCACGCGTCGGCCACCGAGCCTTTCTCCATGAGCCGGTCCGCCACCGCGCCACGCGCGAAATGCAGCGGATGGAAGCCGCCCGCCCACCAGCTCGTGCGGCGGTTCGGGTCGGCGCCGAGCTCGAGCAGGACGTCGACGGCTTCGATATCCTGGGCCGCCGCGAAGTGTACGAGCGCCGGCGTGTCGAACGGAAAGACCGGGTCGTCGATCTCTGCATGCAACGCCGGGTGGTCGGCGAACACTCGTCGCACCGAGGTCCAGTCGCGCCGCTCGAACGCCTCGTGCAGCGCCTGCCGAACCGACTTCGGCACCGGGGCGGACCTGCGCTCGACATGGCTCTTGAGCGCCGCCCAGCTCTCGAAGCCGTACTCGCGCGCGAGCGCGAACTGGGCGTCCGCGAGCGCGAACTGGGCGTCCGCGAGCGTGATGCGCTCCTTGTCGGGCAACTGGTCGCGGACGCGCGCCACCGAATCGGCATCGCCGACATGGAACGACGCGAGCAGTTCCTTCGCGAGCTTCTTCTGTTGCTCGAGCGAGGGACGCGACGGTAGCGAGCGCTTGGGCGCGGACACGGCAACCTCCTTCGTTACGGCCGGCGTCCGCGCGATCGGCCCCGAAGAAGGTCGACCTGAGACTCAGGTACTGCGAGGTGGGCGCTGCCCTTTCCGCGGACCGGAGGCGTCCTCAACACGCACGGGCAGAATATGGGCGGCGGGGCGCGCGTGGGCTACGCCGGGATGACGAAGGCGTCCGCGATGCCGCGGTCGAGAGTGGCCAGTCGGGCCGCTCGATGCGCAGCAAGCGCCGACAGGTGTCCGTCGGTGATCGCCGCAGGCGTATCTGCCCCGCTCGGGAGCGCGTCGGCACCCAGGTCGTCCGTGAGCGTGGCGGTACCTCAGTCCAGCTCGTGCGGCCGGATTCCGCGAGCGTGCCGGAGCGGGTTCTCGAGCAGGTGCGTAGGAATGAAAAGCACCACGACGAACATCATCAGCGCGATGAGCAGGCCGGCTCCGAGCAGCCACCAGTCCCTGAGCGCTATGAAGAGAATCGAGGAGATGACCGCCGTGGCCGTGGCGAAGATGGAGAGCAGCAGCCGCCGCGCCTGCAGGTGCAGGAAGCGCTCCTGCGTCTGCATGTCGCGCGGGTGCACGCGGATACGCAGCTCCTCCCGCTCCGCCCGCGTGACCAGGTCGCGCAAGGAGCGCACGGCGCTCTGGGCTTCGTCGACGAAGCTCTTGGCGAGCTGCGCAGGCTGCTGGCTGGTGATGCGGAGCAGCTCGCCCTTGTGCTGGTGTACCACACCGCGGATGAAGGTGAGCCCGTCGAAGTTCGCATCGTAGTGGAACGCCACGCCCTCGATGAGCGCCGCGGTGCGCAGGAAGTAGACGAGCTCCTGGGGGAGCATGAGCGGCCAGGTATAGAACGTGTCGAGCAGCTGCGCGATAACCTGCTCGACGATGCGCGCGCGGTTCGTGGTCTTGGCGCGCTGGACGATCTTGAGGATCTCATTGGCCGCCTCGCGGATATCCCCCCTGGGAACTTCCGGGCTGATCATGCCCAGGCGGTACATCTCGTTGATCACCGCGTCGATGTCTTCGCGGCCCACGGCGAGCGCGATGCGCAAGATCGACTCGCGTGTCCAGCGGGGCACGTCGAGTGTCGCGCCCCAGTCGAGCACCACCAGCGTGCCGTCGTTCTGCACGAGGAGGTTGCCCGGGTGTGGATCGGCGTGCATGAAGCCGTCGACCACCATCATGCGCAGGTAGACGCCGGTCAGGGACTCCATGACCGACTTGAACGAGAGGCGCCCCGAAGCGAAGAGCTCGTGCAGCTGATCGATCTTGGTGCCCTCGCAACGCTCCATCACGAGCACGCGGCGCGCCGTGAAGCGGTCGAAGACGTTCGGCGCACGGACTCTCCGCTCACCGGCGAACGCGCGCTGAAAGCGCGCGATGTTCTCGGCTTCCTGCTGGAAGTCCATCTCCGCTCTCACGCGGACTGAGAACTCACGCACCACGTTGGTGAGGCCGCGCACGTGGTGGTTCGGGAAGATCACGTTCAGCCAGAAGAGCAGCCGGAAAGAGATGTCGAGGTCGAGTGCGATCGCTTCCTCGACGCCCGGCCGCAGCACCTTCACGACGACGTCTTGACCATCTACGCGCGCGCGATGGACCTGCCCGAGGCTCGCGGCCGCCTCGGGCTCGTCCTGGAACTCCTCGAAGAGCTCGGGAATCGGCTTCCCCAGCTCTCGCTCGATGACCGCACGAATGCGGGGCGCGGGATCCGCGGGTACGCGGTCCTGCAGCTTGCTGATCTGCGACAGATACGGCTCCGGCACGATATCCGCACGTGACGACAGCAGCTGCAAGAGCTTGATGAACGTCGGCCCCAACCCACCCAGACGCGCCGTCAGCTTCTCGGCACGCCGCTCGTGGTGCTCCGGCGTGCGCACGGCACCACGGCCGAAGAGGATCCACCGCTTGCGATCTCTCAGGAACGCCAGGGCGAACGGCGTCAGGCTGAAGAAGACCGACGAGGTGCGCGCGATCCGTTTCATGGGAGCGTGAGGGGCATCGTCGAGGCGAGCGTCACAAGAGCAGCGCGGAGGCGAGCCCGAGCAGGAAGAGGAACCCGCACATGTCCGTGAACGGCGTCACGAACATGGACGATGAGACCGCCGGGTCGTGCCCGAAGCGATGCATGAGTGCCGGCACGAACGATCCCAGGAAGCCAGCCACGATCAAGTTGCCCCACATGGCCAGCAGGACTACGAGTCCGAGCATGGGGTCGCCCCCGAGGAGCATGGCGAGCAGCGCCACCACCGAGCCGAGCAGCGCACCGTTGATCAGCCCGACCGCCAGCTCGCGGCCCACGTGCAGCGCCATCTCCGCGCCGCCGGTCGGGCCACGGTCCAGCGCGATGCTGCGGGCAGTGATCGCGAGCGCCTGCGTGCCGGCGTTGCCACCGAGCCCCGCCACGATCGGCATGATGGCCGCGAGCACGACCACGCTCTCGATCGTCTCCGCGAAGTGATACACGACCAGCGAAGCGAGGGCGGCCGTGCCCAAGTTGGCGAGCAGCCACGGCATGCGGGAGCGGACAGACTGCTTCCAGGTGTAGCGCAGTGCCTCCTCATCGTCGCCGAGGCCGGCCATGCGCAGGATATCCTCGGTCTGCTCGGCCTCGATGACGTCGATCACGTCGTCGAACGTGATGCGCCCGAGGAGCACGCCCGCTTCGTCCACCACGGGCAGCGCCACCAGATTATAGCGCGCGATGAGGTGGCCCACCTCCTCCTGATCCAGACCCGGGGATACGGTGGCCACAGGAGCCTCCACGAAGTCCGCCACGCACTGCGAGGGCTCCGCCACGATCAGGTCGTCCAGCCGCACCGTCCCCTGCAGCCGTCGCTCGGCGTCGACGACCCACACGGTGTAGAAGCGCTCGACTTCGCGCCCCTGCTGGCGGACGGCGTCGATCGCCTGTGCGGCGGTGAGCGACTTGTCGATGGCGACCAGCTCGGTGGTCATGAGGCCGCCGGCCGTGTCCTCACCGTACTCGAGCAGCTCGATGAGCTCGCCGGCCTCGTCCGCGGGCAGCTCCTCGAGGATGCGTTGCTGTTCGATCGGCTCGAGCTCGGCGATCAGGTCCGCGGCATCGTCGTCGGGAAGCTCGGAAAGCAGCTCGGCACCCTTCTCGGGCGCGAACGCCGCGAGGAGGTCGCCGCGGGCCTCACCCTGCTCCATCTCGGCGAGCGCTTCCGAGGCCTGCTCGACGGGAAGCACCGAGAGCAGGCGCACACGCACGTCCTCGTCGAGGGCCTCGACGAGGTCCGCGAGGTCGGACGCGTGCAGCGTCAGCGCGAGAGTCCGGGCCGCGGCGACGTCACCCTCGGCGAGCAGCGTCTCGACGCGCTCGCGGGCGTCGTCGAGGTTGGCCTGCTGCGTGCTCATCGAAGACCCGTCGGCTCGGTGTGTCATGTCGCTCAGGTGCAGCCGCGAGGAAGATCCCCGTGTACGTGGCGACGAGCAAGGCGCACGCCGGGCCCCGTCGCCCGCTCGGTGAACGTGGCATCGCCCTGCAGGCCGCGTGAGGAGAGAACGACGCGGGACCGTTCCCGACGTCCGCACCGTCCATGCTCCATGACACAGGGTCGAGAGATCCTCGCCCAGGCACGTTAGCTGCCGGCACCCTCCGCCATCAGCTCGCGCACCAGCCGCTCCTGCAACTCGAACATGGGGCTCGCTTCGCGCTCCTCCCCCTCCGGGTGGTCGTGTCCGAGCACGTGCAGCGTCCCGTGCACCGCGAGCCGCACCAGCTCCTCCTCCAGCGGCACGCCCGCCTCGGCCGCCTGTCTCGCCGCCTGCTCGGAGCCGAGGTAGACGTCCCCGACCACCTCGTCTGCTTCGCCGAGCGAGAACGCGATCACGTCGGTGGTGCGGTCCTTACCGAGCCAGCGGAGGTTCAGCGCTTGCATCTCGGCGTCGCCGAGGAGCGCCACCGAGACCTCCGCCGCGGGGCACGCTTCCGCCTCGACCGCCTTTCGCACCGCCCGCTCGATCATTGCGACCCACCGTGCGGGCCCGTCCCCGATATGCACCTGCACGCGGACGCGCGCCGCTCGGGTCACGCGCGCTCGGACGCTCGGGTCGCCGCGGCGAGGGCGTCGGCGGCCGACACCTCTGCCTCCACTTCGGCTTCGGCCTCGCTCGCGCCTTCGCCCTCGGTGAGGTGCTTGGTCTCGGGGTATTCGATGCGCCGGTGCACGACCCCCGACAGAACGGTGACGAACTGGTCCTTCACGAGCGCGATCTCCTTGAGCGTGAGGGGCGCATCGTCCAGCTGGCCGTCGGCGATCTTGGCGTCGACGATGGCGTCGATGAGGTCGCGCACGCGCTCGGGCGTGGGATCCTGGAGGGCGCGCGCAGCCGACTCGCAGGAATCGGCGAGCATGGCGATCGCTGACTCCTTGGTCGACGGCTTCGGCCCCCCGTAGGAGAAGCGCTCGAGGTCGACGGGCTCGCTGGAGGTCGCGCGCGCCTTCTCGTAGAAGAAGCCGATCTTCTGCGTGCCGTGGTGCTCGAGAATGAAGCGGACGACGACCGGCGGCACCTTCGCTTCGCGGGCGAGGCGCGCCCCCTCGGTGACGTGCTCCCGCACGATCGCGGCCGACGTCTCCGGACGGAGCTTGTCGTGCGGATTCTTGAGGTCGGACAGGTTCTCCACGAAGTAGTGCGGGCGGAGCACCTTGCCGATGTCGTGATAGAGCAGCCCCACCCGCGCGAGCAGCCCATTGGCCTCGATGCGCGTAGCCGCAGCCTCCGCGAGGTTGGCCGCCGCGATCGTGTGCGCGTAGGTACCGGGCGCTTCCATGGCGAGGCTCTTCAGGAGCGGGCGTGTGGGATCGGCCCACTCGAGCAGCGTCTGATCCGTGGTGATCCCCGTGAACATCTCGAAGATCCAGAGGAACCCGACGGCCAGCAGCGCGGACGCCGTGGCCGTGACCGCGAACGTGCCCGCGCCCCGCCACACCTCCGCCCATTCGCGCCCGGTCGCGAGCCCATGTGCCATCAGCACCAGCGCGCCGGCTCCAGCGATGAGCGCGATCGACACCCAGGTGTCGGACCGCCGACGCCAAGCGCGCACGCTCATCGCCCCAGCGGCCCCACCGGCCATCAGCATGAGCACTGTGCCGTACGACGCGAACGGGGCCAGCGTACCCGTGAGCGCCGCGAGCACGAGCACGAGGAGCAGCGCCATGCGCGTGTCCCAGAGCACCGCCACGGGGAGGGCGACGAACGCGATCGGGAGCGCCTCGGGCGGGAGCCCGAACCGATCGATGACCGCACCCGCGCCGAAGTAGGCCGCGGTGAGCATGGCGAGCATGAGGAGACAGCGGAAGTTCGCGTAGACCTCGGGGCGCGACAGGAAGAGGAGGAGCCCGAAGATCGACAGCAGCACCGCGTTGAGGAGCGTGGCGCCCAAGAGGGCGCCGAAGTCCGCGCTGCGGTCCTCACCGCGCAGCTGCGCGTAGTACGCGCTCAAGCGCTCGCGGGTCTCCGGGCCGATGGGGTCCCCCGCCCTCACGATGAGCTGACCCTCCAGGATCAAGCCCTTGGTGAGCGGCAAGGACTCACGCGCCGCGTCCCGGTCGCGCTCCGTCGCGGCGACGTCGAGCACCAGCGTCCAGTCGAGGTGCGAGATGAGCACGAGCCGAAAGAGGTCCTGTGCGTCGGGCGGCAGCGCGCCCGGGAGGAGTCCGCCGGCCTCTACGTAGAAGTCCGCCGCGGTCAGCACCTCCTCCGTGGCCACGGATCGCTCCGTGCCGTCCGAGTCGCGAATGGTGACGACGTCGGTGGTGAGGTCGAGCATGCGCGAGGGGTCCGCGACGCCTCGTGGGAGGATGTCGCGGGCGGCGCGCTGTGCCGCTCGCCCGATCGCGGAGCGCGTACCATCGTCCGTCAAATAGCGGAGCTGCGCGGGCGTCGCGACGATGCGGCTCTCCCGCAGGATCTCCTCCACCGGCCCGGCGCTTCCCCCAGCGGCCGCCACCTCGAGCCGCTCGAAGAGCCGGCGCAGGCGCTCGGCCACGGAGTCCGCGACGGCGCCCCGGTACTCGAACGTCGGCGGGACCGCCTCCATGGCCAGCCGCCGGTCGCGCTCGAGCTCGGCGGCCGTCTTCGGCACGCTGAAGGCGATGGTGGCCGCCACGTCCTCCTCCGCCACAGCCCCCTCGACGGGCAGGTCTACGTCGGCGACTTGCTCGGGCGGGAAGAGCGCCGTCAGGAAGACCGCCAGCGCGATGAGTAGCAGGATACGCGCTCCGTGGTGGCGCAACCGCTCGGTTAGACTCGCGCCCGGGTCCCCCGAGAGGCGCTGGAGGACCGAATCGCCGTCCGGTCCGTACGTCACCTCGACTCCCCCTTCGGCTCCCCTCTCGACTCCCCTTCGCCCGCCTTCGAGTACGCGCGGATGATGTCCTTCACCAACCGGTGACGGATGACGTCCTTCTCGTCCAGGTAGACCAGGGAGATCCCTTGGATGCCCGCTAGGATCTCCTCCACCTCGAGCAGACCGGAGTCCTCGCGGCGCGGCAGGTCGATCTGCGTCTTGTCGCCGGTGATGACCACGCGTGAGCTCATGCCCAAGCGCGTGAGGAACATCTTCATCTGTGCGCGCGTCGCGTTCTGCGCCTCGTCGAGGATGACGAAGGCGTCCGAGAGCGTGCGTCCGCGCATGTACGCGAGCGGCGCGATCTCGATGGTCGAGTCCTCCAGCGCCCGACTCACGCGGTCGTGCGGCATCATGTCCTCGAGCGCGTCGTAGAGCGGCCGCAAGTAGGGATCGACCTTCTCCTGCAGGTCGCCGGGAAGGAACCCAAGGTTCTCGCCTGCCTCGACCGCCGGCCGCGCGAGGATGATCCGACGCACGCGCCGCTTGTAGAGCGCATCGACGGCACACGCCACGGCCAAGTAGGTCTTTCCGGTGCCGGCCGGACCGATGCCGATGACGATGTCGTTCTGCACGATCGACGCAACGTATCCGCGCTGACCCTCGGACTTAGGCACGATGACGCGGCGTGAGCCGGGAAGCGCGATGCGGACTTCGCCCGAGGGACTGACGATGCCGTCCGGGCGCAGGACCTCTACGTCGTCCGCGAAGCGCCCGATGTCCGCGACGTCGAAGGGTGCGCGCATACGCGCGAGCTCGATCATGTGTTGCACCACGGGTACCGCGCGCTCCACCGCGGGCAGCTCGCCCGAGAGCACGACCTGGTCACCCCGCAGGACCACGCGCACCGCGAAGAGGCGGGCGAGCTCCTGGATGTGCCGATCGTTCACACCGGCGACCATGAGGGGGTCGGCCCCCTCCGCATCCAGCCGGTGCTCTACCAAAGTCTGTCCGCTCGCCAAGCCTCCTCCTGGAGAGCCTCAGCTCCCCCGCTTGCGACCCACCGTGACCTCCAGCCCCAGTGCTTCGAGCTCCGCCGAGCCGGCCTGCGTGGGCGCACCCTCGAAGAGCGCGCGCGCCGCCGTGGTCTTGGGGAACGCGATCACGTCCCTCAGGCTCCCCGAGCCGGTGAACCGCTGAACGATACGGTCGAGCCCCAGCGCGATGCCACCGTGCGGGGGCGCGCCGGCCGCGAGGGCGCCGAGCAGGAACCCGAACTTGGTGTCGATCTCCTCGTCCTTCAGCCCGAGCACGCGCAGCGCCCGGCGCTGGAGGTCGGGAAGATGGATACGGATGCTCCCCGACCCGAACTCCGTGCCGTTGTAGACCAGGTCGTACGCCGTCCCTCGCACCGCGAGCGGGTTCGACTCGAGCAGGTGGACGTCGTCCTTGTGCGGCATGACGAAGGGGTGGTGGGCGGCGACCAGCACGCCGTCTTCCTCCACGAAGACCGGGAACTCGGTGACCCAGAGCCACGCGTGCTCGCGCTCCGGAGTGAGCCCGAGCACCTTGGCCGCGGCCATACGGGCGGCCGCGAGCGCGGGCGACGTGACCTTGTCCGCACCCGCGGCCGCGACCACCAGGTCGCCCGCGCCCAGCCCGAGCGCGTCCGCCTGCGTGCCCGATATGAACTTGCCCAGCGTGCCCGAGAGCCCTTCGGCCGTGCGCTTCGCCCACAGGAGTCCGAGTGCGCCGGCGGCCTTGGCCTCGGCCTCGATCGACTCGATCTCCTTGCGCGACAAGCGGGCTCCACCCGGCAGCCGGAGGCCGCGCACGCGTCCGCCCGCGGCGACCTGGCTCCTGATGATGCCGAAGTCGACGTCGGCGGTCGCTTTCGTCCAGTCCGAGATCTCTAGCGAGAAGCGGAGATCGGGCCTGTCGGAGCCATAGCGCTCCATGGAGTCGGCCCAGCTGATGCGCGGGAACGGGCGCACCGCCTCGAGGCCCGCGACCTGAGAGAGCGCGACGACGAGCCCCTCCATCCAGCCGAGGATGTCGTCGGGCTCCACGAACGAGGCCTCCACGTCGATCTGCGTGAACTCGGGCTGGCGGTCGGCGCGCAGGTCCTCGTCGCGGAAGCAGCGCGCGATCTGGAAGTAGCGGTCGAAGCCCGAGATCATGAGCGTCTGTTTGTAGAGCTGTGGGCTCTGCGGGAGCGCATAGAACTCGCCCTTGTGCACGCGGCTCGGCACCAAGTAGTCGCGCGCGCCCTCGGGGGTCGCCTTGGTGAGCATCGGCGTCTCGACCTCGAGGAAGCCGAGCCCGTCGAAATAGTTGCGCGCCGCGATGACGAGCTTGTGCCGAAGGATCAGATTGCGCTGCAGCTCCTCCCGGCGGAGGTCGAGCACGCGGTGCTGGAGCCTGAGCTCCTCTGCCGGGAGCGGCTCGCCCGCGGACTGATATACCGGGATGGCGGGCGTGACCGCGTCGGAGAGGCGCTGGAGCCGGACCGCGCGCACCTCCACGTCACCCGTGGCGATCTCCTGGTTGCGCGCGCCCTCGGGCCGCCGCTCCACCGTGCCCTCGACCAGAACGACGTCCTCGTGTCCGAGCTCGTGGGCGAGGGCGAGCGACTCCGGCTCGGTCCAAGCGGGGCCGAACGATAACTGCACCAGCCCGCTGCGGTCGCGCAGGTCGACGAACACCAGCCCGCCGAGATCGCGGCGCCTGTGCACCCAACCCGCGAGCCGCTGGCTCGCGCCGTGATCTTCGGCGCGCAGGCCGCCGACCATGCGGTCCCGGAGGCGTGTACGTTCCACCTGTGTATCGCTACGAGACATCGACACCCTCATCCATGGACCGCGTGGTGATCAACCATTTCATCAGCCCCAACACCAGAGTGTATCCCACCAGCACGCCCGTCACGTCCGCGGTCCAGTCTCCGACGTCGGGCGAGCGACCGCGCACGAACGCCTGGTGGAACTCGTCGGTCGCCCCGTAGAGCGCGCCCGCCAGCACCATGATCCAGTGGGCCGGCGGGGAGATCGCACCCTTCCGCCCCCAAGCCAGGGCCACCCCCATGACGGCGTAGAGCGCCGCGTGCGCGACCTTGTCACTCCCCCGAAAGAAATCGGGAATCGGCGGGTCGGGCCAGGCACTCAACAAAAAGAGGACCACAGCCCACACGGCCGCGGGTCCCCATACGCGCAATCGGCTCGGCAATCGTTGGTCTTCGCGTCGCTCTCTGGCGGCGAATCTCCTCGGCGTCGGTGTCGGCCAACTTCAGTGGGCGAACTACAGTGGGCGAGCTTCGGTGGCGCGAACTTCATGTGTTTACCGCGGGCGGCTAAGTTAACCCTCGCCCCGAAGCCGATTCAAGAAAACCCATGGCCGAGTCCCCGCGCCCCGACCTCCTCTCCCTGACGCCCGAGGCGCTCAGGCGCGTGCTCGCCGACCACTTCCAGGTGCGCGGGCAGCCGGCGTATCGGGCAGGACAGGTCGAGAAGTGGATCTTCGAGCGGCTGGCCCCCTCGATTTCGGCCATGACCGACCTCCCCCGCGCCGAGCGGGAAGCTCTGGCGGCCAGCTTCGACCTCGCCGAGCCGCAGCCGGCCACGGTGGCCACCAGCGTCGACGGCACGGTGAAGCACGTCTGGCGGCTCGCGGACGGCGAGCTGGTGGAGTCCGTGCTGATCCCCACGCAAGAGCGGCTCACGCTGTGCATCTCCAGTCAGGCGGGGTGCGCCATGGGGTGCACGTTCTGCGCGACCGGATGGGGCGGCTTCCGGCGTCAGCTCACCGCCGGCGAGATCGTCGCGCAGTACCGCGCCTCGCGCCGCTGGGCGGAGGCCAATGGACTCGGCCCCGTCACCAACATCGTCTACATGGGGATGGGGGAGCCGCTCGCCAACCGCGCCGCCGTGCACGACTCGCTCACCCTACTCAACCGCGGATACGGTGTCGGTGCGCGACGCATCACCGTGTCGACGGTCGGGCACGTGCCGGGCATCCTCGAGCTCGCCGATCGCCACGAGCAGTTCCGCCTCGCGCTGTCCCTGCACGCACCCACGAGCGCGCTCCGCCAGCAGCTCATCCCCCTCGAGAAGCGTTACTCGCTCGACGAGGTGATGCAGGCGCTCGAGCGCTTCGACGAGGCCGGCGGCAAGCGCATCACGTTCGAGTACACCATGATCGCGGGCGTGAACGACGCGCTCGAGCTCGTCGAGCCGCTGGCCGAGCTGGCCCGCCGCGTCGGTGCGTGGGTGAACCTGATCCCGTTCAACCCGATTCCGTACAAGGATTGGCGCGCCTCACCTCCCGCCCGCATCAAGGCATTCGCCGCGGGTCTGGCGCGCCGGGGCGTGACGGCCGCAATCCGGGCGTCGCGCGGAAGGGACATCGACGCGGCGTGCGGGCAGCTGCGCGCGCACACGCTGGCTGAGGCCGGAGCGAAAGGCTCCTAATCGATCCCCTGGAAGATCCGCCCCCAGCGGATCTCGCGGATCCACGGGAAGGGGCGATACGAGCCCTTGTTGTACGAGAAGTACGTGAAGACCGCGCGCCCTTCGAGGCGCCATCCTTCGAGGATCCCCCAGTAGCGCGAGTCGAGGCTCGCCTCCCGGTTATCGCCCAGCATGAAGTAACGGTCCTCGGGGAGCACGATGGGCCCCCAGGTGTCGCGCGTAGGCGAGTACGTGCGCGGATCGACGGTCGAGGCCAGGTAGCTCTTCTGCCACTCCATCCAGGGATGGCCCTCGTCGGGGTTGCCCGAGTGGACGACGTAGGGCTCGTCGACGAGCTGGCCGTTCCGGTAGAGCGCGCGGTTGCGCATCTCGAGCGTGTCGCCGGGCATGCCGATGAGACGCTTGATGAGCTTGAGCGTTTCCTCGTGCGGCGGGTCGAAGACGAGGACGTCGTTGAGACGCGGCTCCGAGTAGCCGGGGATGCGGATGTCCGTTCCGGGGATCCGTGACCCGATGCCGACACGGTTCACGACGAGCATGTCACCGACGAGGAGCGTGTCCTCCATCGAGCCCGAGGTGATGACGAACGTCTGGATGATGAACGTCCGCAGGAAGAGGAAGAGCGCGAGCGCGATGACGATCGACTTGGCCCACTCGGCCGGGCTGTTGGCGTCGCGAGTCTCCTCCTGCGCCGCTCGCTTGCGCGTCTTCGACCCGGTAGGCGGAGATGCCGCTTCGGTCGCGGCCGCCTCTTCCGGATTCTCCGGCTTGTCCTTCTTCGCCATCGATTCGTCCATCCTCGAGAACGTCGTGTCAGCGTCCGAGCCAGCCGCGGGGGTCCCACGGTGCTCGGTCCGGTGGAGCGCCGAGGGGATCTCCGCCGGTGCGCTCCGCCCAGTCTCTCCCCAACAGTACGGTGACGTCCACGAAGAGGTTTGGATCGGGCTGGCTGAGGACGTTACGGATTCCGAGGGCGTTGGCAACGCCCTCGGCCAGCGATTCGCGGCCCACGCGGTCGATCACCACCGTAGAATCGCGGTCGAACGAGCCCGCGTTCCCGAACTGCACGACGTCGAAGCCGTCGTCGCGGAGCTGGTTCGTCACTTCACGGGCCAGCCCCGCCACGCCGCCCGCGTTCAGCACCTCGACGCGCACACGCTCGCGGGGGACGTACCGGGGTGCGCCCCCGTCCTCGCGCGTTCCGGGATAGCGTCGCCCGAGATATGCGGCTCCACCCGCGAGCGCGACGACGGCGACCAACACAACGAGGCCGCGGCGGCTCACCTACTCCCCCGCTCGAGCGCACCCAGCATCGCGAGCGTCTCGGGCGCGACGACCTTCCCGCTCTCCCGGCCGCGGCGCACGCGCTCGCGCACGACCTCGAGGAGCACGGCGTCCAGATCGGCCGGCATGCGCTCGCGTATGCTCGCGTGCCAGGCCGTGGCATAGCCGCGCCCGGGCTCTACGTAGTCCGCCACGTACAGCGCGCGGCCGAGACGGCCGAGGCCGACGCCGCCCAGCGTATGACACGCGATGGCCTCCAGCAGCTCGGCGTCGTCGACACCCGCGGCACGCAGCCGCTCGGCGGCGGCAGGTCCGTGCAGGATCGCGTCGGGGAGGTCGCTGCGCGCCTTCGCCGGCAAGGCGCCGCGCAGCACCTCCGGCCGCTCGTCGCGCAGCGCGTCGTGCAGGTACCCTGCTGCGCGCCAACGGGTACTGTCGGCGGCGGGCAGCGCGAGCGCCGTCGCCCACGCGCCGAG
>Ga0194132_10001812_pt1 | contig 42259 bp, 38 predicted proteins | sample TA2KigOf80mmetaG_FD_148612 | JGI IMG/M metagenome (GOLD analysis project Ga0194132, IMG submission 148612) | Freshwater microbial communities from Lake Tanganyika, Tanzania - TA2015054 Kigoma Offshore 80m | ecosystem: Environmental > Aquatic > Freshwater > Lake | place: Tanzania: Lake... | reverse complement strand
CGTAGGGCTTGAACCGCGCCATCGCCGCCTCCCACGCGCTGAGGGGTCGCGACCCCTTCCAAAGCGTTAGTACGGCGATTTCTCCCAGGAGTTCCGGACTTTTTCTACAGATTCAACGTGTCCGCGTGAGACGCGCGTGCGAATGCTGAGCGTCGTTCTCGACGCGGGGGTTAGCTGTCATCGCTTTAGGACCGGCTTGACCTGCGCCTCAATCGCCGCAATAGAGTCCCGGATCTCTTGGGATAGCGGGTCATCTGAGCCGCGCGAAGCCGATATGTCGGCACGAACCTTTTTCGTAAAGTCCCTGTCGAGATTTGTTCCTCCGGATCGAACGTAGTCGACGTGGAAGTCATTTGAGGTTTGTAACGTATTAAGGCATCTCCGAAATCGTTCGGTCGATGACTTTACCGGGTCGCCCCAAACCGCTTCGGCCTCTAGAGCTGCACTGTCGTAGATCTCTAAGGCGTCCCAAATTGGCTTCCACCGATTGCGATAGACGTAGGCATAAGCCTGAGCCTCTTCATCGTTCGATGGTTTTGCCATCGCGCCACCATAGCCGGAAGGGAATTCACCGGCGAGTATGAGCGGGCTCCGCGCTCCCGCTATTGCATCGCGCAGCTTGTAGGTGGCCTTCAACAAGCCATGCGCCGCGTCGTAGTGGGCCTTCCCGGAGAGCTCGCGACGCCACTTGTTAATGCCGTAAGCAGCGACTGAAGCCGTCACAATAGCCGCAACGCTAACAATGATGTCCTTTGCGACCGAAATCGTATCTGGGAGGGTCGACACCTAGGTTTCCTATGACAGCTAACGCCTTGTTGAGCGGCGCGCGCGACACCGCATGAACAGCGACACCATTACAGGCAAACCACTCACGCTGACTCGCGTCCGCTCGAATGATGGGATGGACTCCTCCCGCGTTTTATTCGGCATCATGGTGCCAGCTGAGGCCTTGGGCGGTTTCAGCATAAACGACAGGAGGAGTCCGAGATGAATGCTACAACCGTGGCGGTGGACCTGGCAAAGAACGTTTTCCAACTGGCCGTGGCCGATGCGTCCTGGCGGGTCCTGGAGCGCCATCGGCTCACGCGGGGTCAGTTCGAGCGGTGGTTCGCGAACCGGGAGGTGAATCTCGTCGTCATGGAGGCCTGCGGCAGCGCGCATCATTGGGGACGATGGCTGCGCTCGCGCGGAATCGCGGTGCGACTGCTGCCGGCGCACTACGTCAGGGCCTATGTGAAGCGCAACAAGACCGATGCGGCCGACGCGGTGGCGCTGCTGGAGGCCTGCCGCGCCGCCGACATCCGCCCGGTGGCGGTGAAATCGGTCGAACAGCAGGCCCTGCAGGCGCTTCACCGCACGCGCTGCGCCTGGATGCGAACGCGCACCAGCCGCATCAACACCCTGCGCGGCTTCTGCCGCGAGTTCGGTCTGGTGGTGCCCGAGGGGGCCGTGCGCGGCATCGCCCAGATCGCGCGCTTCATCGCCGACGAGCGCTCTGGGCTACCGGCACTGCTGCGCGGGCCGATGCGGCTCATGCTCGAGGAGATCCGGCTGCTGGAAGCGCGCATCGGCAGCCTCGAACAAGAGCTCGCCGCACTGGCGAAGGAAAGTCCCGCCTGCGGCTTTCTCACCAGCGTGCCCGGCATCGGGCTGATGACCAGCACCGCCATGCTCGCCGCCGTCGGCGACCCCAAGAGCTTCGACTCGGGGCGTCGCTACGCGAGCTTCCTCGGCATCACGCCGCGTGAATTCTCCTCCGGCGAGAAGCGCTACCTCGGACGCATCTCCAAGCGCGGCGATCGCTACATCCGGATGCTGCTCACCCACGGCGCCCGCTCCCTGCTGCACTCGGCCACCGTCGCCCGACGCGCTGGACGACCGGTCGATAGACTGAAAGCGTGGGCGCTCGCCGTGCAGGCGCGCACCAACCACAACAAGGCCACCTGCGCGCTTGCCAACAAGCTCGCCCGCATCGCCTGGGCGGTGTGGACGAAGAACGAGAACTACCGCGCCGAGCCGGCGCCGGCAATCATCGGCAACTGATACCAGAGATTTCCCACCGCGGTTTGCGAAGAGAGACGACGCCCATCATGGCAACGCAGGTCGGACCGGCACGGGACCAAGCCGATAACTCCGCTGATCGATTCCTGATCGATCCGAACGTGTGGCTCCCCGTGCGCAGATTCCATGTCGGCACGAGCCCGAAGAGGCTCACACCAGATGCCGGATATACGACTGCAACCGAGCCCCGCGTCGACCAGCTACTTACGTCGTTTCCCTTTACCTGCGGGAGGAGTCCATATACTAAAGTTAGAGAGCATCATTTGAGTGGAGCGACGACTACGCCGCGTAGTCCGGCCCGCTCGATCGCGGACTTGACCAGCCCCTCCGCTTTCGCGTCTTCGACAAATTTGCCGAGGTACACAGCGGCGGCGGCGTTGCGCCCCTTGGGCACGCCCATGCCGATCGGTTCGACGAGGATCCGGCCGTCGAGAACTCGCGAGCCCGGCTCCTTCGCAGCTACGGCAAAGAGGCCTGGTTTGCCCGTGGCAATCGCGTCCGCCTTTCCGGACCCCAATAAGGCAAAGAGTTCATTGACACTCGTAGTGCGGACCAGTATCGCATTCTTTAGCGTGCGGGAAAGAAGTATGTCGGCCATGGCCTTTTCGAGCACCCCGACCCGGACGCCGGCCTTGTCTACATCTGATGCCGTGGCGATGGGGACGCCCGCGCGGACAAGGTAGCCGGTTTCGAGCTCCCCGTAAGGCGCTGAGAAATCGATTGCCGCCGCGCGCTCGGCGGAGATACCTAAAAGCACGACGTCCCATTCACCGGACTTCGCGCCGCCGATCAGGGCGGGCACGCCAGCATAGACGACCGGATCGAACGGCACGCCGAGCCGCCACGCGAGTTCGTTCCCGAGATCGACTGCAACGCCTTTCAGCTCGCCCGTCGTCGGGTCTTTAATTGCATAGAGCGGCGCCAAAAGGAATGCGACTCGGAGCTTCCCCGTCGGCGCCACAGCCGCCTTCGTCTCAGGGCTCGGTGCAGTCTGCATTCCCGTGCAGCCTCCGATGAACAGTCCAATCACCCCGGCGCTTAACCAGTCACGTATTCGCATGGCGTCCTCCCCTGAAGTTACGGTTGCTCTCTAACGACAATTGGTTGACAAATTAGTTGGCTTTTTAGTTGACAATTTAGTTGACACTCCTGCACCCGCACTCCAAGCCGTTGTCATCCAGCCTCGCGGTCAATACGTTACGCTCGACAGGGTGATGAGGCAATCCCACTTGCAGGGGTGGAGGCCGCGTGTCCGACGTTGGAACAGAAGGTCCGGAAGCGACCGTAGCGCGCCCGCGGCTTATGCACGTGGTGCGCGACGCGATCCGGCGGCGGCATTACAGCTGCCGCACGGAGGAGACCTACCTGCATTGGATCAGGCGGTTCATCCTCTTCTCCGGAAAACGCCATCCCCGTGAACTTGGGGCGACGGAGGTAACGGCCTTTCTCAACCATCTCGTCGCCGAGCGCCATGTCGCGGCGGCCACCCAGAACCAGGCCCTCGCGGCGCTGCTCTTCCTCTACAAGGAGGTGCTCGCCCAGCCGCTTCCCTGGCTGGACGGGCTGGAGCACGCCAAGCAGCCCGTGCGCCGGCCCACGGTGCTCACCGAAGAGGAGGCGTGGCGACTCCTGGCACGGCTGCGCGGCACGAAGTGGCTGATGGCGAGCCTGCTCTACGGTGCGGGCCTGCGGCTGCGCGAGTGTCTGAAGCTGCGGGTAAAAGATGTGGACTTCGGCTATCGCCAGATTCTCGTCCGTGACGGCAAGGGCGGGAAAGACCGTGTGACGATGCTTCCGGAAAGCGTGATTGAACCCCTGAAGGCGCATCTCGCGCGGATGAAAGCCCTTCACGAGCGCGATCTCGCCGACGGGTGCGGCGACGTCGAGCTGCCGGACGCGATCGCGCGCAAGTACCCGCGCGCACCCTATGAGTGGGGCTGGAAGTTCGTTTTCCCTTCGTACAAGCGCTCCGTCGATCCCCGCACCGGTGCGATCCGGCGGCACCACGTGTACGAGAATTACCTGATCCGGGGCGTGAAGCAGGCAGCGCGCGCCGCTGGAATCACCAAGCACGTGAGCTGCCACACGCTGCGGCACTATGCCGCGTGCCGGACTATGCCGAGCGAGGCGCGACGCGTCCCCCGAAGTGTGCCATTCGCCAGCAGTTGGCGAGCAGTTTCGAGAGTCTCACTCGGCATAGTTTTCCCTCATTCAGAGCGCTTTGAGGAAGGCCAGTAGCTGATCGTCGGGGCGATAGCGACCGGGTTTCGCCTGAGCCGGTGTCATCTTGGCCAACGCTTGTTCTTTGAGAGCGAGGTTCGCATCGAGATAGATCTGCGTGGTCTCGACCGACTCATGGCCGAGCCACAATGCGATCACGGCGCGATCCACACCGGCCTGCAGGAGCTCCATTGCCGTGGTATGACGCAGCACATGAGGGGTCACCCGCTTCCGGCGCAAGGACGGGCAGGCCTTGCTGGCGGTCGCGACGTGTTTGGCCAGCAGGTATTGGACGCCATCGGCGCTGAGGCGCTCACCGCGGGCACTGGGAAACAGTATCGCGTCATCCCCGTCCCGGATCTCCCGTAACCACGTCCTCAGAACGGCTGCAGTCTGCTGGGTCAGAGGCGTTGCGCGCTCCTTGCGGCCCTTTCCGAGCACCCGGATGTGGGCGCCGGTGCTCAGGATCACCGCGTTGCGCTGCGCCCCGGTGAGCTCGGACAGGCGCAGACCGGTCTGAACGGCGACCAAGAGCAGGGCGTGATCGCGCCGTCCGGACCACGTGCGCCGATCGGGGGCGGCGAGCAGGGCTTGAACTTCCGAGGGGGTGAGGAATCCGATCTGGGCGCGGCTGAAGCGCTGGCTGGGGATGGCGAGCACGCGTTGGATTTGGGCCGAACAGGCCGGGGCTTCGAAGGCGGCGTAGCGAAAGAAGGAGCGGATGGCGGTGAGCCGCAAGTTGCGACTGCGCGCGCCGATGCTGCGAGACTGCTCCAGGTCATCGAGGAATGCCGCAATCAAGGGTGCGTCGATCTGCTCAAATGCCAACTCGGAAGGGGACTTGCCGATCCGAGCCTGCGCAAAACGTAACAGCAGGCGAAAGGTGTCCCGATAAGAACCGATCGTATGCGGGCTGGCGCACCGTTGCTGCATCAAGCGCCGGGTGAAGTAGCCCTGCAACAGCGCGGGGAGGCTGGCAGCGGGGGTCATGGCCGTTGCTCCCAGCGCTTCTCCAGACGCCCAACCGCCAGTCCCATCAGCTCCGGACAGGCACTGAGATACCAGTAGGTGTCGGCGACATGCACGTGCCCCAGGTAGGTTGCGAGTGCTGGCAGACGTCGCTCGACATCCTCACCGGAGCGGTACCACTGCAACAACGTTTGCACGGCAAATCGATGGCGGAAATCGTGCAGCCGGGGACCGTGACTGGCCGTGGCGCCGCGCAAACCGATGCGGCGCGAGAGCCGGTAGAAGATGCGGTGGACATCGCCCATGTCCAGGGGGGTACCCCGGTTGGTCACGAACAAGGTGGCGCCGGTGCGCCCGGCAAGGAACCGCTCACGACGCCTCACGTATTGGGCGAGCACTGCTCGGGTCGAGGGATGGATTGGTACGATGCGGGACTTGCCGAACTTGGTGCCGCGGACGGTCAGCAGCGCTTGCTGGAGATCGACATCCTCGAACTTCAGGCGGAGCGCCTCACCGATGCGTAGGCCCGCCACGCTCAGCAGCCCGAGCAGGCAGTGATAGGTCCAGGGGCGCAAGCCACCGATCGGGGTCAGGCTCAGAGCGCACTCGAGCAACTGCCCAATCTCCTCTTCCGAGTAGAGATAGGGCCGTGCTCGGCGCGGGTGAAACGGCAGAAGCCCCGAGGGCGGAATCTCGGTTTGCGGGTCGCTTGCGGCGTGGTGGCGCGTAAAGCCGCGCACATAGGACAGGCGCCGCGCCCACTGGGCGGGTTGAGCGCGCGGGTTCTCCTGTGCCCATCCCAGCGCGAGCGCTATCGTGACGCGCGGGGCACCGCGGCTCTCCAGAAACCCGACAAACTTCGCCAGGGCAATGCCGGCATCCCGGAGTTGGAATCCCAAGCTGCGGCGCAAGGCAAGGTAGTCATGAAGCGCTTCTCGTAACGGTTTCATCGCCCACCTCCCGGCCACGGCAGCGCCAAGGGGCGTAACGAATCCAGATCGACCTTGGCGTAGATGGTGGTGGTCTGTAGATTGCGATGCCGCAACAGCTCCCCGATCTCTGAGAGCGAGGCGCCTTGCCGCAGCATTTGGGTGGCCAGCGAGTGGCGCAACAGGTGCGCGCCTTTGAGGGCTGGGGTAAGTCCTGCGCGATCGAGCGCGCGGCGAACGATGCAGCAGATCGCCACCGAACTCGCAAATCCGCGGTGCGGGGCTCTCGTGCGAACGAACACCTGCCGGCAGGCGCACACGGGACGCGCGTGCTGCAGGTAATCGGTCAATGCGGCACCGACATCCTGCGGGATCGGCAGGCGATCACCATCGCCATCGCTTCCCCGAATACGCAGTTCGCCCGCCTCCCAGTCGAGGTCCTCCAGAGCGAGACCGACCACTTCACCTGCGCGCAATCCCAACCGGACAAGCAACAGCAGAATTGCCCAATTGCGACGGCCAACCGCGGTGTGCCGATCGCAATGGGCCAGCAGGCGCTGAACTTCATCGGACGACAGCGCTCTCGGAATCGAGGTCATCGACCAGCTCGCCACCGTTGGCACGCACCCCCGCAAATCAATGCTGATGAGGCCTCGGTAACGCGCGTATTGCAGCAACGAGCGCAGTGCCGTGGCCATGAGCTTGGCTCGCTTGGGATGGTGAAGCCGGGCCGCCTCCTGTTGCACAAACCCCACCACATCGGCCGCACGCAAACCATCGAGCCGCACTTCTCCATCAGCGAAGTGCTGCGCAAGGAAGCGCCTGACAAACACCAGATAATGGAACACCGTCGCCGGCGCGAGCCGGCGTTCTTGCTGCAGGTACAGCCGGAATTCCTGTTCCAGCCGCTGAGCCGGGGCCATCTCGATCGGTGGGACTTGGGCAACGACGCCTTGGTCGCGCAGAAGGCTCAACAGCCGGCGCACAATCGCCGCATCGCCCGAGCGGTGGCGTCGATGACGGGATCGGCATTCCAGGTAGCATCGGAGGTGTTCTGGCGTAACTTGTGGCGCAATGATTGCGCGCCGACTCAACCAACCACCGAGATCGGCCACCAGTTGCAACGCATAGCGAGCAGAACCCCTGGCGTATCCCTCCTCGCTCAACTGTTGGGCGAGTGCATCGACATACGCGCCCAACGGGCCTTCACGCATTCGCAGCGGCGTGCGTGGATCCTTGTAGAACCGTTCCATGACGACCTCCTTCCATGAGGGCTTGATGCCCCGGAAGGAGATCAAACTATGCCGAGCGAACGCACGCCAAGTGCGCAGCCCGAGCCGCCTACATCCTCAGACTCGGCATAGTCCGGCACGCGGCATAGTGGCGCCTATGCCGATGTCGGCATAGGCGCCATTCGTTTGCGACGCACCTCCTGGAAGCGGGCTATGACATTCGTACGGTTCAGGAATTGCTCGGTCACTCAGACGTGTCCACCACGATGATCTACACGCATGTGCTCAACAAGGGCGGCCGCGGCGTGAAAAGTCCACTCGATTCCGGTAGGGGGTTCGGTCAGCCCGCGGTCGCGCGGGATGTCACGGCGAATCAGAGCGCGCTGGCCGACAAGCTCTCTTGAAGCGCGGTGCCGCGCGGTTTCTGATTTAATCCTTGTCCAGTTTTTCTTGGCGGCTTGGCGGTTTAATTTGGTTCCCGGTTCTCTTCGCGCCTCCGCGGTTCCATTGTTCCTGCTTTTTCCCCTGCGCTCCTCCGCGTCCTTGGCGTCCTCTGCGGTGAGAGCTTCTCACTTCTTCGTTCTGGCGGCAGGCGCGGCGGCCGCGAACACGAAATTGTCGTAGCCCGCTTCGGCCACGCGGAACCACAGGAACTGGTCGCTGCGGAATCGGTTCCAGCCCTCGTAGATGCGCTTGAAATGCGCGCTTTTCTGCGCGAGCTCCCCGTAGAGCTCGTTCGCCGCTTTCAGGCATGCCTCCAGTACCGGACGCGGGAATGCGCGCAGCCGCGCGCCGCCGGCGACCACGCGGCGCAGCGCCGCCGGGTTACCGGCGTCGTAGCGCGCCAGCATGTGCACGTTCGACTCCGCGGCCGCGGCCTCGAACGCGGACTGGTACGACTTCGGCAGCTCGGCCCATTTCTTGAGGTTGACGATGACCGAGAGCTGCGGACCGCCTTCCCACCACCCGGGGTAGTAGTAGTACTTCGCGACCTTGTGGAAGCCGAGCTTCTCGTCGTCGTACGGCCCGACCCATTCCACCGCGTCGATCGTGCCGCGCTCCAGCGCCTGGTAGATCTCTCCGCCCGCGATCTGCTGCGGCACCACTCCGAGCTTGGCGAGCACCTGGCCGCCGAGCCCGCCGATGCGCATCTTGAGGCCCTTCAGATCGGCGACCGACTTGATTTCCTTGCGGTACCACCCGCCCATCTGCGCGCCGGTATTGCCCGCGACGAACTGGATGCAGTTGTATTCCCTGAACAGGTCCGCCATCGCCTGCATCCCGCCGCCGTAGTACATCCAGGCATTCTGCTGGCGCGCGTTCAACCCGAAAGGCAGCGCGGTCGCGAACGCGAACGCCGGGTCCTTGCCGATGTAGTAATAGGCCGCGGTATGCCCGCACTCCACCGTCGCGTTCTGGACCGCATCGAGCACCTGCAGCCCGGGCACGATCTCCCCGCCCGCGAACAGCCGGATCTGGAACTTGCCTTCCGTGATCTCCGAGAGGCGGCGCACGAAGAGCTCCCCCGTGCCATAGAGCGTGTCGAGGCTCTTCGGGAAGCTCGAGGCCATGCGCCACTGGATGGCCGGTTGCGATTGCGCGATCGCCGGAGCGGAGACCGTGCCCGCCGCGAGACCCGCCGCGGCATTCTTCAGGAATAGACGCCGTTTCATGCTCTCCTCCAGCTAAAGGGGGAATGGGTAACAGGAAACGGGAAATGGAGAAACACTGCGTGTCGGTCCAGCTTGCCGTTACCTATTTCCCATTCCCCATTTCCTATTTCTTCCTATTTCCTATTTCCTTCAGTCGCCGGCGACGGTCATGCGCTCGATCAGGATCGAGCCGCATTGGCGGGAGCCGCGGCGCACCACGTCCGTGCCGGCGCCGATGATGCTCCGGTACATGTCCGCAAGATTGCCCGCGACGGTGATCTCCTGCACCGGAAAGGCGATCTCGCCCCCTTCGACCCAGTATCCCGCCGCGCCGCGCGAATAGTCGCCGGTCACGGAATTGACTCCGTGTCCCAGCAGCTCCGTCACCAGCAGTCCGCGCCCCATCGCCTTCAGCAGGCCGTCGAAATCGGTCCCGGTGTCGCGCAATATCAGATTGTGGCTGCCGCCCGCGTTGCCGGTGGATTTCAGCCCGAGCTTGCGCGCGGAATAGCTGCCGAGAAAATAGCCCTGCAGCACGCCGTCTCTCACCACGTCCCGCGGGTGCGTCGCCACGCCTTCCTCGTCGAACGGCGCGCTCGCCAGGCCCATGGGGACGTGCGGCTGCTCGGTGATCGTGACCTCCGGCGCGAACACGGCCTTGCCCGCGCTGTCGAGCAGGAACGAGGAGCGCCGGTAGAGACTGCCCCCGCTCGCCGCGGAGACGAAATGACCGAGGAGGCTTGCCGCAACCGGCGCCTCGAACAGCACCGGCACCTGAGCCGTTCCGATCTTGCGCGCGCCGAGCCGCCGCAGCGCCCGGCTGCCGGCACGGCGTCCCACGCTCTCGCACTCGGGCAGCTCGGCCGCGTCCCGGCTCGTTTCGTACCAGTCGTCACGCTGCATCTCGTCGTTCTTTCCGGCGATGAGCGCGCACGCGATCCCGTGACGCGAGGCGGGATATCCGGCAAGGAATCCCAGCGTATTGCCGTAGGCGAAGTGCGATTCCTGGGTGGAGACGGTCGCGCCTTCCGAGTTGGTCAGGCGCGAGTCGAGCGCGAGACCCGCCTCCTCGCATGCGCGGGCGAGCTCGATCGCGCTCTCAACGGGCAGGCCCCAGGGATGCCAGAGATCGAGATCGGGAACGTCACGGGCGAGCGAGTCTTCCTCCGCCAGCCCCGCGCATTCATCGTGCGCGGTGTAGCGCGCGATCGAGAGCGCCGCGTCCACCGTGTCGCGCATGGCCCGGGCGGAGAAGTCCGTCGTGCTGGCGTGGCCCCGCTGCTTTCCGATATAGACCGTGACCCCGATGCTCTTGTCACGGTTGTATTCGATCGTCTCGATCTCGCCGCGGCGCACCGTCACCGTCTGGCCGAAACCCTCGCTCACCTCGGCTTCCGCCGCGGTCGCGCCGCGGCCTCCGGCGTAGTCGAGGACCTCCCGGGCGAGCTGTTTCAGCTTTTCCGGCGCGTAGGTAAAACGGGTATCGGGCATGCGCGGCGATGACGTCGGGAATGCGGATTGCGTTGTTCGGGACGGAAGGAGCGATATCATAGCAGCTTCGATCCCCGCGTGACCCGTGCGAGACGACAACACAACCAGCAAGACGCAGCGCAAGAAACACATGCTCGCGCTCCAGGATCTTGGCGCCGAGCTGGTCGCCCTCAACGATGAGCAGCTCGCCGCGATCGAGCTGCCCGAATCCCTGCGCGACGCGGTATCGGAAGCCCGCCGGATCAGGGGCTTCGAGGCGCGGCGGCGCCAGCTCCAGTACATCGGCAAGCTGATGCGCACCGTGGATGCGGCGCCGATACAGGCCGGCCTCGACGCGGCCCGAGAAAAATCAAGCCGCCACTCCGCACTGCTCAAGCGCGTGGAATCCTGGCGCAGCCGCATGCTCGCCGAGCCGGGCGCTCTGCCGGAGCTCCTCGAGCGGTACCCGGGCGCGGACGCGCAGCGGCTGCGCGCGCTCGTCGAGGACGCGCGGCGCGAGCGCGAGGCGGGCCAGGCGCCGCGCAGCTACCGGGAACTCCATCGGGCGCTCCGCGCTCTGCTGGAAGGGAACGTGACTGGTGACTCGTGACGGGTGGCTGGCGACCAAAGACTGGTTTACGATTCGCGTTTCACGATTAACGATTCGCGGCGCCATGAGTGAAGAATTCGTCATCGGGCTGGTTTCGATCAGCGACCGCGCCGCGACCGGCGCCTACAAGGACGAGGGGATCCCGGCGCTGGAAGAGTGGCTGCGGCGCGCGATCGCCGGCCCCGCGTGGCGCGCGGTGACACGGCTCATTCCCGACGAGCGGGCGCTGATCGAGAATGCGCTCAAGGAGCTCGTGGACAAGGAAAGCTGCCACCTCGTGCTCACGACGGGCGGCACCGGGCCGGCTCCCCGCGACGTGACTCCGGAAGCAACGCTCGCCGTCGCCGACAAGGAAATGCCGGGCTTCGGGGAGCAGATGCGGCAGGTGAGCCTGAAGTTCGTGCCGACGGCGATCCTCTCGCGCCAGGTGGCGGTGATCCGCAAGCGGGCGCTCATCATCAACCTGCCCGGGCAGCCGAAAGCGATCAAGGAGACGCTGGAGGGGTTGAAGGACGAGTCGGGCAAGGCCGTCGTCAGCGGCATCTTCGCGGCGGTGCCCTACTGCATCGACCTCATCGGCGGGCCGTACGTAGAGACGCACGAGGACGTCGTGAAGGCGTTCCGGCCCAAGTCGGCCATGAAGCCCAAACCCGGGAAATAGCCGCCAAGACACCAAGACCGCCAAGAAAGCCCGATCCTTGAACTAGCCGCAGAGACGCGAAGGCGCGGAGCCATGCATACAGAAAAGATTGCGGTGCGCGTGACCCAGACGCGGCAGACGCTGGAGCTCGTCGTGTTCAGCAAGCGCGCCGACGTCATCGAGGTCGTGGTGGGCGAAGGCATGCACAGCATGAAGTGCGCGCTGACGCCGACGCGCAACGGGCTGGCCTACGCCGGGAACATCATGGGGCGCGAGATCGTCTACGAGCGCTCGCGCGAGCAGGTGCAGGCGGACATCGACCGGCTCAACCCGCACCTGCGCAAGCCGGGGCGGCGTTGACGTGAAAACCGGAAAATAGCCGCCAAGGCGCCAAGAACGCCAAGAGAATCCGGATATGGTGTCAACCAATATCTGTCACCTGATTTCTGTCAACCAATTGTAGACCTCACCATTGACTGCGGTTCGCGTCGTATTCGACTCAAATGTTTTTGACGTCGATAATTTTGATGCTCTCGAAAGAAGCCCGCTGCCTGCTCTATTCAGAAGGCGCCGAGTATTCCCCGTATATGGGCACGTGTTTATCGAGGAAACGTTGCGTGCTTACGGCGCAGCCGGGAAGCGGGATTTTCTCGTCAATAGATGGCTACCGTTTATCGTTGCCACATGCGAGTCCATCTGTAATCACTTCAATAGCATCTTTCACGAAGAACTGGTTCGGGGCCGCGGGCCGCATGCCCGACGACTATTGGCACCCAAGGACTACGCGCGATTCAAGACTCGACTTCCACACATCCCGCTAGACGGCACATGGCACGCATGGCACGCATCAAAGGTCGAGCGGGATATTGAGGACGGCAAGCGTGCCGCGCAGCGCGAAATATCGAAGGACATTCGCGCTGAAGTCGCAGATTGGAAGAAGGCCGTAGGATACCAACCAAACAAGCACGGCCTGCCAAATTTCGAGAAGTATGTTCGGACCGAGATTGACCACGCAGGGCGCGAATTTGTGGGCGCACTTATCAAGGCCAAGGATGTCGCAGCAATCGCCTGTCGTTGGTCGCGGAATAAGGCTTTTTACCCCTATTTCACAGAGTTTGTCTTCGACATGTTGTACATGGCGTACTATGCGATGACAAAGCCAAACGCGCCGATTGACTTAAACGCTCAAGCGGATCTCAACGTCATGGCTCATCTCCTTCATGCCGATGTGCTCGTATCGAATGAGAAGGGCTTCCTTCGCACCGCGTTTGATGAGATATGGAAACCAAGGGGAAAGGTACTTATGACGGGTCCAGCCTTCCTCGATTACCTTGGCAGGCTCTAGGCCCACTGGCTGGCGCGGTCTAACTCCAGATGGAACGGACGGGCTGTCGGAGCCTCCGCGCCGTCTCCAATGTCGTCATGACAGCCCGCTGTTCACCACGACGTTAAACTTTTTATTCCTTCGATATTGTGTTTCTTGGCGTCTTGGCGTCTTGGCGGCTAATTCAGGATTTACATGACGAAACTGCTCGACGCGATCGAGATCGAAACCGGCAAGAACCCCTCCGCGGCGGTGATCTGGATGCACGGGCTCGGCGCGGACGGCAACGATTTCGTTCCGATCGTGCCGGAGCTCGGCCTCCCGCGCTCGCCCGCGATCCGGTTCGTGTTTCCCCACGCCCCGATGCGCCCGGTCACGATCAACAACGGCTACGTCATGCGCGCATGGTACGACGTCTCGCTCGGGGACCTGGAGGGAAAGACGCGGCAGGCGGACGAGAAGGGCGTGCGCGAGTCGGAGGCGCAGATACGCGCGCTGATCGAGCGCGAGTCGCAGCGCGGCATCGCCCCGTCGCAGATCGTGCTGGCCGGATTTTCCCAGGGCGGCGCGATCGCGCTGCAGACCGGGCTCCGCCACCCTGAGCCGCTCGCGGGCGTGCTCGCGCTTTCGGCCTACCTGCCGCTCGCCGAGACCCTTCCGCAGGAAGCGAGCGCGGCCAACCGCAAGACGCCGATATTCATGGCGCACGGCACCTACGATCCGGTGGTGCCGTACGCGATGGGTTCAGCTTCGCGCGTGTACCTTTCGGGTCTCGGCTACGGAATCGACTGGCACGACTATCCGATGCAGCATTCCGTGTGCGCGGAGGAAATCACGGCCGTCGGCGCCTGGCTGCGCCGAGTGCTGGCAAGCGGTAAGCGGTAAGCGGTAAGCGGTAAGCGGTAAGCGGTAAGCGGTAAGCGGTAAGCGGTAAGCGGTAAGCGGTAAGCGGTAAGCGGTAAGCGGTAAGCGGTAAGCGGTAAGCGGTAAGCTTGGACTTGGTTTTTTCCCGAAGTTCCCGCTCACCGCTTACTGCTCACGGCTCACTGCTTACTGCTCACCGTTCACGCGCCGCGCTGCATCACCTTGAATTTCGCCCAGTCGAAATCGTCCCCGCCCTCGACGAAGCGGCTGGGCATGAGCAGGTAGGTCTTGTCGCGGACCTTCATGTCGAGGCTGTCCTTCCTGCTGAACAGGCCCACGCGCATCACCACTGCAACCTCGCCCTGGGCATCCGGAGCGGTCGAGAGCAGGACGGCGGGCTGCGCCTCGCGGTCCGCATCGGGCGCGACGGTAGTAGGCAGGTTACGCGCGATCTTGACCGGTATCGCGGTCCTGGAGAGCACCTGGATACCCACGCGCCGCTGCTGGTGCTCGTCGTGCGCGATGCGGCGGATCAGCCCGATGCCCCAGTAATTCGACGTTTCGCTCTGGACCCCGACGAGGGTGCCGACCTTGATCCAGTCGCTCTTCACCGTCGGGATGATCGCCCCGTAGCCGCCGTCGCTCACGTTCTCCACGATCCAGCTTTCGGCGGGCTGCTCCCGGCTGAAGTCGAGCTCGTCGTCCTGCGCGGGCTCGAGCGCCTCGAGCACCTGGTTCAACCCCGGCACGACCGTGATGCGCCCTGCGGTCTGACGCCGCTCGGACCCGCGCGCGGGCGGCGTCTCCGACCAGTACTGGATCAGGTGCCGCACGACGCCGATCACGATTTCGTTATCGTGCGTGCCGCCGAGGTTCACGTCGGCCGGAACGCTGCCCGTATCCCTGATCTGCGCGATGAGGCGCTCCAGCGCGACAACCCCGCCCGCTGCACCGAAAAAGCGCATGCTAGCGGTGGGTGCGGCGCCCTTGTAGAGCCGCGCCGGCGCCTTCGGCGCGGCAAGATCGAAGCAATGCGTGCAGCCCTCCGGCTGGTCCGAAAGCCGGAACGTGTCCGCGAATTGCGCGACCAGGCGCTCCGCGATCTCCTGCCGCACCGGCGGCAGTCCGTCCGCGCACGAAGCGGAGAGCATCATCGCCTTGAGAAACTCGCCTTTGACGCTGCCATCGCCATGCGGCCCCGGGTAGATGATGATCGTGCCTTCCGAGAATCCCTTGCTCCCGGCGATGCGGTAGAGCCGCGCGAGGTCCACCCAGATGCGCGGCTCGATAGGACCGTACCGGAGCAGGTTCCATTTGAGTTGCAGCGTGAGCGTGCGCATCGCCCGCGCGACGATCACCGCGAGGTTCTTCTTGATGGCGGTGGCGCCGCTCGCGCCGCCCTCGTACTGATCCACGCACTGGATATAGGCGTCGCCAAGCTCCTTCCAGAAGCCGTGGATCCCCTTCCACAGCATGTTCTCCTGGAACTTCTGCTGCCGGGGCATCGAGAGGTAGTCCTGCGAGAGCTTGCGCAGGTGGTTCTTGACCGCGCCGTCGAGCAGATCCACGTTATCGAAACGCTGCCCGAGCTTGAAGCCCTTGGTCCGGTTGAGCGACTCGAGCCAGTACGTGGCCTCCTCCAGTGCCTTGGCGGAATTTTCCGCCGAAAGGGCACCCACGAGCTGACGCGCCTCCTCGGCATCGCCCATGGGATGGTCCACCTTGCCCATCCCGATCCACTTCAGCACCATGCTCCTCCCTGGGGACCGCGGCGCCGCCCCGTTTTTTTTACGGGACGGTTCGGATTGAAAACATTCTAATTGAACCGCGCCGTCCCGAGAAGGTGACGGCTATGCGCCCTCGAGGGCCGCGCGCCGGCCACGCGCGACATCGATCCCGGCGAGGATGGCGAGCCCGACGATGAAATAGAGCCCCGTGACCAGCATGGCGAGCCGGTGATCGCCGTGCGTGAGCCAGGTGACGACCCCGTACGTGACCGGGCCGAGTATCGAGGAGAGCTTGACCGCGAGCCCCCATAGCCCAAAAAACTCCGCGGTGCGCGCGCGCGGACTGAGATAGCCGATGAGCGCGCGCCCCGCCGACTGGCTCGAGCCCAGGCACACGCCGACCAGGTTGGCGGCGATCCAGAACAGCAGCGGGCCCTCCGCGGCCCACGCGAGCAGCACCGTGGCGATCCACCCGATCAACGTCAGTACCAGGGTGGGCACGTGTCCGATCCGGTCCTGGACCTGTCCGAAGGCAAGGGCGCCGGCGGCCGCCGTCACGTTCACGACCAGGATCAGGAACAGCGTGTCGCGCGTGGTGAAGCCCATCACTTCCTGCGCGTACACCGCCGCGAGCGCGACCACGGTCTGGATGCCGGCCTGGTAGAAGACGATGCACGCGAGGAAGCGTCGCAGGTCGGCGTAGGCTCCCGCGTGGCGCAGCGTCTCCCGCACGCGCGCGAACGCGCTGCGCAGCACGTCGCTCGGCGCGGCAACCGGCACGGCACGCTCGCGCAGGAAGAGGAAGGTCGGCAGGCTTGCCAGCGCGAAAATGCCCGCCGTGATCAGCATCGTGACCGCCACGAAATCCGCGGCCTGCGCGCCCTGGGCCTGGGCGTGGGCGACGTAGGCGAGGCAGGCGCCGAGCGAGACGAGCCCCCCGAGGTAGCCCAGGCTCCAGCCCCAGCCCGAAACCCGCCCCAGCGCCTCGCCCTGCGCGATCTCGGGCAGAAACGCCGCGACCAGGTTCTCCCCGGTGCCGAAGAAGAAATTCGACAGCACGATGAGTGCGATGCCGAGGACAAGGTCCCCGCTCCCCACCAGCGCAAGCCCGGCGGTGAACAACACGCACCCGAGCGTCGTGGCGATGAGCAGGCGCTTTTTCGCAGCGTGCGCGTCCGCGTAGGCCCCGATCAGCGGCGCCGTGAGCATGATGAGCACATACGATACGGCGAGCGCGGAAGTCCATGCGAGGGTCGCCCACGGCGCGCGCCCCGCCACCTCCGCCACGAAGTAGGCGTTGAATACCGCGGTGATGACGACCGTCGTGTAGCCGGAGTTGGCGAAATCGTACATCGCCCAAGAAAAAACCTCGAGCCGGCTGACGCCCGGCGCGAGGTTTTTTCTTAACGAGGAACTATTCAAGAGATCTTCCCTGAAGATTCCGCGGGTCCCGTCGGACCGTCCCCACTCCCGCGAAGACGATCCCCGATGATTTGACGTTGAATTCGCGACTACTGAGCGGATTGTTCCCCGGGCCGGGTCCCGATGTGGCGCTTGAGTATGTCGCGAACGATCATTTCGCCCCCCGTGCTCGAATGATCATAGCCCACCGCCGGAGAATCGTGAACGGTGAATGGTGAACGGGAAATGGGGAATGAGGAATGGGTAACGGGAAGAAGCAAGAGGGAAAGGGCGTGCCACAACCCCCATTACCGATTACTCATCACACATTACTCGCTGCTCGTCATTCGTCACTCGCCACCTATCACTCGTCACTGCCTCTAGATGACACCGCGGTCCTTGAGCGCCTTCTGCTCGGCCTCGCTGTAGCCGAGCGCCGCGAGCACCTCCGCGTTGTGCTCGCCGAGCTCCGGGCCGATCCAGCGCGTCTCGCCCGGGGTCGCCGAGAGCTTGGGCACGATCTCCGGGAGCATGACGGCGGTGCCGTCCTTCAGCCGGTACTCGCGGATCATGTTGCGCGCCGCGTAATGCGGGTCGCGCACGATGTCGGCGATGTCGAAGATCTTGCCGCTCGGCACCTCCGCTCTTTCCAGCACGTCGAGCACGCGCTCGAGGTCGTTGGCCGCCACCCAGTCGCCGATGACCTTTTCGATCTCCCCGGTGCGCGCCACGCGCCCGTCATTGCGCGCGAGCGCGGGGTCGTTCGCAAGATCCGGGCGCCCGATCGTGTTCATCATGCGCTTGAAGATGGAATCGGAATTTGCGCCGATCACGACGTACTTCCCGTCGCGGGTGACATAGGTGTTGGAAGGGACGATCCCGGGGAGCGAAGCGCCGCTGCGCTCGCGGACGTGGCCGAACATCCCGTACTCGGGAAGCACGCTCTCCATCATGTTGAACACCGCCTCGTAGAGCGCGACATCCACGAACTGGCCGCGCCCGCCGTTGACGTTGCGGTGGTGCAGCGCCGTCAGCGCCCCGATCACGCCGTGCAGCGCGGCGATCGAATCCCCGATGGAGACGCCGACGCGCACGGGCGCGCGGTCGGGATAGCCCGTCACGTAGCGCAGGCCGCCCATCGACTCGCCGATCGCTCCGAACCCCGGGCGGTCGCGGTACGGACCGGTCTGGCCGAATCCGGAGAGCCGCACCATGATGAGCCGCGGATTGAGCGCGGAGAGCGCCTCCCAGCCGAGCCCCCACTTCTCCATCGCGCCCGGCCGGAAATTCTCCACCACGATGTCGGCGCCGGCCGCGAGCTTGCGCACGATCTCCTGCGCCTCCGGCATCTTCAGGTTGAGCGTGACCGATTTCTTGTTGCGCGCCTGCGCGTACCACCACAGCGAGGTGCCCTTGTGCAGCTTGCGCCACTTGCGCAGCGGATCGCCGCCGTCGGGCGACTCGATCTTGATCACCTCGGCCCCGAACTCGGCGAGCAGGCGCGCGCAGAAGGGCCCGGCGATGAGCGTGCCGAGCTCGATCACCCTGATGCCCTGCAGTGGAAAGGCCCTGGCTTCGCTCATGACAAAAAAGCATCAGCCACAGAGAACACAGGGTTCACAGAGAAAAACAGGACATGGACAACATTTCGTTGCACTCTCTGTGCTCTTCGTGACCTCTGTGGCTGGTTAAGGTTTTCGCCGGCGTCCATCGGCGTCCATCGGCGGCTAAATGCTCTTGATTTTGATATGCGCTCACGAGAATTACAATACTGCACATGAGAGCCGCAGCCGCCGTCCTCGCTGCCATGCTGCTCGCGAGCTGCGCGCAGCTCGCGCCGCACCGGGAGGCGCCGCTGGATCTCGCGCAGTTCGTCGCCCATGCCGGAGATCCGCGCGTGCGCCACGAGCCCGGGGCCGAGGAATTCGCGGGCCGCGTCGCGGCGCTGCTTCCCGCCGCCATCGCGCAAGTCGAAGCCGGACACTATCGCGCGTTCCCGGCGCCCGTGACGGTCCACGTATGCGGCAGCGACGAGTGCTTCGCGCGCCACGTGCCCGGTGCGGCGCGCTTGACTGCGGCGGTGGTCTACGACAACCGGCTGGTGCTCGCGCCGCGGCTCTTCGACCGCGAGCCGCAGCGGCTCTACCCGATCCTGGTCCACGAGCTCTCGCATCTGCACCTCGGGCAGCAGCTCGGCCATTACACGATGCGGATCCCGGTGTGGTTCCACGAGGGGCTCGCGTCGCTCGTCGCCTCCGGCGGCGGCGCGGATCTCGTGAGCGAGGACGAGGCGCTGCATGCGGTCGGCGCCGGCGAGCATTTTCTTCCCGAGGCTGCGCACGACGAGAGCATGCGGCGCGGCGCGGACGACTCGCGCCTGCGCATCACGATGTTCTACCGCCAGAGCATGATGTTTCTCGCGCACCTGAGGTCGCTCGGCGAGGATGAATTCCGCAAGCTGCTGCTCGTCCTGCAGGATCGGGAACCCTTCGATCGCGCGTTCGCCACGGTCTTCGGTGCGAGCGCGCTGCAATTGGCGCTGGAGTTCTTCGGCCGGCTGCGTTGCCGTCAGGGCGCTTGCGCCGCGCCCGCTGGCGCACCGTAGCGCAGCCGTTGCCCGCGGAAGGTACCGCGGCCTCTGCGGCTTCCTCCTGCCGCGATCATTCTTCGTTGTCGGGCGACGGCGACAGAAAATCCGGCTGTTTCTCAGGTACATGGCGCGCCGTATCCGCCGCGCCGTCGTTGCACGGCGACAGGACAACGCCTCCGCGAACCCATTGTACCCAGCTAACCGATTGAAGAGGCTGGGTTTTTGATTCTGGCACGCGATGTGCAACGCGTTGTTCCAGAACAACGTCAACCATAAAGGAGCGAGGCATGAGCAAGCTATCGGCCACCACGATCGTGATCGCGATGGGCGTCGCGTTGAGCGGATGCGCATCCAATCCGACTAACACGCAGATCGGTACGGTCACCGGCGCGGTCGTGGGCGGCGTGGTCGGCTCCGCGATCACGGGCGGCAGCACCACCGGTACCGTCGTAGGCGCGGGCGCAGGCGCCGCGATCGGCTACGAGATCGGCAAGAGGATCAAGTAACGCGCCAGAGCGCGGAGCAGGTGCCCGGCATTGGCGGGTGCGACCGCAGAGGCGCGCAGGCGACCGACGCCACCAATACGGAATCCTGCAGATCGAAGCCCGGAGGCCGCGTCCCCGGCTCGGCCGCCGCAGGATCCAACCCTCCCCTGTTTGCCCCGGCGTATGCCGGGGTTTTTTTGTACAAGACGACAAGCGGTAAGTGATAAGCGGTAAGCGGTAAGCGGTAAGCGGTAAGCGGTAAGCGGTAAGCGGTAAGCGGTAAGCGGTAAGCGGTAGAATTGGACCCGGCTTCTCTGTGGAGTTTCCCGCTCACCGCTTACTGCTCACGGCTCACCGCTGTTCTTGAAGTTCCCCGCTGACTGCTCACTGCCCTCCGCTTACGCCTCCATCTTGGATCGATCGGCGTCCTGGGCGTCACGTCGAGCAGCGAAGCGATATAGGACGCGGTGGAATCGTGCACGCGGCGCGCCGGTCGCTACGAAGCGGGATGCTATCATTCGGAGGCAGGATATCGAAGGACACGACTCTCCGTCATGAATCCCAACGAACTGGGCGCGGCCGAGGCCGCGCGGCGCATCGCGTCGCGCAAGCTGACCTCGGAAACTCTGGTCGCGGCGTGCGTCGAGCGGATCAGAGTTCGCGATGCGGACGTCCGTGCGTGGGCGTTCTTCGACCCGGATCTCGCGCTGCGCCACGCGCGCGAGCTCGACAGCGCGCGAGATCCACGCGGCCCGCTGCACGGCGTGCCTGTCGGCTTCAAGGACGTGCTCGACACCTGCGACCTGCCCACCGAGTACGGCTCCCCGATCTACCGCGGCCATCGCCCGCGCTGGGACGCCGCCTGCGCTGCGCTCGTGCGCGCCTCCGGAGGGATCGTGCTCGGAAAGTGCGCAACCACCGAGTTCGCCAACAACCACCCCGCGCCCACGCGCAACCCGCGCAACCTCGCCCACACCCCTGGCGGCTCGTCGAGCGGCTCGGCCGCGGCGGTCGCCGACAACATGGTGCCGCTCGCCTTCGGCACCCAGACCGGCGGCTCCACGATCCGCCCGGCTGCCTATTGCGGCGTGGTGGGCTACAAGCCGACCTTCAACCTCATCAACCGCGCGGGGCTGAAGTTCGTCGCGGAATCCCTGGACACGATCGGGCTATATGGGCGCGCAGTCGAGGATGTGGCCCTCCTCGCGCACGCGGTATCCGGCTCCGAAATACCGGATTTTGCGCGCAAGCCGGCCGCCGGGCCGCACATCTGCCTTCATCGCACCGCGAAGTGGGGCGAGGCCGAGTCGGCGGCGCAGTCGGCGCTCGAATCGGCCGCGCGTGCGCTCGCACAGGCGGGTGCCACAGTGCGCGATCTCGAGTTTCCGGCCGACTTCGCGCAGCTCTACGACGAGCAGAACACGATCATGTGCTACGAGGAGGCCCGGGCGTTAGCGCACGAGTACGTGCACCATCGGTCGCTGCTCAGCGCGAGCCTGCGCGCGAGGATCGAGGACGGGATGAAGACGCCGCGCGAGCGCTACGAGGCGGCGATGCGCCATGCCGCAGAATGTCGCGCGCGCCTGCGCGACGTCTTTTCGCAAGCCGATGTATTGCTCACGCTGAGCGCGCCCGGCGAGGCGCCTGCGGGCCTCGAAAGCACCGGCAGCTCTTTGTTCAACCGCAACTGGACGCTGCTCCACGTGCCGTGCGTACACGTGCCCACCGGCGCGGGCCCCGGAGGCCTGCCCCTCGGGGTACAGGTGGTAGGTCCTGCGGGCACCGACGCGAAGGTGCTCCAGTGGGCAAACTGGATTCAACAGGCGTTGCGCTGACACGCTCGCCCGCCGCGCGTGTGCGGGAGATCAGGCGCGCGCGTTCGTGGTAAATTCGGGTCTCGCCGCGCCTGGCGCGGGTTTGTCCCTCTCTCACCCATGAAGCCTTCCGAGAAAACCCTCGCGCGCTCCGGCGGGCAGCCTCCGAACGATTTGAGCGAGAGCAACGATGCCGCGTCGGCTGCCACCCCGCCTCCGCGGTCGCATCCCCAAGGGGCCCCTGCTCCGCGCTCCGGCGGGCAGCCTCCGAACGATTTGAGCGAGAGCAACGATGCCGCGTTGGCTGTCACCCCGCCTCCGCGATCGCATCCCCAAAAGGCCCCTGCTCCGCGCTCCGGCGGGCAGCCTCCGAACGATTTGAGCGAGAGCAACGATCCCGCGTCGGCTGCCACCCCGCCTCCGCGATCGCATCCCCAAGGGGCCCCTGCTCCGCGCTCCGGCGGGCAGCCTCCGAACGATTTGAGCGAGAGCAACGATGCCGCGTCGGCTGCCACCCCGCCTCCGCGGTCGCATCCCCAAGGGGCCCCTGCTCCGCGCTCCGGCGGGCAGCTCCTCGTCGACGCACTCAAGGTCCACGGCGTGGACCTCGTGTTCGGCGTTCCGGGCGAGAGCTATCTCGCGGTGCTCGATGCGCTCTACGACGCGCGCGACCAGATCCGCTACATCATCTGCCGCCAGGAAGGCGGCGCCGCCAACATGGCGGACGCCTACGGCAAGTTGACCGGCCGGCCCGGCATCTGCTTCGTGACGCGGGGTCCGGGTGCGACCAATGCCTCGGTCGGAATCCACACCGCGTTCCAGGATTCCACGCCGCTGATCCTGTTCATCGGCCAGGTCGGCAACGACTTCGTCGAGCGCGAGGCCTTCCAGGAAATCGACTACCGGCGCATGTACGGCCAGATGGCGAAATGGGTCGCGCAGATCGACCGCGCCGACCGCGTGCCCGAGTACGTCAGCCGCGCGTTCCAGACCGCCGTTTCCGGGCGTCCCGGCCCCGTGGTGCTGGCAATGCCCGAGGACATGCTGACCGAGACCGCCGCGGTGGCGGACACCGGGCGCTACCAGCGCGTCGCGGCTCATCCCGGAGAATCCGACATGAGCCGCCTGCGCGGGATGCTCGCGCAGGCGAAGCGCCCCTTCGTGATCCTCGGCGGAAGCGGCTGGACCGCGCGGGCTTGCGCGGACTTCCGCGCCTTCGCCGAAGCGTGGGATTTGCCGGTCGGGACCGCGTTCCGCCGCCAGGATCTGTACGACAACCGCCTGCCGAACTTCGTCGGCGATGTCGGTATCGGCATCAACCCCGCACTCGCCGACCGCATCAAGAACTGCGATCTCCTGCTCGCGCTCGGTACGCGCCTGGGAGAGATGACTACGGGCGGATACACGCTGATCGACGTGCCGCGGCCGAAGCAGAAGTTCGTGCACGTGTATCCCGGCGCCGAGGTGCTGGGGCACGTCTACCAGGCCGATCTGCCGGTCCTATCCGGGATGCCGGAGTTCGCCGAGGCGGCGCGCCGGCTCGCCCCGGAGAGCGCCCGCGCCTGGAAGGACTGGACCCGGGCGGCGCGCGCCGACTACGAGGAGTGGCTGAGGCCGGGAGAAATGCCGGGCGCGCTCGACTTCGGCGAGGTCATGGTGTTCCTGCGCGGGAGGCTTCCGCCGGAGACGATCGTCGCCAACGGCGCGGGCAACTTTTCGGGCTGGATCCACCGCTACTACCAGTACAGCGGCTTGCGCACCGAGGTCGCGCCCACGAGCGGCGCCATGGGATACGGCGTGCCCGCTGCCGTCGCCGCGAAGCTCGTGCACCCCGAACGGCCGGTCGTGTGCGTTTGCGGGGACGGCGATTTCCTGATGACCGGCCAGGAGCTCGCCACCGCCGCGCAGTACGGCTTGAAGATCGTGTTCATGGTGGTCAACAACAACATGTATGGAACGATCCGCATGCACCAGGAGCGCGACTACCCGGCGCGCGTGAGCGGCACCGAGCTCAAGAACCCCGATTTCGCGGCGCTCGCGCGCGCCTACGGCCTGCACGGGGGGACCGTGGAGGCCACCGCCGACTTCGAGCCCGCCTTCGAGCGCGCGTGGAACGCGAAAACCGCCTCGCTGCTCGAGTTGCGCGTGGATCCGGATGCGATCACCACGCGCACGACGCTCACCGCCATCCGTGCCGCAGCGCTGAAAGCCAAGAAAGCGTGAGTCGTGATTCGTGAGTCGTGATTCGACCTACGAACCAGTCATGCTTCCCGCTTGATCGGTCACGCACCACCAGTCACGAGTCACGATTCACGAGTCACGCCTCCTAGCGAATGGTCCGGTATCTGACCGAGAGCGATGTGCAGCAGCTACTCACGATGCCGCTCGCGCTCGAGCTCGTCGAGCGGGCGCTGACCGATCGCGCCCTCGGCCGCGCCATCGACGTTCCGCGCGCGCGCATCCACCTCGCCACGGGCACCCAGCACGTGCTGCAGGCCGCGGCCCCGGAGCTCGGGCTGATCGGGTTCAAGTACTACTACACGCGCCCTGGGGGCAAGAGCTTCTACGTGCACGTCATCAACACCGGGACCGCGAAGCTCGAGGGGATCGTCGAGGCCGTCTGGATGAGCATGGTGCGCACGGGCGCCGCGAGCGGTGTCGCCACCCGCGCGCTCGCGGCAAGCGCGGCAAGCACCGTCGGACAGATCGGCGCGGGCTACCAGGCCATCGGCCAGCTCGAGGCGGTGTGCAAAGTGAGACCGATCCGCGCCGCGCGCGTCTACGCGCGCAACCGGGAGCGGCTCCATGCCTTCTGCAAGACGATGTCGGGGAAGCTCGGGATCGAGGTCGCTCCCGCCGACTCCGCGGAGGCCGCCGTGCGCGGAGCGCACGTGGTCAACGTAATCACCCGGTCGGCAACGCCGGTGCTCTCCGGTGCGTGGCTCGAGCCCGGCCAGCACGTGAACGCGGCGGGCTCCAACGCGCTCGCGCGGCGCGAGCTCGACGAGGAAGCGGTCGGAAAGTGCGACGTGGTCACGGTGGACGCGCGCGGCACCGCGCGCAAGGAGTGTGGCGACCTGCTGCCCGCCGTCGAGAAGGGTCGCGTCCAGTGGGACACGCTCACGGAGATCGGCGAGGTGCTCGCAGGGCGCGCCGCCGGCCGCACCGGGAACGCGCAAATCACGCTCTTCGAATCGCACGGCATGGGAATACTGGACCTCTATACTGCAGCGAGGGTGCTCGCGCTCGCGCGCGAGCGCGGCGTCGGGCGCGACCTCTCCATCGGGGATTGAACCGGGGCAGCAGATGAGCAGCGCAGGACCGGCCATTGGATTCGTGGGCATCGGCGCGATGGGTGCGCCGATGGCGGGCCATCTCGCGCAAGCGGGCTATCCACTCGTCGTCTTCGACGCCGATCCGGCGCGCACGCGCGCCTTCGCCGCCCGCCACTCGTGCCGCGTCGCAGCGGCCCTCACCGAGCTTGGGGAGGGATCCGAAATTGTGATCACGATGCTGCCGGACGGCAGGACGGTGCGCAAGGTGCTGTGCGGCGAGGGTGACACGTTCAAGGGGTGCGTCGCGGAGCGTCTCGAGCCGGGCGCCATCGTGCTCGACATGAGCTCGTCTTCGCCGATCGGCACGCGCGAGTTGGGGGCGCTGCTCGAGGGGCGGGGCATCCAGCTCGTGGACGCGCCGGTGTCGGGAGGGGTCAAGCGCGCGGTCAGCGCAGAGCTTGCGATCATGGCGGGCGGAGACGGCGGGCTGCTCGAAGCGTGCCGCCCGGTTCTCGCGAAGATGGGCAAGCAGATTTTCCACGCAGGCCCGCTCGGCGCCGGGCACGCGGTGAAGGCGCTCAACAACTACGTCTCGGCCGCGGGACTCGTCGCCGCCTGCGAGGCGGTCATCGCCGGGCGCAGCTTCGGGCTCCAGCCGGACGCGGTCGTGGAGATCCTCAATGCCTCCACCGGCATGAACAACACCACCAAGATCAAGATGAAACCGTTCATGCTCTCGGGAGCATACAATGCCGGCTTCAGCACCGGGCTCATGGCGAAGGATCTGCGCACCGCGCTCGAGCTTGCCCAGGCGGTCGGCGCGCCGGCGCCGCTCGCGCGGCACTGCGTGGAGCTCTGGAACGAGATGGAGCGGCGGCTCGGCCCGGGCTCCGACCATACCGAGATGTTCCGCTTTCTCGAGAATCTGGGCGAGAATAAAGGCAACCGCCGATGATCCGGGAAATGGGGAATCGGAAATGGGAAGTCGGGAGTGCGCACGCGCTCTTTCTCGATTTACGGCTCACGAATCACGGCTCACGAATCACGGATTACGAATCACGACTCACGACTCACGGATCACGGTATAGGGAGATAGACAATGGCCGAGAACGGCAACAGAACCCGCGTGGTGATTCTCGCCGGATCGTACAAGATCAAGGGCGAAATCGATCTCGTGCCGGGCGCGCGCGTCACCGACTACATGGTCGAGGCGAAAGCGTTCTTCGCCGTGACCCAGGCGGAGGTCTGGGACCTCGAGGGACGCAAGATCCACACCGCGCCGTTCCTCAACGTGAGCCGCGCGCAGGTCGTGGTCATCGCTCCGGAATGAGCCGGAAATGCGTGACGAGTGACGGGTGACGGGTGATGGGTGATGGGTGACGGGATGCGCCACGACGGTGTCAGGCACCTGTCATCGACCCAACGCTCCATCCTCAATCCACAATCCTCAGTCCTCAATCCTCGATCCTCCGCGGCGCCTTGGGCTAAGCGGCCAGTCCGCGCATGACGGCGTAGAGGGCGTTCTGTGCCTCGAACCCGATGCCGGGGCGGTCGGGGAGCCGGAGGTAGCCGTCTTCCACCTTCGCGTCGTCCGCGAAGCCTGCGAAGATGCCGAACACACCGGGGTAGGATTCGCAGCCACCGAGCCCGAAGCCGCCGACGATGTGCAGCGTCATCTGGTTGCCGCCGTGCGGAAAGAGCGATTTGCGCTCCCACCCGTGCTGGTCCAGCATCGCCAGCGTGCGTGAGAACTGCGCGATCCCGTACGACTGCGGCACGTCCGTCTGGATCACGTCGCGATCCGCACGCAACCCGCCGAAAAGCACCAGGTTCCGCACGTCCTGGGTCGAAAACAGGTTCTCCCCCGTTCCGATCGCGGGACTGTAGCGCTGCGCTACTTCCGCGAGCAGCGCGTAGTCGAGCGGGTCGCACGGCTCCTCGAACCAGCGCAGCCGGTACGGCTCGAGCGCCTTCGCGTACGCGAGCGCGCGGGGGCGGTCGAAAGCGGCGTTCGCGTCCACCGCAAGATGCTCGCCCGCGCCCGCCACTTCGAGCGCGGCCTCCACCCGCCGCACGTCCTCTGCAATCGGCGCGCCGCCGACCTTGATCTTCATCATCGTGTAGCCATCCCCGAGCTTGGCGCGGATCTCGTCCTTGAGCCCCTCCGCGCCCTTCCCCGGCTCGTACCAACCGCCGCCCACGTAGCAGAACACGCGCTCCTGCACCCGGCCTCCGTTGTATCTTTCCGCCAGCACGCGGTGCAGGGGCTTGTCCGCGATCTTGGCCACCGCATCCCACACCGCGACCTCGATCGTTCCTACGGCGATCGAGCGCTCGGTATGGCCGCCGGGTTTCTCGCGGCTCATCATGCACGCAAGCACCTTCTCCGGGTCGAGATTGCCGCCCGTTTCGTCGAGCAGCGTGTCGGGATCGGCTTTCAGGATGCGGGGAAAGAACCGGTCGCGCATCTGCGCGCCGCACGCGTAACGGCCGGTGGAATTGAAGGCGTAACCCACCACTGGCTTTCCTTCGCGCACCACGTCGGTGACGACCGCGACCACCGAGGTCGTCATCTCGCTGAAGTCGAAGACCGCGTTGCGCAAGCTCGATTTCAGCGGAACGGCCGTCTCGCGGATGTCGATTATCCGCACGGGCTATCGGTCACTGTTCACGGATTGATCATCCCCGGCATGGGAGCGCGCCTGCCTGACAGCGCGACTGCGTGACGCGGGCGGTCAAACGACCAGACTAGAACCTACTTCTAATCCACCTTGAGGTTTGCGCTGCGGATCACCCTGCCCCACTTCTCGATCTCGGTCTTGATCTGCGCCTGGAATTGCTGCGGCGAGCTCGCGATGATGTAGAACCCGAGTTCGGTCACGCGGCTTTCCACGGCGGGGACGCGCATGACCGCCGTGAATTCCTTGCTCAGCCGGTCAACGACCGCCTTCGGGGTGCCCGCGGGCGCGAGCAGGCCCTGCAGCGTCTCGGCCTCCTGCCCCGCGTAACCGGCCTCGGCGAGCGTCGGCACGTCGGGCAGCGCGTCGGAGCGCTTGAGCGCCGTCACCGCGATCGCGCGCAGCCGCCCCGCCTTGATGTGCGGCGTGGTGGGCGGCATCGCCGTGCAGCCGATAGCCAGCTGGTTTCCCACCACCGCCGCGACCGCAGGTCCCGCGCCCCCGAACGGCACTGCCGCAAGGTCCACCTTGGCGGTCAGCGCGATCAGCCGCGCCGAGAGATCTGGCGTGGTACCGATGCCCGGCGTGGCAATGCTCAACTTGCCGGGGTTCGACTTCGCCTGCGCAATCAGCTCCGCGATGGACTTCACCGGCGTGGTCGGATGCACGGTGAACACGTTGGGCGAGGCCGCCAGGTTCGAGATCGGGATGAAGTCCTTGTACGGGTCGTACGGGATGCTCGAATAGAGCGAGGGATTCACCACGAAGCTCGAGCTCACCAGGAGAATCGTGTACCCGTCGGGCGTCGCGCGCGCCGCAAGCCCCATGCCGATGTTCCCGCCCGCGCCGCCGCGGTTGTCCACGATCACCTGCTGCCCGAGCCGCTCGGTCAGGTGCTGCCCGACGATGCGCGCGACGACGTCCGTCGGCCCGCCCGGCGCGAACGGCACGATCAGCCGGACCGGACGCGCCGGGTAGCCCTGCGCGTGCGCTACGGGCCCCGTTAGCACGGCGGCCGCGCATGCCGCCAGCAGCCCAACTCGCATGAACATCATCATTGCCTCCCTGTGTGTGTCTGCTCAATCGGCGCGCGCGCCCGATGCGCGCACGACCTCGCCCCAGCGCTCCGTCTCGCTCTGGATGAAGCGCGCCGTCTCTTCCGGCGTGCTGCTGACGGGGACTGCGCCGAGCGTGTCGAACTGCCTGCGGGTGTCCGGGGCGCTCAGTATCTTCGCGAACTCGGCATTGAGTCGGCCCACGATTTCACGCGGCGTGGCGGCCGGCGTCGCCATCACGTACCACGTGTCCACGGTAAGCCACGGGAATCCGGCTTCGCCCGCGCTCAATACGTCCGGGAATGCGGCGACCCGTTCCGGCGTGAGCACCGCCAGCGGCCGCAGCTTGCCCGCCTTCACGTGCGGTCCCGAGGTCGCGACGCCAACGATCACCACGTCGACCTGCCCGCCGAGCAGCGCGATCGTCGCCTGGTTCACGCCCTTGTGGGGAACGATCTCGATGTCGAGCTTGCTCTCCGAGCTGAAATAGCGCGCCGCGAGATCGTTCGACGTCCCCGCGCCGCCGGTCCCGAAATTGAGCTTGCCGGGGTGCTTGCGCGCCAGCGCGACGAGCTCCTTCACCGACTTCGCCGGAACCGAGGGATGCACCACCATGAAATTGGGAATCGACGCGACCCGCGTGATCAGCGCGAGATCGCTCTGCTTGTAGTTCAGCTTCGAATAGAGGCTCGGGCTGATGGCGAGCGTGTTCGAGCAGATCACGATCGTGTAGCCGTCGGGAGCCTGCCGCGACGCGTACTCGATGCCGACGTTGCCGCCCGCGCCCGGGCGGTTTTCGGGCACCACTGGCTGGCCAATTGCTTTGCTCAGTTCCTGCGCGAGGACGCGCCCGAGGATGTCGGTGCCGCCCCCGGGCGGAAACGGCAGGATGAAGCGGATCGGTTTCACGGGATAGGCCTGCGCCCAGAGCACCGCGGGGCAGGCGAGCAGCAACAGCGCGGCAACGAACGCTCTGATCTTCATGGTCGCCATCGCCTCCAGTGATGTGGTCAGCCGCCCGGCACCTGCCCGTATTCCAGCTCGATCCTGCGCCAGCGCTCGACGCCGACGATGCGCGTGTATTCGTCGAACGGCGTGCCGGAGCCCACGAGCTTCAACTCGCCGCTCTTGAGGTCCGCAAGCGCGAGCTGCATCGTCTTCGTGATCCGCAGCAGCAGCGTGATGCCGTAGAGCGCGATGCCGTAGCCCATCTCGCCGAGCACCGCGGGCTTCAGGATCGGCGTGATACCGCCTTCGAGCATGTTGGCGACGTGCACTGTCCGGACCTCGCGTGCCGCGCGCGCCATTTCCTCCTCGTTCAGCATGGACTCGATGAACACGCCGTCGGCCCCCGCGCGCACGTAGCGCTCCGCGCGCCGCAGCGCCTCGTCCATGCCGTGGAGCGCGCGCGCGTCGGTGCGCGCGACGATGAAGGTCTCGGGGTCGAGGCGCTCGGCCGTCATGGCGCGCAGCTTCGCCTCCATCTCCGCGGCGGGCACGACGCGCTTCCCCGCCATGTGGCCGCAGCGCTTGGGCGAGACCTGGTCCTCGATGAACAGCGCCGACACGCCCATGCGCTCGTACGTGTGCAGCAGGTGCACGCAGTTTTTCACGTCGCCGTAGCCATTGTCGGCGTCCACCAGCACCGGCAGCCGGCAGGCGCCAATGATGTCGCGGAAGGCGGCGGTGAACTCGCCGAGCTGGGCAAGCCCGATGTCGGGCAGGCCGTAGCGCGCGCCCGCGGTCTGGAAGCCCCCGATGAAGTAGCCCTTGAAGCCGGCCTGCTCGATCAGCAGCGCCGAGAGTGCATCGTGCGCGCCGGGCAGCACGAGCGGCTTCTCGGCCCGCGCGAGCTGGCGTATGGTCGGCGGCTTCACGCGCGGGGCCTATTGCTGCGGGATGCGCGCATCCTTGACGAGCTTCGCGTAGCGCGCGGTCTCGCTACGGATGAACTCCGCAAACTCCCCGGGCGTCGTCGCGAGCGGCTCGATGCCGGCCGCGGAGAGCCGCTCCCTGAGCTCGGCCGAGGTCAGCGCCTTGTTGAGCTCGGAACCGAGCCGGGAGATGGTGCCCGGCGGCGTCGCGGCGGGCGCGAGGATTCCGTACCAGAGCCGCACCTCGAAATTCTCGTAGCCGGCTTCCTTCGCCGTCGGCACGTCCGGGAGCACGGCCGCGCGCTTCGGCGCAACCACCACGAGCGCGCGCGCCTTGCCGGCCTTCACCTGCGGCGCGGCCGCCGGCGCCGCCATCACCAGCATGTCGATCTGGCCGCTCACGAGCGCCACCAGCGCGAGGCCCGACCCCTTGAACGGCACGTGCACCATGTCGATCCTGGTGAGGCTCTTCAGCAGCTCGGGCGCGAGGTGCGTGGTGGTGCCGACGCCGCCCGATCCGAAATTGAGCTTGCCGGGATTCGCGCGCGCGAGTTGCACGAACTCCTTCACCGTCTTCGCCGGCACCGACGGATGCACCACCATCACGTTCTGCATCTCGCCCACCAGCGAGACCGGCGCGAGGTCCTTCTGCTCGTAGTTGAGCCTGGCATAGAGCGAGGGGCTGAGCGCGATCAGCGGCGAGCTCAGCACGACCGTGTAGCCGTCCGGGGGAGCCTTCGCGGCGAGCTCCAGGCCGAGATTGCCGCCGGCGCCCGGGCGGTTGTCCGCCACGACCTGCTGGCCGAGCTGCTCGGAGAGCTTCTGCGCGATCGCACGGCCGAGCAGGTCGGTGGGGCCGCCCGGCGGGAACGGCAGGATCATGCGGATCGTCTTGGTTGGATAGGCTTGTGCCGCTGCTGCCGACGCGAAAAAGCAGGCGGCGAGCGCAAGCGCACAGTGCATGAGCCTCGTAATTCGTAGCATGGGATACTCCTCGCGAACCTGGAGCCGGACCGTTCTTCTGGCGTTTGCTGCGGGTTGTGGGGCAACGGGCCCCGCGGCGCGTATCGCGCACGCGGCCAATCTTGCACGCTGCTTGCGCTTTGTCAACGCACGGCCCGAGGAAGCGTGCGCCGGTAATCCCCCCTCGGGTGCGGCTGCACAACCGCTTTGCGCCCGATCACCACGGCGACCACCGGTCTTCCCATGCGGCAACGCACTGACACCCTGCAACATCGCGGTGAAACTGCACCTCGCGCTCGGTATGGCGCCGAGGTAACATAGGGATAAGAGGGTCGTTCGCGCCCTCTGTCGTCAAACCAACCAGGAAGGAGGTTAGGGAAATGCTCAGCCGTCTGCTTACTTTGCTCGTCGTCGCAACGATGGGCGCCTGGGGTGCCCCGGCATGGTCCCAGGTCAAGGAAATTCCGTGGGGTACCTCGGCGGTCGGTTCGTCCGGGCACAAGGCGCTCGTCGGCCTGGCCGAGGTGCTGAACCGCGAGATGAAGGACTACCGGATCACCGTGCAGCCGACGCCGGGCGCAATCATAACCGTGAAAGGGTATGCAACCGGCCAGTTCGAGGGCTACTACGGGGCCGATATCGCCTTCTACGAGCTTGCCAACGACATCAACCGCTTCAAGGGTTTCAAGGCGAGCATGAAGCGCCAGCCCCTGCAGTCGATGTGGACCTTCACCATCGAAGTGGGCACCGCAGTCCATTCGCGCGACAAGGGCAAGTTCAAGGGATGGGGCGATCTCGCCGGCAAGCCCATATTCACCGGGCCGCTGCCGTGGGACGTGCGCGCCCATCTCGAGCGCGCCTACACTGCGCTCGGAGTCAAGCACCAGTACCGCCAGGTTGACATCGCCACCGCCGGATCGCTGCTCCAGTCCGGCGGCATCGACGGGTTCATCATTTACACCGCCGGCGAAGGCGCACCGGCAGGCTGGATCACTGAGGCATCGCTGGCGGCAGACTGGGCGGCCCTCAATCCAACCGCCGCCGAGCTCGCGGCGTTGAGGAAGGCCGGATTCGCCGTCATTGAGGTGAAGCCCGACGTGTTCAAGAGAGACGTCCACACCGACAAGGTGGTATTGCTGCCGTTCTATTACGGCTTCCACGTCGGCCTCGAAGTGCCCGAGGCGGACATGTACCGGATGCTGACCATCGTCGAGAAGAACGCCGCCGCGCTCGCCAAAGTGGATCCGAGTTTCGCGCAGATCGCCAAGGACATGCCCGGGTTACAGCGCCTGGGCGTCATGTCCTCCGTGGACCTCGTGCCGATCCATCCGGGACTCGCGCGCTACATGCGTGAAAAGGGCGTCTGGGACGCGAAGTGGGACGCCCGGGTTGCAAAAAAGTAGGCTTGACGCGACAGCTTTAACCGGGAGGCGGGTGCGCGTCCGCGCCCGCCTCCGGCCGGTCATGACCGCCCTGCTTCGGTCATGACCGTGCCCCCTGTTTTTTCTTCGCGGTCGCGGGCCGCGGTCGAATGGCTGTATTACCTGACCGCGGTCTTCTTTTTCGTTTACCTGTTCGTCTATTACTGGACCAGCCTCGGGGGTCCGGTTCTGCTCACGAGCACGCTGGTTCCCGTCACGTTCATCCTGTTCACGCTGGACGAGCTGCGCATGAACGAGTTCTATCCCCGGCTCCCGGCGGCCGCCAACCTCGCCATCGCGGCGGTCTACATCGTCCTTTCGGTGGCCGTGGCTGTGTACTTGCATGTCGAATATTTCGAGATCGGCACGGTCCGCGCCGGGATCTGGAGCACGACCGATCTCACCATGGGCGTAATCATGGTCGTGCTGATCATGGAGTACACGCGCAAACGTTACATGCCGCTGTTCGTCCTGAACGTCCTTCTCATCCTGTACGCGGTGTACGGCTCGGTGGTGCCCGGCATGTTCAATCACCCCGGCTTGAGCTGGCCGCGCATCGCCAGCGCGATGAGCGTGGAAATGTCCACCGGCGTCTTCTCCAACCTGCCCCAGCTCGCGCTGACGCTGATCGGATCGTTCATCCTCGTTCTCTCCGCGCTGCGCGCCTTCGGGTGCGTGGATTCCATCCTCGCGGGCGCTTCCCAGATCGCGGCGCGCTCGCCCCACGCGCTGCCGCAGTCGGCCGTGCTCGGCTCGATGGCGGTCGCCGCCGTAAGCGGCAGCGGCGCGGCCAACGCGATCACGACCGGCTCGGCGACGATACCCGCCATGATCGGCGCCGGCATGCCGCGGGTGACCGCTGCCGCGATCGAGACCGCCTCCTCGCTCGGCGGGCAGCTGATGCCGCCGATCATGGGCATCTCCGCGTTCCTCATGGCGGAGTTCCTCGGACGCAGCTATTTCGACGTGGTGGCGCGCGGCTACGCTCCGGCGTTGATCTTTTTCGTCGGGGTGGCCGTATCGGTGTACCTCCTGTCTACGCACTACCGCGCTCGGCTCGACGCGGTAACCGCCGCCGTGATGCGCTGGACCGACTGGACGAACATCGGGGTCTTCGTGGTGGTCGTCGGGGGGCTGATCCTGCTGATGGCGCTGTTGAATCTCGCCCCGATGTTCGCCGCGCTCTACGTGTTCATCGCCGTCATGGGCGTCCTTCTCCCCGCGCACGCAGTATCGATCGTGAGGAGGCGAGGCGTCTCGCTGCGCTCGCTCGCCGAGCCGCTCGGGCGCTTCGTGGATTCCTTCTCGGGGATGACCGCGGATCTCACGCTGCTGCTCGCGACGCTTTCCATCATGACCGGCGCGTTCGTCATCACGGGCATACCGACGAAGATCGGCGCGCTGCTGATCGAGGCCGCGGGAATCAACCTTGCAGCGATGGCGGTCGTGGCCTTCTTCTTCGGCGCTCTGCTCGGAACCGGGCTGCCGCCGGCGCCGACCTACATCATCACGGCGCTCGTGATCGCACCGCCGATGATCCGGGTGGGCGTGGACCCGTGGGTCGTGCATTTCTTCGCGTTCTTCCTCGCGGTCTGGGGCGAGCTCACCCCGCCCACCTCCGTGACCGCCGCGGTCACCGCGAAGATCGCGGACGCGCCCTTCATGGCAACGCTGTTCCGCGCGATCCAGGTTTGCTTCTCGCTGTTCGTCCTGATGGCCGGCGTCTTCACGCGCCCCGAGCTCGTGCTCGAGCCCGGGGCCGCGCAGATCGGGGCGATGCTGCTCATCATGACCGCGACCATCGGCTTCGCCTTCAGCATCCAGGCACGGTTCACGGACGCACGCGCGATCGACGTGGCGCTGCGCCTCGTGCTCGCCGCAGTCTCGTTCGTCGTGCTGTTCCACCCCGACCGGCAGCTCGCGACTCTGGCCTGCGTTCCGGTCGGGCTCTTCGTCGGCTACTGGTTCCTGCGCCGGCGCAACGCCCCGATCATCGTGCGCGCAGGCGCGAGCTGAGGGCGTAGCGGCGCCATACCGGGCGCCGGGACCTTCATCAATTCGGAAAGCGGCGGTTCAGCTCGGCCACCTGCGCGGGCGTGAGCAGGCGCGTCGGGCGGCCTTGCAGCAGAAGATGGAGCTGCGCGGTCTGCTCGAGTTCCTCGATCGCGTTCACGGCCGCGTCGAGCGATGAGCCCGCGACGACCGGGCCGTGGTTGGCGAGCAGCACGGCGTGGTGCTTGCCGGCGACCTTGCGTACCGCCTCGACGAGCGACTCGTCCCCCGGCGGGTAATACGGCACCAGCGCGAGCTTGCCCACCTGCATGACGGCGTACGCCGTGATCGGCGGGAAAACATCCTGCGGATCGAGCCCGTCGAGACAGGAAACCGCGACCGAGTGCACCGAGTGCAGGTGTACCACCGCCCCGCTGGTCGGACGCTCCCGGTACATCGCGATGTGCAGGAACGTCTCTTTCGAGGGCTTGTCGCCCGAGACCAGGCTGCCATTCGCGTCGAGCCGTGAGATGCGCGCCGGATCGAGCCGCCCCATGCTCGAGCTGGTCGGAGTCATCAGCCAGCCGTCGGCGAGCTTCACGCTGATGTTGCCGGCGCTCCCGTGCGCAAGCCCGCGGTCGTAGAGGGATTTTCCGATGAGGGAGATCTGCTCCCGCAGGGTATTTTCGTTCATTCAAGACCCTTTTCCAACCGCCGATGAACGCCGATGAACGCCGATCGAATGGAGCCGCCAAGGCGCCAGGATTTCATCCGTCGTCACTCCTCCCTCATCCTTCATCCTTCTGCCTTGTTCGTGGTCAACGGACACTCGATTTCAGCTGCTCGAACCCGTCCGTCCTCGGCAGCTCGGACAGCGCATCGAGAATCAGCCGCGGGGGAGCGACCAGGCGCCTGCCGTCCAGGTCGAGCCAGCCACCGCTCGAGACCACCTTTGCGGCGAGGCTGCCGTCGTCGCGGAAAATGCGGTTCTGGATGGCAAAACGCGAAGCGTCCTCGCTGAGTCCCGCCAGCTCGATGTCCACCGTGAACGGATCGAGAAATCGCAGCTCGCGATAGTAGTCCACCTCGTCGCGGCGGACCACCGGGCCGATGCGCAGTTTCGCGAACTCCGCAGGTTTCAGCCCGCGCGAAGCGAAGTAGCCGAACCTCGTATCGACACACACGTCGAGGAACGCGGTGTTCTTCATGTGCCCGTTGGCGTCGAGATCGCCCCAGCGGACCACGAACGCCTGCCGATATGCATCCGTTGTCATATTCGCCATCCGGGTCAGTAGCCGGCAAGGGACCCCTTGTCGTAGAACGCCGCGATCGCCAGCACGGTGAGAATGAAAAGGGCCGCGGTCATGAGATACATTACGCCGTGCAACAAGCCGAATCCCTCTATGCGGTAGAGCGGGATTCCACGAATCACGAGTTCGCCGCTGCGCACCTGGCGCGCGATTTCGCCGCCGTCCTAGGTCAGGCGCCGGGCCCCGAACGCCGCCAGCTCCGCTTCCAGGTCCTTCAAATCCCTGCGCCTGCGGTACTGGAACATCCTGAACCGCTCGAAAGCCACCGTCATCCCCACCATCAAGGCCGTCCCCAGGAGCAAGACGAGGATGCGGACCGCCGGTAACATTTCGGTGCCGAATACGATGGTAGCCAGTCCGCCTCCGATCACGACCGCGACGGCAGGAACCTGCCAGATGAGGCTGTAGAAGCCCAGATGATGTGCGACGCAGGCCTCGTACTGCGCGAGCAGGATGGAGAGGCGCAGGCTCTCGTCGCCGTTCCCCGTTTCAGTCATCCACGCCTCCTACGGGGCCGAGTCGGTCACAGGATAACGCAGCCATCGGGCAGGCCGCAGGCACGGCGGCCTTCCTCCCCGCCCAAAGAATGCCGTGCAACACGGTCAACTTCTCCTGTACATCAGCACCCGCACGAACGCGATGGCCCCGTGCAGCAGCATCAACACGAGCGCCATGACGTACGCGTTCGCCCGGTATTCCGTCAGCCCGAAGAGAACGACCAGGGCGAACAGAAACGTGACCACATGCGTTCCGAACTGGATTACGACCAGCGGCAAGGGGAATTGCTCCGGATCTACGCGTCTTAGCCGGAACGCACGGCGCGGCAAATCGAGGAGTCCGGCGCCTGTGTACACGGCCATGACCGCCCCGAGCACCCGCCACGACGTCGCCTCCGACCATGGTCCGCCGAACACGGCGAACGGAATGATCGCGAGGAACATGGCGCCGAAGCTGGCGTAGATCAAGGCGCGCAGCCTGAAGCTCTCCACCGGATCGAATCCACCGGACGGGCGAGCGAGCGCGATCATCACGCCCGAGAACCCCGCCAGACCGAGCGCGATCTGCGCGATTACTTCCAGCCCATTGGTGTCCAAAATCTCCCCTTCGGTCTTGCCGATTCGAATCTATCTGCGTTCATCGGCGGTAGAGAACCCGTGGTGAATCGTAAAACTACCTTTCGCTTTTCCTCTGTGTCCTCTGTGGTCTCTGTGGCTAATGGTTTTGATTTTTTTCCGCGTTTATCGGCGCTCATCGGCGGTTTCAAGCTTTTCAAACGCCTTGAGGAAGAAATCGTCGGCGCCGAAGTTGCCCGACTTGAGCGCGAGCGCAAGCGCAGCCTCGCCGATGCTTGCCGTCCACGGCACGCCGGGATCAATTTCGGCGCCCACCCGCAGCCCTTCTATGCCGAGGGCCGTGACGACCGCGCCGGAAGTCTCGCCCCCCGCCACCACCAGCCGGTGCACGCCCATCCGGACGAGGCCTTGCGCGATTTTCCCCATCGCCGCCTCCACCAACTGCCCGGCGCGCTCGCGCCCCAGTTCCACCTGCGCCTGCTCGATCACCGCGGGCTCCGCAGTGGAGTAGATCAGCACCGGATCGGCACCCAAACGCGAGGCTGCCCACTCCAGCGCTTTCTTCACCGGCTGATCGCCGTCGTGCAGAGAGCGCGGATCGAGCTGCAGCCACGGGCAACGCTGCTTCATCCGGCCGACTTGGCGCCGGGTCGCCGCCGAGCAGCTGCCCGCCAGCACCGCGGCGTGACCATTCACCGCAGGCAGCGTATCGGCCTCACGTGCCTCGAGCAAACCCGCGCGGCGGAAGTTTTCCGGCAACCCGAGCGCGATTCCCGATCCGCCCGTGATCAGCATGGAATCGTGGCATGCGGCGCCGATCGAAAGCAGATGCGCGTCCGTGATCGCGTCCACGATCGCAACGCGCACGCCTTCGGCGCGCAGGCGCCCGATCGCCGATCGAATCGCCCCGGACCCCTGCTCCACGGTCTCGAACGCGATCAGGCCGATTTTTCCCTTCGACTGGCGCTGCAGGACGCGGACCAAATTGGAATCGGTCATCGGCGTCAGCGGATGCTCGCGCATGCTCGACTCCGAGAGCGGCACGTCGCCCACGAAGAGATAGCCCCGGTACACGGTGCGATGATTGGTCGGGAAAGCCGGGCAGGCCACGGTAAATTCCGCCCCCAGCGCCTCGAGCAGCGCCTCCGCGACCGGCCCGATGTTGCCGGCGTCGGTGGAATCGAAGGTCGAGCAGTACTTGAAGAAAATCTGCCGCGCACCGGTGCGCTGCAGCCACGCGAGCGAGGCGAGCGACATCTCCACCGCTTCCGCCACCGGGTTCGAGCGCGACTTGAGCGCGACCACGATCGCATCGGCGTCCGGCACGGCGGCCTCCGCGCGCGGCACACCGAGCAGCACGACCGTGGCCATCCCTTGGCGCGTGAGGGTGTTGGCGAGATCGGTCGCGCCGGTGAAGTCGTCCGCGATGCAGCCGAGCAGCAGGCTCATTTCGGTCTATCGCCGAATTGCTCCGGTAATGGGGAATGGGAAATGGGTAATGGGCCGACAGGATACGCCGGGAAATGCTGCGCCTTGCGGATTACCCATCACCCATCACCAGTCACGCGCTTTCTAGTCGGCGCGGATCTTCGCCGCGTTTGCCACCTTCGTGTACTTCTCCAGCTCGGTCTTGAAGAACGCCGCCGTCTGCTCCGGGCTGCTCGCGACGATGTCCGCGCCAAGCGAGGCAAGCCGCTCCTTCACGTCCGGCAGCGCGAGCGCCTTCAGCATCTCCTGGTTGAGCCGCGTCACGACGTCGCGCGGCGTCTTCGCCGGCACGACCGCCCCGTACCACGTGCTCATCGCGTAGCCCCGGACGCCCGCCTCCGCGATCGTCGGCACGTCGGGGAGGACCGACGCCCGCTGCTCCTTCGTCACCGCAATCGCGCGCACGCGTCCCGCCCGCACGTGCGGAATGATCGGCGGCATCGTGCTGAAGCTCGTCATCACGTGGCCCGCCATGAGATCAATCGCGATCGGCCCGCCGCCCTTGTACGGGACCATCAGGAGGTTGGTCCCCGTCATCATCTTGAACAATTCCCCGGCGAAGTGCTCGGGACTGCCGACACCGGAACTCGCGTAGGTGAGCTCGCCGGGCTTGGCTTTCGCGAGCGCGACGAGCTCCTTTACCGTCTTCGCCGGCAGCGCGGGATGGGCCGCGAGCACGTTCGATACTTCCGAAACCACCGTGATCGGCGCGAGATCGCGCTCGATGTCGTAGCCGAGGTTCTTGTAGACGGGCTTGCTCATGATGTGAGCGACCGACATGAAGAGGACCGTATAGCCGTCGGCAGGCGAATCGGCGGCGAGCTTGGCGGCGAGGTTGGCGTTCGCGCCGGGGCGATTCTCTACCACGAACGGCTGCTTCATGGATTCGCTCAACTTGGTCGCGAGGGCCCGCGCCATGATGTCGGTGCCGCCACCTGGCGCAAACCCGACCAGGATGCGCACCGTTTTCGTCGGATAGCCCTGCGCCCATACTGGCGTGGCTGGCAACAGCCCCGCCAGCATCATGCCTCCCAACGCGACGACAAAACGTTTGTCACGGATCTTCATCCCTCATCCCTCCGTCCTCATCCCTCGATCACTCGTCATTCAACCTTGACGCCTGCGTCCTTGATCGCCTTCGCGTATTTCGCGTTTTCCCCGCGGATGAACTTGGCGAATTCCTCCGGCGAGTTGCCGATGCCCTCCGAGCCGAGCTGCTTGAGCCGCTCCTGGATGTCCGGCAGCTTGAGGATGCGCGCAAGCTCCTTGTTCCATCGGTCCACCACCGACTTCGGCGTGCCTGCCGGCGCGTGCATCGAGTACCACGCGTTCACCTCGTATCCGGACACCCCTGCTTCGGTGAACGTTGCGATATCCGAATACTCCGGATGGCGCTGCGCGCGCGCGATCGCCAGCGGCCGCAGCCGTCCCGCGCGCACGTGCGGCAGGATGGACGCGGCGGTGTCGAACATCATGGTGGTCTCCCCGCCGATGAGCCCCGCGATCGCCGGCCCGCCGCCCTTGTAGGGAACGTGCAGAAGCTTGATGCCCGTCATCGCGGCGAAGATCTCGCCCGCCATGTGCGGCGGGGTGCCGCTGCCGCCGGATGCGAATTTGAGCTCACCCGGCTTTGCTTTCGCGAGCGCGATCAATTCCTTCACCGATTTCGCGGGCACCGCGGGATTCACGCACAGCACGGTCGGCGCGATCGCAAGCAGCGTGATCGGCGAGAAATCCTTGACGGGATCGAAACCGGGATTCTTGTAGAGATTGGGCGCGATCGCGTGCGTTGCGATGGACGAGAGAAAAATGGTGTAGCCGTCAGGGATGGAGCGCGCCGCGATCTGGGTGCCGATGATCGTGCCGGCGCCCGGACGATTGTCCACCACCACCTGCTGGCCCCACGCTTCCGTGAGCTTCGCGCCGAAGAGCCGCGCGAGCGTGTCGTTGCCGCCGCCGGGTGGATACGGAACGATCAACCGGATCGGCTTGTTCGGGTACGCGCCTGCTGCGCCTTGCGCGTGCGCGGGAACGCTCAACGTGGTGGCCGCGACCGCGACCGCGGCGCATACACCGGGGATCAATGCTCTTGTCATGGACCGCCTCCTCCGTGTGTGTATGGCCTCGCATTGGACGGGCGCGCGCCGCCGAGGCTGCGTCCCGCCTATCGCCACACGAAACGTATACATGAAGCGCGCGCCGCGCAAGAGCCCCCTGTTCGGAGCCCTTGGCTCGCCACGCCCCGGCGGCCCGGACCGGCTAGTCTCCTGCGCGGAATCCCGCATTCCGCTACAATGGGCGCCCCATGACCGCACCGCGCATCGCACTCGTACACGCAACGCCGCTCGCGATCGCGCCGATCGTGGAGGCTTTCCGGAAGTTGTGGCCGGAGGCCCGCACCACGAATTTGCTCGAGGATTCGCTCTCCGGCGACCTCGCCGCGGCGGGAGCGATCACGCCGGCAATCGTTGAGCGCTTCGTCACGCTCACGCGCTATTGTGAGGGGTGCGGCGCGGACGCGGTGCTCTTCACCTGCTCTGCGTTCGGCACAGCGATCGACGCGGCGAAGCGCGCCGCGCGGGTGCCGGTGCTCAAGCCCAACGAAGCGATGCTGGAAGAGGCGCTCGGCGCCGGGAGGCGCATCGCGCTGCTCGCGACGTTCGAGCCCAGCATCCCTTGGCTCAAGATCGAGCTTGAGGATCTCGCGGCGCACCGCGGGACCGAGCTCGCGATCCAGACGCGCGCGGTGCCCGCCGCGATCACGGCGCTGCAAAAGGGCCACGCCGACGAGCACGACCGGCTCATCGTGGCGGCCGCGGCCGAGTTCTCGGAATGCGACGCGGTGGTGCTGGGACAGTTCTCGATGGCTCGCGCCGCGGCCGGCATTCCCGCAAGGCCGGGGCGCAAGGTGCTCACCAGTCCGGCCTCGGCGGTAGTCCGCCTGCGCCAACTGTTCCAGGACGCGGCGCGCACTTCCGGGATGGAATCACGCCAGCACCAGGAAGGCCTGCGCTTCTAGTGCACTGTCCGCGAAATAGCTTGTACTTCTGGACGGGTGTTGCTATGCTCAATCATGCCCAAACGCGCGCAAGCTGTGAACCTGGGGGAAGGCGAACGGCAACAACTGGAGCAATGGGTGTCG
>Ga0194132_10001810_pt1 | contig 42290 bp, 47 predicted proteins | sample TA2KigOf80mmetaG_FD_148612 | JGI IMG/M metagenome (GOLD analysis project Ga0194132, IMG submission 148612) | Freshwater microbial communities from Lake Tanganyika, Tanzania - TA2015054 Kigoma Offshore 80m | ecosystem: Environmental > Aquatic > Freshwater > Lake | place: Tanzania: Lake... | reverse complement strand
TTCGTGCCTGCATTCGCCGCATGGCCGGCTGCGCTACGCCGATCGGCTTCGCCGGCCACGCTCCAACTAGCGCAACGGCCAACTCTGAACTAACATTCTATCTGGACCACTCGATGGGGGCCGATCAGTGGCTTTGGCGGAGCAAGCGGCATCGGGTCGCTTCGGCCAAAGGGTGAAGAATGAAGATCCTCAGACACGCGCTGCTTGTCATTCTGGCGACAATTGCCCTCGGCATCGGCGTGGCCGCGGCCCAGCCCAAGGTCGCCGACGTTGTCGCGATCAAAGGCACGGCCTTCGTGACCAGCGGCGGCAAGGTTCAGACGGTTAGGCCGGGGCAGGCCCTTCACCAGGGCGACCAGCTTCATGCGCCGGTAGGATGCGGCATCCGCATTCGATTCACCGATGGCTCGACCATGGCGCTCGGCGAGAATTCGATCATCACGATCCATACCTATACACAGCAAGGCAACGATCGCTCGGCCATCCTCGAGATGGTAAGCGGCATCTTCCGTGCGGTCGTATCACCGGTGACCGGCAACTCTGTCTTCGCGGTGCGCACGCCGACAGCGGTCGCTGCCGTCCGCTCGACCGACTGGATGCTGGCGGCGAAGGAAGACCTTACCGAGGTATTTGTCAGCGAGGGGTTCGTCGCGGTGCGCAACCTCAACCCGACGATTACTTCCGAGGTGATCCTCACCAACGGCGACGGCACCGACGTCAAGACCAATGAGGCGCCGCTCAGCGCACGAAAGTGGGGTCCGCCTCGCATCCGCGCGTTCCAGGAGAGGATGACCGTCAACTGAACCTTTCGCCCGGGCGTAGCGATGGTTGACGCCCGACCGAAGCGTACCTGGTTAGCGGCGACGATCGCCTTGGCGGTGGTGATCGTCACCTATCTCCTTAGCGACGGCTTCGTCTTGCTTCGCAATCTCGAGGCCGAGGCGCTCGATCACCGCTACCGTCTGCGCGGATCCCTTCGTCCGGGCCCGGAGACGGTGGTGGTCCTCATCGACGACCGTTCGCTGATCGAGCTTGGACGGCTGCCGATCGATCGCACTTGGTATGCCCAGGCGATCGACCGGCTGGCGGCGGACGGCGCGCGCGTCGTCGCCCTTGACGTGCTCATGGTCGAGCCCGGTCCAGTCGACGCCGATGCTGCGGTTGCTCGCTCGCTCCGCGACGCCGGCAAGACCGCGACCTTGATCCCTTTCGCCCTTGTCCGCGATCGCAGCGAAGGCGTCGGCGGGCCGGTCCCCGACTACCTGGCCAGGCATGCATTCCGCCGGGTCTTCGCCGTCGACACGACGGAGGTTGCGCTCCCGATAGACGGTTATCTCGCGACTCTCCCCGAGATCGGCGCGGCGGCGTCGCATGCGGGCCATGTCACTATCCTTCACGACAGCGACGGCGGACTTCGCTACGAGATGGCGGCGCTGGCCTACGAGACGGCGTTGTATCCCTCGCTCCCGATCGCTGCTGTGGCCGCCTATCTCGGCATCGATTGGAGCGAGCTTACGATCTTCTCGGGACGCGAGATCCGTCTCGGCGACAGGGTGGTGTCGCTTGATCGGGCGAACCGTATGCTGGTCAACTTCCTCGGACCGCCAGGCGTCGTTGCGACCTACTCCTTCGTCGATGTCCTCCTCGGCCGCACGCCGCCGGGCGAGTTTATGGGTAAGATCGTCCTGATCGGCGGCTCAGCCCTCGGGATTCGCGACTTTCATCGCTCTCCATTCGGCGAGCGCCTCACCGGCGTCGAACGCTATGCGACGATCATCGACAACATCCTGAGCCAGCGCTTTGTCACAAAGCCGTCCTGGGTGACCGCCGCCGACATGGCGATCATCGTGATCGTCGGCGGCCTCGCGGCGCTGGTGGCGGGACGCCTGCGGCCGGGCCTCGCTGTGATCGCGATTCTGCTCCTTCTGGTCCTCACCTTCCTCGGCAATCACATGGCGTTCGTCGTGTGGGGGCTCTGGCTCAACCTGCTGCACCCGATTCTTGTCATCGTGGTAGAGACGGCCGTCGTGGGAACGGCGTGCTATGTCGTCGTCGAGCGCGCGCGCCGGGCTGCCGACCTCGCCCTCGCCACGACGCAGGAGCGCTACAGGCTGGCCGCCGCCGGAGCGCGGGACGGGATCTGGGACTGGAATCTCGCCGACGACTCCTTTTACGCCTCGCCGCACATGGCCGAGCTGATGGGCCTCGATCCGTCGGAGGCGCTGGTCGACGCGAGCACGTGGCTTGGCCTCATCAACGCCGATGATCGCTTGAGGCTGGAGAGGGCGATCACGCGCCACCTCGCCGGGGAGACCGCGCAGATCTATGAGGAGTTCCGCCTGATCGCGCAGCCCGAGGCCTGGCGGCTGGTCCGCGGCATCGCATTCGAAGGGCGTCGCCGGCTGGCCGGCTCGCTGACCGATCTCTCGGAGCGGCGATGGCAGACCGTGAGGCTGGAGCTGTTGACACGCGATCTCACGGCGGCCAAGGCCGAGGCCGAGCGTGCCAATCATGCCAAGTCGATGTTCCTCGCGCGCATGAGCCACGAGCTGAGGACGCCGCTGAATGCGATGCTCGGCTTCAGCGAGCTCATGGTCAAAGGGACCTTCGGCCCGATCAAGCCGGACCGCTACGGCGAGTACGCCACCAACATCCACGCCAGCGCCAAGCACCTGCTGTCTCTCGTGACTGACATACTCGACCTGTCGAAGATCGAGGCGGGCGGGTTCGAGCTCGCCGAGCAGATCGTCAGCCTGCGCGAGCTGGCGCAGGAGGTCGTGAGCCTGCTCGAGCCGCAGATCAATGAGAAAGACCTCAAGGTCACCGTCTTCGCTCGCGATCGACTTCAGATTAAGGCGGACGCGCGGGCGATCCGCCAGATTCTGATCAATCTTCTCGGCAATGCGATCAAGTTCACGCCGGAGAGGGGCAAGGTTGAGGTCGAGATCGGGGTCGACGATCTCAAGCGGCCGATGTTGTCGGTGCATGATAGCGGCGTCGGCATTCCCGTTGCCGAGCTGCCGAGGATCACCAGGGCCTATAGCCGCGCGCATGGCGCCGGCGACTCGACGCAGTCGGGAACCGGGCTCGGCCTTGCCATCGTCGCCGCGCTCGTCGATCTGCATGGCGGGAAGCTTCAGGTGGAAAGCGTGCTCGGCCAGGGAACCTCGGTGATCATCCGGTTCCCGCCGGCCCGCATGATCCGCTCCGCATCCTAGTCGGCACGACCGACACCGCCATTGCGCGATCGCGCATGGAGAGCGATCCGTCCGGTGCTATTCTTCGCCGAAGCCGAGGAGCAACCGATGTACGCCCGTTCTGCCCCTTCGTCCGCCCGCCCCGCGATCTCCCGCCGCGCCGCTCTCGTCGGCGGAGCGGCATTGGCCTTGATGCCCGCGGCCGCGATCGCCCAGGCACCGTCGATCCACGTCAACCGTGATCCGGGTTGCGGCTGTTGCGAAGGCTGGATCGCGCATCTTCGCGCCAGTGGCTTCGCCGCGACCGTGTTCGACGCCGCCGATATGCGCCGTATCAAGACTCGGCTCGGGGTTCCGGACGACCTGGCCTCCTGCCATACGGGTGAGATCGCCGGCTATGCGATCGAGGGACATGTGCCGGCGCAGGCGATCCGACGCCTTGTCAAAGAACGGCCGCGCGCCCAAGGCCTTGCCGTTCCCGGCATGCCGATCGGCTCGCCCGGCATGGAGGTCGAAGGCATGCCGCCGGAGGAGTATGACGTGATCCTGTTCGGCCCGGTCGGCCGTCGGACCTATGCCCGCTTCAAAGGCGTGGTCGAGCGCAGCGCCTAGCCGAGATCACATTGACGAGGGGCCGCTTGCGGGCTCTGCATCCCGCGGCGACAATCGCGGCCACTCGCGGGGCGGCCTAGCCTAGGAAATCCGAGGAGGATCAGAGTGGACGACATCAAGAGCCTTTATCCCAAGACGCATGTGTCGCGTCGCGGCTTTGTCGCTGCGACCTCGATCGGCGCCGGCTTCGCGCTCGCCGTGCAGCCGATCCAGGCGCAGACCGTCATCACCACCGACGCGTCCGGCCTCGCCGCCGGCGATGCCCAGATCCCGACGCCCAACGGCGCCATCTACGGCTACTACGCGCATCCGGCGGCCGGCGGCCCCTTCGCCACCGTGGTCGTGATCCAGGAAGTTTTCGGCGTGCACGAGCACATCAAGGATGTGGTGCGCCGCTTCGCCAAGGCTGGCTACTTCGCCGTGGCTCCCGACCTCCATGGCCGCCAGGGCGACACCACCAAGGCGGCGAACATCCAGGAGATCCTGGCGATCGTCGGCAAGGTGCCGGACGCGCAGGTCTACACCGATATCGACTCCGCCGTTGCCTGGGCCAAGGCATCGGGCAAGGGCGACACGAACCGGCTCGGTGTCACCGGCTTCTGCTGGGGCGGTCGCATGAGCGGGATGTACACGGCGCACAATCCGGCGGTTAAGGCGGCTTCGCCCTTCTACGGTCCGCTGATCCGGCCGGCGACCGAGCTGCAGCCGAAGAACCCGATCGACGTGGTCACCCAGATCAAGATCCCCGTGCTCGCCTTCTACGGCGCCGCCGACCAGGGCATCCCGAACGACACGGTCGAGAAGATGCGGGCCGAGCTCAAGGCCAAGGGCGTCGCGGGATCCGAGATCATCCTCTACCCGGACACGCCGCACGGCTTCCACGCCGACTACCGGCCGAGCTATCGCGCCGACAAGGCGAAGGACGCCTGGGACAAGATGCTTGCTTATTTCAAGAGCCGCGGCGTCGCGTAAGCGCAGGCGGATCGAGCAACGGAAGCGGCGCCTTCGGGCGCCGTTTCTGTTTCAGGAACCGAGGCGCGAGCGCTCCGCTTTCGATGGCGAGGCCACGGTCAAAGCGGCTTCACCATGAACAGGCAGGGGTCGCCGGACTTGAACAGGGTCTTGAACACTTCGAGCGGATAGAAGCCCATCGTAAGATAGAAGGTGCGTGTCCGCGCATAGCCTGGGTCGGGATCCTCATCGGCGACCGTCTTCAGTGTCAGGAACGGCAAGCCCAGATCCCGTGCCCTCGTCTCCGCGCGATCGAGCAGCGCCCGACCTATGCCCCGCCGATGCCATTCCCGCTTCACCGCAAGCAGGTGGATTTCTGCTGAGAAGCGACCATGCACCTTGAGTGAAACGATTCCGACGGCGCCGCCGCCAGCCTCGCAGATCCAGGTCGGAAGCTCGCGGATGCTCCTGCTGTATCCCTCGACCGCACCCGGAAACCCGAACCAGCCGGGGAGGTCGCGCAGGATGTCGGCGCAGATTTCCGCTTTCCCCTCGCTGACCTCCCGTACCCCCGTGCTTTCATCGTTCATGGCAGCGCTCACTATGGTTGTCGGTGCATTCGTCGCAAGAAGCCTCTATGGCCGAATCGCTTCACTCGGTTCACTGCCTGAACCACCGGCAACTGAGTAAACCTATACAAACTCTTCGCCTTTTCCCGCTATCGCGCCCCGCCGCCGGCCCCGCTACTCTCCGCGCCCCTTGTGCCTTCAGGACGCGTCTATGCCGCTTTCCGCAGACCAGGCCCGCGAGATCGAACAGCTTCGCTCCCAGTCACATCCCACCTTGCGGCCGACGGTGCCGGCGCTCGAAGAGATCCTCTATACGGCGATTCCGGTCCTCGACCACGGCCTGCTTCGTGTCATCGACTACATGGGCGACGACGCGGCCGTGGTGCAGGCGGCGCGCGTCTCCTACGGTCGCGGCACCAAGAAGGTCAGCGAAGATCGCGGCCTCATCCAATACCTCATGCGTCATCGCCACTCGACACCGTTCGAGATGTGCGAGATCAAGTTCCATGTGAAGCTGCCGATCTTCGTGGCACGGCAGTGGATCCGTCACCGCACCGCCAACGTCAACGAATACTCGGCCCGATACTCCATCCTCGATCGCGAGTTCTACATGCCGGCGCCGGCGCAGCTCGGCGCGCAGTCGGCGTCGAATCGCCAGGGCCGCGGCGACGTGCTCGAAGGCGCCGAAGCTGCAGAAGTGATGAAGCTGCTCAAGGACGATGCCGAGCAGGTCTACGTGCATTACCAGAAGATGCTGAACGTCGACGATGCGGGCGCCACGATCGACGACAGGCGGCAGGGCCTCGCGCGCGAGCTGGCGCGCATGAACCTGACGCTCAACTACTACACTCAATGGTACTGGAAGACCGACCTCTTGAACCTGCTCAACTTCCTTTCGCTCCGCGCCGATCCGCATGCGCAGTACGAGATCCGCGTCTATGCCGAGGCGATGCTCGACATCGCCAGGCGCTGGGTGCCCTGGACCTACGAGGCCTTCGAGCAGTATCGCCTGAAAGGCATCAGCCTCTCTGCCAAGGGCTGGGATGTAGTAAAGGGCCTAATTGACGGCCGCGAGACCACACAGGAGGCCTCCGGCCTCTCAAAGCGCGAATGGCGCGAACTGATGGCGCTCCTGGGGCGCGGAGAATAGCGGCGGCCATGGATTTGAATCTGATACTCACCGATGCCGCGGATGCCGAGGCCAGGGCGGCGATCAGCGACGGGCTTCGCGACTACAACCGCGAGCAGGCGAGCTTTTCCGACGGCAAGGAGCTGTCGGCGCTGCTCTCCGATCCGGCGTCAGGCAAGGTTCTGGGCGGGCTCCTCGGCCATACCTCGTATGGTGTCTTCTTCATCGATCTCTTCCACCTGCCGGCGGTGCTGCGTCGTCACGGCCTCGGCGACCGGATCATGAAGCTGACCGAGGAAGAGGCGCGTCGACGCGGCTGCACGAAGGCCGTGGTCTACACCATCACCTTCCAGGCGCCGGAGTATTACGAACGCCACGGCTACAAGCGCTTTGGCATGGTCGAGGTCCCGCCGCCCGGGGCTTCGCGCGTCTTCCTGCAGAAGGATTTGTAGTCAGCCCGCTTTCACGCGCTCGACCAGCGCCGGCAGCGATTGGAGGTCGAAGCCCTTGGCCGCCGCTTCGGCGACGAGTGCCGCAGGGTCCATGCCCTTGAGCGCCTGGCCGGCGGCCCACATCAGGTAGGTGCGGGTACCGGAACGGCAATGCGCCAGGACCGGCTTGGCGGCGTTGGCGATGTTCCGCTCGAGCTCGGCCACGTCCTTGGCCGCGATCGCGCTTGTCGATACCGGCTGATAGACGTAGGCGATGGCGTGACGCTCGGCCTCGCCGCGAATCGCGGAAGCCGGCGGCTGCGCGGCTTCCTCGCCATCCGGGCGATTATTGATGATGGTACGGAAGCCCGCTTTCTTGAGCCCGGCCACGTCGTCGGCTGTGAGCTGGGCGGCGACGGACAGACCGGGGGCGATCTCGATGGTACGGGGCATCGTTCTATCTCTCCTTTATCTTAAGCATAGGCCGCGCACATGCGCTCCAGCTCGTCCTTCATCTGCTCGCGCCATTCCGCCGGCTCCAGGATCTCCGCCCCGGGGCCAAGCCACCGCACGAGCTGCATCGCATAGGGCGCATCGACCTCGCCATAGGTCATGATGACCTCGTTCTTGCCGGTACGCTCGAAACTCGACAATCCGAAGAACCAGTCGAGCTTGAGCCGCTCGGCCTGCTGCGTCGTCATGCGGATGCGGACCGGCGCCGATTTGGCCCAGGCGGCCATGGCGTCGGCGAGCCAGCGGCGGCCGAGATGCTTGCGGACGTCGAAATCCGGGCTCGGCTGAGCGCGGAGCGTCGTCGCCTCGATCTCAATGATGCGATCGGCACGCCAGAAACGCTGACCGCCGGAACGCGTCGAGCCGATCTTGCGGCCGATCAAGTACCAGCGGTCGCGATCCCACAGCACGCCCTGAGGCTCGGCCTCCACCGGCGGCGCGTTGTTGCCGCGCCGGTAGGTGGAGCGGTAGCCGAAGCGTACCTGCGTACCGTCGAGCACGGCCTTGATGAAGATCTCGACCGCGCGGGTCTCGATCGCGCGCGCCGTCTCCGGATCGATGCTCTCCGGTTTCTCTTCGGGGTGGAAGGCGTCGAGCGGGCGACCCTCGAAGCCGATCAGGCGACGGGTCTCGGTCAGCAGTGCCCGCATGCGCTCGGGCAGAACGGAAACCAGCTTCTGCTTGGCGCTCTCGAGCTCCTCTGGAAAGGGCGGGACGCGAAGCCCGCGCGCAAGGGCCAACCCCATCAGCACGGCCACGGCCTCGTCGCGCGAGAAGGAGACCGGCGGCAGGAAGAATCCTTCCATGAGACGATAGCCGCCTTCGACGCCGCGCTCGGCATAGACCGGTACGCCGGTCGCGCTCAGCATCTCCATGTCCCGGTAGATGGTGCGGACCGAGACCTCGAAACGCTCTGCCAGCGCCGGCGCCGTGACCAGGCGGCCGTCGCTCAGCAGCAGCAGAATGGCGAAGCCCCTCTCGATCCTCGTCATTTTCGAATGTTGACAGGTTTGCCGGAAAAAATCGCTGCTCTTATGTAATTTTCTTGAAGATACCTGACACGACGCTGTCAGGGCGCGGGCCTTAAACTGAGTTCATGGAAAGGACGGCGCCGATGACCCTGACCGCTTCCGGGATGTGGCCCGCCAGGCCGGCGCAGCCGGCCCGCCGGCTCCGGCATCGAGCGCGATCTCGGTCGTCGCTACGACGCCGATTTCCGACTCTCAACCGAAGGAGACCCCCCATGCTCCACCACGCTTCGAAAATCGGTTCCGCCCGGGCCGGCACGCGCCTGTCTCTCCCGAGCCCGATGCAGTTGCTCACCCGTCTCTCCGAGCTTCTCGCTACCTGGGAGCGGCGGGCACGCGAGCGCCGCATGCTCGCGGAAATGTCGCCCCACATGCTGAAGGACCTCGGCGTCACCCGCAGCGATGCGAGCGCCGAATCGCAGAAGCCGTTCTGGCAGGGCTGATCCGCTGTTCCCCTATCCCCAACCGAAGGAAGAAACGATGCTCGACCATGTCTCGATCGGCGTGAAGGACATCGACGCCGCCAGGAAATTCTACGATACGACGCTGAAGCCGCTCGGCTATACCTGCAAGTATGCCGAAGGCGGGCATGCAGGCTACGGCTAGGACTCGATCCAGCTCTGGCTCGGCAAGGCCGAGAAGCCGGTGAAGGAAGACATGGCCTCGGGCCTGCACTTCTGCTTCGTCGCGCCGACACGGAAATCGGTCGACCAGTTCCACGCCGCGGGCTTGAAGGCCGGCGGGCGCGACAACGGCAAGCCCGGCATCCGCCCGAACTACGGACCCACCTACTACGCCGCCTTTATCATCGATCCGGACGGCTATCGGATCGAGGCGCATTGCTCGGCGGCCGAGTAGGCGCATGGCGTTAGGCGGCAGCCGCTTCGCCCAGCCGCCGGTCGCGCCTAGTCGCGGCCGGCGGCTCGACTCTCGGCAGCGCTCCCGCCGTGCGGGAGTCGGATTCGCCGCCGAAGTCGCCTTCGATGCTGACGGTCCGGTCGAGGACTATCTGCCCGGCTGGCGCGGGAGAACCCCGTGAGCATCACGCTTTACTCCGGCCCGATCAGCCTGTTCGCGCGAAAGGCCGAGATCGCGCTCGGCGAGAAGGGCCTCGCATTCGAGCGCATCATGGTGCCATTCACTCAAGCTCAGGGCTATCAGCCCAAGCACCCGGACGTGCTCGCTGCCAACCCCAAGGCGCAGGTGCCGGTGCTGATCGACGGCGATCTGACGATGTTCGATTCGACGCTGATCTTCGAGTATCTCGAAGAGGCCTATCCCGAACCGGCGCTCTGGCCGAAGGACCCGAAGGACCGCGCGCGCTGCCGCATGATGGAGCTCTTCGGCGACGAGATCCTGCTGCCGGCAGTCCGCCCGATCATGCACAGGAGCGTGCCGCCGAGCGATGCCGAGACGCGCCGCAAGGAAGAAGAGGCCGGAAAACGGGGTGAGCTTGTGCTGCTCCAGCATTACGCTGCGCTCGACAGCCGGCTCGATACCTCCGGCTTCCTCTGCGGGGACTACTCCTATGCCGACATCGGCGTGTTCACGGCAGTCGCTTTCTCGCTGCGCCTGAAAGGCCCGCGGCTCGATGAACATCCGAGGCTCGCCGCGTGGTATGCACGCGTCGAGGCGCGGCCGGCGGTGGCGAAGGTCAAGGCGGATCTGCTCGCCGCCGATCGCCTTCTATCGCCGACCCTCTACGCTTGAGAGAGCCGATGGACCGGAAACCTGCCGCGATCTTCACCGATGCCGAAGCGCAAGGGAGCGCTCAGGCCTTCACGCAGAGGCTCAACCCCGGATCGGCCTTCCGGATCTTCCGGCTTGGGCTTCGGAGCGGGCTCAGGCGTACCGGTGTCAGCGTTGTCTGGCTCGCGCCCGGCAAGGAGAGCTTCGCCTATCACGCACACCATGCTGAAGAAGAGTGGCTCTTCATCCTCGAGGGCGCGGCGATCTGTACGATCGACGGCATCGAGACACGGTTGGAGACCGGCGACTTCGTTGGCTTCCCCGTGCCGAGCGTCCCGCATCTCCTGAAGAATCCGTTCGAGACGGCTTGCAAGTATCTGGTCGGCGGCAGCCGGCCGGACATGGACATCATCGACTACCCCGCGCTCGGCAAGAGCTACGTGATCCATGGCGATGAGGGCGCGACCGATTTCCAGGAGCTGGCGCCGCCGATCCGCCCCTTCGGCCCGGCCGAGAGCTGATGCTGGGCCACCTGTCTTTCGGCGTGCAGGATCTCGCGCGCTCGGCTGCCTTCTATGAGCGCGCCTTGAAGCCGATCGGCTTCGTCCGCGTCTGGTCGAACGAGCGCGGCGTCGGCTTCGGCCCGCCGGGCAAAGGCGACAAGCTCGCGCTCTTCGCCCGGCCCGGAGAGGCGAGGTCCCCCGGCCCCGGATTCCACCTCGCCTTCGACGCGCCCGACCGGGCCGCTGTCGACGCCTTCCACGCCGCCGCGCTCGCCGCCGGCGGCACCGATGCCGGTGCGCCGGGATTGAGGCCGCATTATAGCCCGACCTACTACGCCGCCTTCGTCGTCGATCCGGACGGCCATAAGCTCGAGGCGGTTCACCAGTAACCCTACGCATTACCTCCGCTCATGTCCGGCATGCCGAAGTCTCGCTTGCCGGGCGGGCTTCGGGCGGCGCCTACTCGCCGCCCCCAAGCCCGCTCGTCGTCGAAGAGATCGAACCATGGCCGCATTGACCGACCGCGACTCCCGCGGCTGGACCATCGTCGCCCTTTGCTTCCTGGGCTTGGCGCTGACCGCCTCGGCGCGCGGCACAATCGGCCTCGTCATGCCGACCTGGGAGGCCGAGCTCGGCTGGACGCGCGGCTTCGTCTCCTTCGTCGGCGCGATGATGCTGATCTCGGTTGCCTGCGTGGCGCCGCTCGCCGGCAACTTCCAGGACCGCTTCGGCCCGCGGCCGCTGCTGGTTGCGGGCATGCTGCTGATCGCGGCCGGCACGGCGCTAACCGCGACGATCGAGTCGCCGACCGCGTTCTTCATCACCTTCGGCATCGTCACCGCGCTCGGCTTCGGCTTCTTCGGCAACCACACCATCGCGCCGACGCTTGCCTGGTTCTTCGAGAAGAACCGCGGCCTCGCCACCGGCATCGCCACGGCGGGCCTCACCGCCGGCCAGCTCGTGATCGTGCCGCTGCTGGCCCTGCTGCTGCAGTCCTCGGGCTGGCGCATCGGCTACATCTATCTCGCCCTCGCGGCGCTGGTCGTGGCGCCGATCCTGTTTTTCTTGATCCCCGGCCGCGAGGCGATCCTGGCGCAGGCGAAGGCGCTGCAGGAACCCGACGCGCCGATCGGCGAGCGCCTCAAATTCCTGCTCACCAGCCCGGTCTTCCACGCGCTGTTCTGGAGCTTCGTCATCTGCGGCTTCACCACCTCGGGCACGGTCGAGGTGCATCTGATCCCCTATGCGATCTCCTGCGGCTTCCCGCCGCTGACCAGCGCCACCGCCTATGGCGTCTTGGCCGGCGTCAACATGATGGGAATGACGCTGTCGGGCTATCTCACCGACCGCATGAACCGGCCGCTGCTGCTCGGCATCATCTATATCGGCCGCGGCCTCTGCTTCCTCCTGCTGATGTGCATCGCCGGCGATGTCCAGATGCTGTTCATCTTCGCCGTCGCTTTCGGCGTGTTCGACTATTCGACCGTGCCGCCGACCGCGAGCCTGGTTGCCTCCCATCTCGGCAAGCGCATCATGGGCCTCGCCATGGGCCTGCTCTCCGCCGGCCACGCGCTCGGCGGCGCCGCCGGCGCCTTCATGGCCGGCATCCTCTACGACCTCTATGCGCAGTACGATGCGGTGTGGATCGCCTCGATCGCCGTCGCCATCGCGGCAGGATTCATGGCCTTCACCATCCGCGAAAACCGCCAGCCCGCGGCGCCGACGCTGCAGCCGGCGTAACGCTTCTTACGCGCTGACGACGCCAGGCTTGGCATTCTCGACGGCGTAACTTGCCTTGGTCACGAGCGGTGCACCGGGTCGCGTGACATAGTCGACGGCGCGGAAATTCACAGTCATGCGATCGGCCGTGGCCTCATGCACCGAGTAGCCGCGGCGGTTGTTGAAGTATTTGACGTGCGGGTTGCGCTCGACTTGGGTGCGGCGCAGCTCGTCGATGTCGAATCCGTCGCCAGTGGTCGCGATCGATGCGGCGATGAACTCGGTGCCGAGCGTGACGCTGGCGGGATTGCGGAAGTCGGCCTTGAGATCGCCGGCCCAGGCGTTGTGGACGTCGCCGGCCAGCGCAACGAGGCCCCTCACCTTGACCGTCTCCAGGTGTCGGAACAGCCGGTCACGTGCTGCTGGGTAAGCGTCCCATTTGTCCATGGAGATCTGCGGCGGATCGGACGGCGCAAGGTCGCGGCGCATCACCGGGACCTGCTGGGCGAGGATATTCCAGGCGACATCGGACCGGGCGAGGCCGTCGAACAACCAGCGCTCCTGGTCGGGGCCGAGGATCTGGGCATTCGGGTTGTCGACGGCCGGACAGGGCGTCTTGACGCCGTCATTGCAGGGCTGGTCGTCGCGGTATTGGCGCGTGTCGAGGATGTTGATCTCGGCGAGACGGCCGTAGCGCAGCCGTCGGTAGGCAGCGATCTCCGGTCCGCGCGGCAGCTGTGCCTTCCTGACCGGCATGTTCTCGTACCAGGCGTTCAGCGCCATCTGCTTGCGTAGCGCAAAATACTCCGGCGGCACGGCATGCGGGAACGCCTCGCTGCCATCCTCCTCGCTGATCGCGCCGGCCCAGTTGTTGTCGACCTCGTGGTCGTCGTAGCTCGCGAGGAAGGGATGCGCCGCATGCGCGGCCTGGAGATCGGCATCGAGCTTGTAGATCGCGTAGCGGTTCCGGTAGTCGACGACGGTGTAGGTCTCGTCTCCGCGCACCTCTCGCGCGCGCCGGAGCGGCGTGTTGCGCTCGCGATACTCGTAGATGTAGTCGCCGTAGTGGAAGACGAAGTCGAGATTTTCCTTGGCGAGATGGGCGAAAGCGGTGAAGTAGCCATCTTCGTAGCGCTGGCAGCCGGCATTGGCGAAGCGCAGCATTGCCGGCGACGCGCCGGGCGCCGGTGCGGTCCTGGTGCGGCCGGCTGGGCTCAGCTCCTGCCCGACGCGAAAGCGATACCAGTAGGGCCGCGCCGGCTCGAGGCCGCCGACCTCGACATGGACGCTGTGGCCGAGCTCCGGCCGCGCCAGCGCCTCGCCCTTCCGCACGACGGTGCGAAAGCGCTCGTCGGCCGCCACCTCCCAGCCGACCGGCACCGCCCTCATCGGCATGCCGCCGCCGTTCAGCGGGTCCGGCGCCACGCGCGTCCAGATCACCACGCCGTCCGGCAGCGGATCGCCCGAGGCGATGCCGAGCGGGAAAGGGTACGCGGCGAACACCGGGTTCGCCCAGACGGAGCGCGAGGTCGCCGGCATCAGCGCGGCGAGCAGCGCCGACGCGGATGCGCCCTTGAGCAGGCCGCGACGGGAAAGCGAGCGAATGTCGTCGATCAGGGTCGGCATGACCGTCTCCCGGGCTTGGATGCGGCGATCTCGGATCTTGGACACTAGCTCGGCGTGAGAGGGCAGTCACGCTTCGGCGATGCCGGCGGCGTTGCTAGACCCCGATCGCCTTCCGGAACCGGTTCTTGATCTCGACGCCGTCGCGGCTTGGCAGCACGCGTGGCGCCTCGCCGGCGGCGACCTTGATCGCCACCAGCATCGGCCCCTCGCCGGCACGGATGTCTCGAATGATGCGGTCGAGCTCGGATTCGTCCTGCACCGTCGCCGTGCGCGGGAAGCCGCAGCCTTGGGCCACGGCGGCGAGATCGGTGCCATGCGCTGTATGGCTCTTCTGCATGCCGGTCTCGCCGTAGCGTTCGTTGTCGAGAACAACGATGACGAGGTTCGACGGACGCTGCGCGGCGATCGAGGCGAGGCCGCCGAGGCCCATCAGGATCTCGCCGTCGCCGGTGACGACCAGCACGCGCCTCTGCGGTTGCGCGATCGCGAGGCCGAGCCCGATCAGGGAGGCCGAGCCCATCGCGCCCCAAAGGTAGAAGTTGCGGTCGTCGTCGCCGGCCGCGGCGACATCGTAGGTGGGCGAGCCCAGTCCCGAGACAACCAACATGTCGCCGCGATCGGCCAGAAGGCGCCTCACCGCCTCGCGTCGGTCGAGCGCCATCAGAACCTCTTTCGTCCGATCAGCCGCTGCGAGAGCAGCACGGCGACCGCGACCTCGCCGTCGAAGGCGAGCGCGAGAGCGGCGTCGATGGTCGGCGCCACATCCTCGGGATGATCGCAGCGCTGCACGATGACGCCGGCGCCCTTGAACGCCGCTTCGGTGTTCTGGCCCATCGGCACCTGCCAGCCGTTGAACTCGCCCCACTCGCCGCGCATGGTCACCAGCGCGAGGAACGGGAAACGGCAGATCTGCGTCAGCGACAACGCATTGACGCAGTTCCCGACGCCGGAGGACTGCATCAGCATCACGCCGCGCTGGCCGCCGAGCCAGGCGCCGGCGAGCACGCCCATCCCCTCGGCCTCGTTGGTCAGGACGATCGCGCGCATCGACGGATCGGCGTGGCACGCCTCGATCAGCCTTATGTGTCCGGCATCCGGCACATAGGCGACTTGGCGGATGCCTGCTGCGCGCAGCAGCGGATGAATCTCGTGGCGCCAGTCGACTGCGGCAGCGTCGCTCATCGGCCGAGTATCGGGGGCGCCGAGACGGCCGCGCAAGCGCCTTTGCCGGCGCTCAGTCCGTCGGCAGATACTGTTGGAAGACCGCCTCCCCGCTGGCCCGCTCGATCATGACGTAGCCGAGGTCGCGCAGCTCTACCCGCCGGATGCGCTTGTCGGCCTTGCGAGCCGCGCGCGTCAGCTGCTTCTTCATTGTGCTGGCTTTGACGTTGCCGTTGGCGTGATCGATGACGGCGCTACTCGCCTGCAGCATGGCCGCGGCGATCTGCGAGAGTCCGCTGATGACCGATCCGGTGTCCGAAGCGAGGCGGAGCACAATGTCGATGTTCATATCGAACTGGTGCAGGTAGAGCGCGTCATGGCTGTTCACGCCGACGCGCAGCGGACGGGTCAGGCGGATCCTCGGCTCTTCGGTCCTGGCCGGGCCGGTCGCTCCGGCCCAGGGCAGCAGCATCGCCAGCTTCGGCAGCTGGCGGAGGATGATCAGCGCGCCGATCAGCACGCCGCCGACCATGAAGACCTTGAGCAGGACGCTGGCGAGGGCCTCCTTGAAGCCCCAGTGCACGAGGTACTCGATCGTCAGCTCGACGTGCAAATTCCCCGACATCAACGCCGCCCGCAGCGGCTCGATCACCGAAGCCGGCAGCCAGTTGGGGAGCCCGCTGCCGAAGCCCGCGATCAGCGCGACGACCAGGCAAAAAGCGAAAAAGCTCCCCCAGATGAGGACCACGGCCGAATTGGCGATCCGTTGGAGGGTACGGTTGGACGGACCGGACAGCCGTTCGAAGAGGCGATCGAAGCCGAAGCGGCTCAGGAATCCCTTTGGCGAATGAGTGGTCACGTCGCTGCTCCGATCCGGCACATTGCGGGTTCCGGCGGAAGCCGGACCTCAATGTCATGCCGCCATAGAGTGGCGGACCCCGGGGGGCGCCCGTATGACCCGAAAGTATGAGGCGGCCGGGAGGTTGACCCGGCTCAGCTCACCACGATCCTGGGCGCCGGGCGGTTGGCCGGCGCCTCGCCCGTGAGCTTTGCCCAGACCCGGTCGGCGATCTCGCGATAGACCTTGGCCTGCGGGTGGTCGGGCTTCGAGATCACGATCGGGAAGCCCTGATCGGAAGTCTCGCGGATGGCGATGTCGAGCGGGATCTCTCCGAGGAACTCGGTGCCGAGGCGCGCGGCTTCGCGGCGCGCGCCGCCATGGGCGAAGATGTCGCTCCTCTCGCCGCAATGCGGGCAGAGGAAGTAGCTCATGTTCTCGACGATGCCGAGGACAGGCACATCCACCTTCCGGAACATGCCGAGGCCCTTGCGCGCATCGAGGAGAGCGATGTCCTGCGGCGTCGAGACGATGACGGCGCCTGAGAGCGGCACGCGCTGCGCCATGGTGAGCTGGGCGTCGCCGGTGCCGGGCGGCAGATCGACCACCATGATATCGAGCTCGCCCCAGTTGACGTCCCTGAGCATCTGCTCGATCGCGCTCATCACCATCGGCCCGCGCCAGATCATCGGTGTGTCCTCGGCGATCAGGTAGCCGATCGACATGGTCTTGACGCCGTAGCCCTCCTTCGGCTCCAGCACCTTGCCGTCGGTGGTCTCGGGCTTGCCCGATATCGCCATCATCCGCGGCAGCGAGGGTCCGTAGATGTCGGCATCGAGGATGCCGACCTTGAGACCCTTGCCCTTGAGCGCGAGCGCGAGGTTGACCGCGGTCGTTGACTTGCCGACGCCGCCCTTGCCGGAGGCGACGGCGACGATGGTCCTGACGCCCGGAATCAGCGGCTTGTTCGGCTGGCCCTGACCGTGCTGGTGACCCTGGCCATGCGCATGGCCGTGCCGATGCCCCTGGCCGCCTCGCGCCGGCTTGTCGGCGGTTAGCACGGCGGTGACCGACAGAACGCCGGGCAGCGCCTCGACCGCCTTCTCGGCCGCCCTGCGCAGGGGCTCCAGCTTCGGCCCCCGCTCGGCCTCGACCTCGAGGGTGAAGTGCACATGCCCGCCTTTGATCGCCATGCCCTGGACCATGCCGAGCGCGACCACGTCCTGGCCGCGGTCGGGGTCCTTGACCCTCTTGAGGGCATCCATGACGGCGGCTTCGGTCACTTGGGTCATCGGGCCCTTCCGGCCGTTTGCGCTTGAATAGAGGGGGGTTATCACAATATGCGTGTGGCCCCCGGCAATTCCACATCCTTTCAAGAACCGGGGCGGGACAGGAGCAGGGGCGATGCCTTGGCAGAATCAAGGGGGCGGCGGGCCCTGGGGCGGCGGCGGCAACAGCGGCGGCCCTTGGGGCGGTGGTGGCGGTAGCGGCGGCGGGGGGCCAAAGAGCCCCTGGGGCGGCCGGGGGCCGGGAGGCATGCAGCCGCCCGATCTGGAGGATATGCTCCGCCGGGGCCAGGACCGCATGCGCCGTATCTTGCCCGGCGGCATCGGCGGCGCCCGCGGCGTCGGCTTCGCTGTCCTGATCGGCCTGCTGCTCTGGCTCGCCAGCGGTTTCTACCGGATCGCCCCCGACGAGCAGGGCGTGGTGCTGCGTTTCGGCCAGTGGGTGCGGACTGCGAGCCCCGGCCTCAACTATCATCTGCCGAAGCCGATCGAGTCCGTGCTGACCCCGAACGTCACGCGCGAGAACCGCATCGAGATCGGCTTCCGCTCGGCCGACGGCACCCGCGCCAGTCCGCGCCGCGAGGTGCAGGACGAGGCGCTGATGCTGACCGGCGACGAGAACATCGTCGACATCAAGTTCGTCGTCTTCTGGCGCGTGAAGGACGCCGGCCAATACGTCTTCAACGTGCGCCAGCCGGAAGGCACGGTGAAGGCGGCGGCGGAGTCGGCGCTGCGCGAGTCCGTCGGCCAGAAGCCGATTCAGACCGTCTTCACCGAAGGCCGTGCCCAGATCGAGCAGCAGACGGTCGAGCTTCTTCAGCGCCTGCTCGACGACTACAAGGCCGGCATCGAGATCCGCCAGGTCCAGCTCCTCGAGGTCGATCCGCCGAGCCAGGTGGTCGATGCCTTCAACGAGGTGCAGCGCGCTCGCGCCGACAAGGAGCGGCTGCGCAACGAGGCCGATGCCTATCGCAACGACGTGGTGCCGCGCGCCCGCGGCGAGGCCGAGAAGCTGATCCAGGAAGCGCGTGCCTACCGCGAGGAGGTGGTTGCGCGTGCCACCGGCGACGCCAATCGCTTCAAGTCCGTCTATGAGGCCTACAAGGTCAACAAGGACGTGACCACGCAGCGCATCTACCTCGAGACCCTGGAAGAGGTTCTGCGCGGAGCGCAGAAGGTGGTGATCGACAAGCAGTCGAGCGGCACCGGCGGCGTGCTGCCCTACCTACCGCTGCCCGAGATCAGAAAGAGGGCCGAGGAGAAGAAGCCATGAGCCGCAACTTCCTCGGCGCGCTCGGCGCCGCCGTCGTCGCTCTCGTCGTGGTCGCCTGGGGCTCGCTGTTCACCGTGCCCCAGCAGCAGCAGGCGCTGGTCCTGCAGTTCGGCGATCCGAAGCGCGTGATCCAGGAACCCGGCCTCAAGGTGAAGCTGCCCTTCATCCAGGATGTGCAGTACTTCGAGAAGCGTATCCTCGACATCGACCCGCCGAAGCAGCAGGTGATCCTGATCGACCAGAAGCGCCTCGACGTCGACGCCTATGGGCGCTACCGCATCACCGACCCGTTGCGCTTCTACCAGACGGTCAACAACGAGGCGGGCGCACGGGCGCGTCTTGGCGCCATCATCAACTCGGCGATGCGCCGCGTTCTCGGCAACGAATCGCTGACCAATATCCTGTCGTTTCGCCGCGGCCAGATCACCCAGGCAATCTTCCAGGAGGTCAACCAGGCCACCCAGCCGCTCGGCATCGAGATGATCGATGTGCGCATCAAGCGCGCCGACTATCCCGACCAGACCAGCCAGGCGATCTACGCGCGGATGAAGTCCGAGCGCGATCGCGAGGCGCGGGAGTTCCGCGGCGAAGGCTCGGAGGTTGCCCAGCAGATCCGCGCCGATGCCGACCGCCAGCGCGTGGTCATCGTCGCCACCGCCCAGCAGCAAGCCCAGACGCTGCGCGGCGAGGGCGATGCCCAGGCGATCCGGCTCTATGCCGAGGCCTTCGGCCAGGATCCGCAGTTCTTCGCCTTCTACCGCTCGATGGAAGCCTACAAGCAATCGCTCGGCGACGGCTCAACCACGCTCGTGCTGACGCCCGACAGCGAGTTCTTCCGCTTCTTCAACGACCTCAGCGGCAAGGGCGCACCGGGAAGGTAGGCTCCGGGGAATGGAGGATGCCCTCCTCGCGCTCGGCCTCGTGCTGGCGCTGGAGGGCGCTCTTTACGCGCTCTTCCCGGAGGCGATGCGCCGAGCCATGGCTATGGTCCTGGCGCTGCCGGTAGACCAGCTCCGGCTCGGCGGCGTTGCCGCGGCGGCGATCGGCGTGGCGATCGTCTGGCTGGTGCGAGGCTGACACCGTCAGGCGTCACGAGCCTGTGAATGCTCTCCCTGGCGGCCGAGCGGCCATGCCATAATTCGACCACAAGGCAGTTGTTGATTGAAGAGCGGCGGGGTCCCGGATTGATTCCTGGGACCTTCGCACCCACGTCAGGCCTGCAGGCGGCACCTCGGGGCTCGACGAGGTTTTCTGTCTTCGGAAGGAGAGTTCTCGTGCTCGATCTTGTTCGCGGCATCTCGAAATATTCGGCGACGGCGCTCGTCGCCGGCCTGCTGCTGGTCCCGGCGCTCGACGCTTCGGCGCGCACGCCGCCCGAGAGCTTCGCCGATCTGGCCGAGCAGCTCCTGCCGGCGGTGGTCAACATCTCGACGACCCAGACCGTCAACCGGGAGCGTCGAGGCGGCGAGCAGCAGCGCGAGGGCCAGCGTCGCGGCCCCGACATCCCGCAGTTCCCGCCGGGCTCGCCCTTCGAGGAGTTCTTCAAGGATTTCTTCGATCGCGGCCAGCGACCGGACCAGGGGCCCCGGCGCGCGACCTCGCTCGGCTCCGGCTTCATCATCGACGCCGCCGGCTACGTCGTCACCAACAACCACGTCATCGACGGCGCCGATGCCGACGGCATCACCGTCAAGCTGCAGGACGACACCGAGTTCAAAGCCAAGCTGGTCGGCAAGGACCCGAAGACCGATCTAGCGCTGCTCAAGATCGAGCCCGGCAGCAAGAAGCTGCCGATGGTGAAATTCGGCGACTCGTCCGAGGCGCGGGTCGGCGACTGGGTGCTGGCGATCGGCAATCCCTTCGGCCTCGGCGGCTCGGTCACGGCCGGCATCGTCTCGGCGCGGGCGCGCGACATCAATTCCGGGCCCTATGACGACTTCATCCAGACCGATGCCTCGATCAACAAAGGCAATTCCGGCGGCCCGCTGTTCAACATGCAGGGCGAGGTCATCGGCGTGAACACGGCGATCTACTCGCCGACCGGCGGCTCGATCGGCATCGGCTTCTCGGTGCCGTCCTCGCTTGCGAGGCCGGTGGTCGAGCAACTCCGCGAGTTCGGTCGGACCAAGCGCGGCTGGCTCGGCGTCAAGATCCAGAGCGTCACCGACGAGATCGCCGAGTCCCTCGGTCTCGGCAAGGCGCGCGGCGCGATGATCGCCTCGGTTGCCGAGAACGGCCCGGCCGAGAAGGCCAAGCTGCGCCAGGGCGACGTCATCCTCAGCTTCGACGGCAAGGAGGTCCAGGACACCCGTCGCCTGCAGCGTGTGGTCGCGGAAACCGGCGTCAACAAGGACGTTCCGGTCGCCATCTGGCGCGACGGCAAGCCGATGACCGTGACGGTCAGGGTCGGCGAGCTGGAGGAGGCCGAGCAGGTAGCCGCAGTCCCGGCCAGGGCCGATCCCGGCCAGAACCCGCGCTCAAACCAAGCCAAGGTCGACGCGCTCGGCGTCGTGTTGGCGCCGATTTCACCGGAACTCCGGCAGAAGTTCGACATCGACCAGAACACAAGTGCCGGCGTCGTTGTGACAGAGGTGATTCAGAACGGACCCGCAGCGGAGAAGGGCGTGCGGCCCGGAGATATCATCGTCGAGGTGGGCCAGGAGGAGGTCAAGACCCCGGCCGACATCAGAAGCAAGGTCGAGAAGGCACGCCAGGCCGGGCGGAAGTCCGTGCTGCTGCTGGTCGACCGCCAGGGCGAGATGCGCTTCATTGCGCTCCGCATCGACAAGGGCTGAGTTCTTCCCCCCGAACGGCCCCTGACTTACGGAGCGCGAGGCGGCGCCGGATCCACGGATCCGGCGCCGTTCTGTTTGAGGGACCCCGTCAGGCGGCGTTTGCCGAAGTAGAACTCGAAGGCGCTCGGCGCGACATATCGCAGAACCATCATCGGGCTAAGCACCACGGCGAACTGGATCAGGATCCCGATCGCTTTGGAGCAGGAACCGAAAAGGTCCGCTTCCCAATAGGTCACGGGTCCACACCAGTCGAGGTAGAGGTTGCGGGCCGCCGACGAGATTAGAAGCGCCGGAAAAATGTAAAGCGCGAACGGGAACACCCGCTTGAAGAACATGGTATCGCCCTCCAGCGTGGCTCAATCGATACTACCAGAAGTATAGACGTTTCTGCCGGCGGCCGAATGTATCATCCGCGCCGATGACCCAGGCGCCGAACCTGAAGACGTCCCCTCTTTGGCCGATGATCGCGCGTGCGCTGAGCGCGCGCGGCGATCATGCCGGCGCCTTCGCGGCGTGGCGGAAAGCGGTCATCGAGGTTCCCTCGGATGCCGCGGCCTGGACCGTGATTGCCCTCGACCTGGCCGACCGGGGCGAGGCCGGAGCCGCGCTGATTCCCGCCGCGGCGGCCGCGACGCTGCGCCCGGACCTTGCCGACAGCCATGCGCGGCTCGCCGCCGTGCGCGCGCTTGCCGGCCGCCGCAAGGAATCGCTCACCGCCTTCCGCCGGGCTCTGGCATTGGCGCCGGGCGATGCGCGCACGGCATCGCGCTTCGCGCACATCCTGGCCGTCGGCGGCGAGCAGGATCTCGCCGAAAGTTTCCTCGAGCGGGCACTGGCCCTCGATGCAGGCGATGTTGCAGCCTGGGTGTCGATCGTCCAGCGGCACCTCGCCCGCCTCGATTTCGATCGGGTCGATCGCTGCCTCAGGCGTGCGGTCGCGATGACGCCGGCGCACCCGTGGCTGCTGGCGCCGCTGGCCGAGCTGCGCCGCGACCAGGGCGAGATCACGGCAGCGCTCCGCGTCTATGACCGGATCATCGCCATCGAGCCGTCGATGCGGAACGAGCGCGCCTATCTGCTGGCGCTGCTCTACGAGCCGGAAGCGAGCGAGGCAGCCCGCTTCGCCCGCCACCTCGACTTCGCGAGACGGCACGTGCCCGAGCGGCCACGCCCGCCGCGGCGCTCGCCGGCCGGCGAGCGCATTCACGTCGCCTATCTCTCATCGGGCTTCTTCGATCACCCGACCGCCGCCGTGACGGCGCGGCTGCTGGAGGCGCATGACCGGCACGCCTTCGCGATCAGCCTCTTCGCGCATGTGCGCGATCCCGACCGGACGAGCCGCCGCCTCGAAGCGGCCTGAGACCGTTGGGTCGACATGCGCGGCTGGCCGCCGGACCGGATGGCGGAGGCGGTCCGCGCGGCCGGTGTCGACATCCTCGTCATCCTTGCCGGCCGCTACGATCCGGTCGCCTGGCCGGTCGCCGCGCTCCAGCCGGCGCCGGTGCAGATAGCCTTCCACGACACCGCGACCAGCGGCATGGCGGCGTTCGACTATCTGGTCACCGACGCGGTTCTCAGCCCTCGGAATGCCGACGAGCGCGCCGTCGAGCGCTATCTCCGGCTGCCGTCCTTCCCGCTGCACGAGCTTCCCGCGGATATTCCCGCCGTGGCGCCGCTTCCGGCGCTCGCCGCGGGCCATGTCACCTTCGGTTCGCTCAACAACTCGGCGAAGCTCAACGATCGCGTGCTGGCGCTATGGGCGAGGACGCTGGCGGCAGTCCCCGGCTCACGCCTGCTCATCAAGGCGCCGATGCTGGCGAGCCGGCGCCTGATCGAGCGCATCCGCATATGCTTTGCCGAGGCCGGGGTCGGGCCGGAGCGCCTGGATCTGATCGGCGGCTATCTGCATGCGCATCGCGACCTCCTCTCCCTCTACGACCGGATCGATATCGGCCTCGACACCTTTCCCTACTCCGGCGGCATGACGACCTTCGAGGCGATGTGCCAGGGCGTGCCCGTGGTAACGCTGGCCGATCGCTTCATGGTCGGCCGCTGGGGGGCGACGCTCGCAATCCATGCCGGCCATCCCGATCTGGTCGCACGGTCGGAAGACGAATTCGTCGCCATTGCGCGACGCCTCGCCGGCGATCTCCCGGCCCTCGCGGAGCGCCGTGCGCGGCTGCGCCGGGACTTCCTTACCTCGCCGCTCTTCGATGCGCGCTTGAAGGCGCGGCATCTGGAGCGAGCCTATCGACACATGGTGAGGGGGCTTTGAGCGGGCTGGCAATCCGGCGGGCCACTAGCGACGACCTGCCGGCGATCGTGCGCATGCTGGCCGACGATCCGCTCGGCCGGACGCGAGAACGCTATGCCGAACCGCTGCCCGAGGCGTATCGGCTCGCCTTCGCCGAGGTCGAGGCGCAGAAGGGCAACGAGATCCTGGTCGCCGAGATCGAGGGCCGGGTCGTCGGCTGCCTGCAGCTCACCCTGATACCGGGGCTCACCCGTCTCGGCATGTCCCGAGCGCAGATCGAAGGCGTTCGCGTCGACGAGGCGCGGCGGGGCGAGAGGATCGGCGAGCGACTCTTCCTCGCGGCGATCGAGCGGGCGCGAGAGGCGGGCTGCGGTCTGGTTCAGCTCACCACCGACGCCTCGCGGCCGGATGCGCACCGCTTCTACGAGCGGCTCGGCTTCGTCGCCAGCCATGTCGGGATGAAGCTCTCGCTGACGTGACGTTGACCCTGTAACCGGGCAGGCCTAGCGTCCGAACGGACGGGGGCGGAACCGAGTTACGGAGCAGTCTCATGTGGGTGCATCGCAGGCCGGGCTGGCATCTCAAGGAAAGCGCTGCCACCGACGAATCGGCTTATCTGAACCGCCGGCAGCTCGTTGCAGGCCTCGCGGCGGGGTCGATGCTGCTGCCGGCATCGGCGCGCGCCCAGCGTGCCACCGACGATCCGTCGGCCAAGCTCTACCCGCTCAAGCGCAACGAGAAGTACAAGCTCGACCGGCCGCTGACCGACGAGAAGGAAGCGACCACCTACAACAACTTCTATGAGTTCGGCTCGCACAAGACGATCTCGAAGGCCGCCCAGGACCTGAAGATCCGCCCATGGACGCTGTCGATCGGCGGGCTGGTCGAGAAGCCGATGAAGGTCGATATCGACGATCTGCTGTCGAAGATGCCGCTCGAGGAGCGTCTCTATCGCCATCGCTGCGTCGAGGCTTGGGCGATGGCGGTCCCGTGGAGCGGCTTCCCGCTGAAGGCGCTGGTCGACTTCGCCAGGCCGCTCGGCTCGGCGAAGTACGTCGTAATGTCGACCTTCCACGATGCGGCGATGGCGCCCGGGCAGAAGCAGTTCTGGTATCCCTGGCCCTATGTCGAGGGCCTGACCATGGCCGAGGCGAACAACGATCTCGCCTTCATCGGCACCGGCATCTACGGCAAGCCGATGCCGAAGCAGAATGGCGCCCCGCTGAGGCTCGTGGCGCCGTGGAAATACGGCTTCAAGTCGGTGAAGTCGATCGTGAAGCTCGACTTCGCCGAGACCCGGCCGGCGACCTTCTGGGAGACGGTACAGGGCAGCGAGTACGGCTTCTGGGCGAATGTGAACCCGGCGTTCCCGCACCCGCGCTGGAGCCAGGAATCCGAGCGCATGCTCGGCACCAACGAAAGGGTGCCGACCCGGATCTTCAACGGTTATGGCGAGTTCGTCGGCGACCTCTACAAGGGCCTGGAGAAGGAGCGCCTTTGGGCCTGAGCGGGACGCCCCGAAGTTTCTTGGAAGCAAAAAAAGCCGGACCCGAAGGTCCGGCAGTTGAACAGGGAGGCTTCACGTCTGGGAGACGTAGGATCCCGAAGGACCCTTCCCCAGGCAGGGAGCCCAGGGGCTGAGATGCTGAGAACTCAGCATTCAACGCAATAAATTTTAGGCCTGATAGCTTAAGAAACAATGAGCGTGTCGGCAACGCCGGTATGCAGAAAACGCATAGCTTCGGCGGCCGCCGTGTTCTCCCAAAATTCTCTGTAGTTTCTGCCCTTTACAACCGAGGCCGAGACGAAGCGAGGACGGGGCGCCATGCTCGTCATCGGCCGAGTCGAGTTTCCGATCAGAAAACAACGCCGGCGGTCGCGCCGAAACGAGCGAATCACCAGACGAAACGTCGTCGACCTCAGGCCGAGACAGGCTCGCCGGCCGCGAGCTTGGCTCAGGCTTCGACCTGCTTCAGGAGGAAGTCGCGAAGCACGGCGATGCGCTTCGAGTGCCGCAGCTCCTCGGGGTAGAGGAAGTACGCCGGCACCTTGGGTCCGTCGACCTGGGTCAGCACGCGGATCAGCGAGCCATCCTCCGGCACGATGTAGTCGGGCAGCGAGCCGATGCCGAGCCCGTCTTCGAGCGCGCGGAAGATGCCGTTAGTGTCGTTGATGGTCAGCGTGTGGCGCGCGGCGCCGGCGGCGTTGGCAAGGCGCAGCAGCCAGTTGACGTCGGGGAAGGGCGGATGCCCATCCTCGCCATAGACGACGAGGCGATGGTTGGCGAGGTCCTCGATCGATTCCGGCAGCCCGTGCTCCTTGAGATAGCCGGGTGCGGCGTAGAGCGAGGTCGAGATCGTCGTCAGGTGACGCTGGATCAGGTCCGGCTGGCGCTCGGGCGACATGCGGATCGCGACATCGGCCTCGCGCATCGAGAGGTCGAGGTCGTCGTCGTCGAGAAGCAGGGTCAGGGCGATATCCGGATAGAGATCGAGGAAGCTCTTGAGCCTCGGCGTCAACCACTGGCTGCCGAAGGCGACGGTGGTGGTGACCTTGAGCGGGCCCTTCGGCGTCTCGCGGCCTTCGACCAGCATGGCTTCCGCCATGGCGAGCTTGGTGAAGATCTCCTTGGCGGTCTGGTAGAGCTGGTCGCCCTGCTCGGTCAGCATCAGGCCGCGCGCATGGCGGTGGAACAACGGTACGCCGAGCGACTCCTCGAGCGCGCTGATCTGGCGGCTGACCGCCGACTGCGAGAGATTCAGGACCTCGCCCGCATGGGTCAGGCTGCCGGCCTCGGCAACCGCGTGGAAGACCCGGAGCTTGTCCCAGTCCATCATGGCACGAGCGCCGGACGCGGCCGCCTACTGCGCGGCGGCGTGGACGTGGGCGAATTCCTCGGCAGCGAGGAAGCGCTCGGCCTCGAGCGCGGCCATGCAGCCCATGCCGGCGGCGGTGACCGCCTGGCGGAAGACCTTGTCCTTGACATCGCCGGCGGCGAAGACGCCGGGAAGCTGGGTCGCAGTCGAGTCGGGCTTGGTGACGATGTAGCCGCCCTCGTCGATCTTGAGCTGGCCTTTGAACAGGGCCGTCGCCGGGTCGTGACCGATGGCGACGAAGAGGCCGTCGACCTTCAGCTCCGAGACGGCGCCGGTCTGGACGTTGCGGATCTTGAGGCCAGTGACGCCTGGCGGGTCGGTCGGACCTTGGATCTCGTCGACCACCGAGTTCCAGATGACCTTGATCTTGGGATTGGCGAAGAGCCGGTCCTGCATGATCTTCTCGGCGCGGAAGCGGTCGCGCCGGTGGACCATCGTGACCTTGGTCGCGTGGTTGGTCAGGTAGATCGCCTCCTCGACCGCGGTGTTGCCACCGCCGACGATCGCGACCTCTTTGCCGCGGAAGAAGAAGCCGTCGCAGGTGGCGCAGGCGGAGACGCCGAAGCCGCGATACCTCTCCTCCGACGGAATCCCGAGCCACCGCGCCTGCGCGCCGGTGGCAATGATCACCGTATCGCCGGTGTAGACGTCGCCGGAATCGCCGACGGCGCGGTAGGGCCGCTTCGACAGATCGCAGGAGGTGATGGTGTCGAAGATCAGCTTGGCGCCGACATGCTCGGCCTGCCTGCCCATCTGCTCCATGAGCCAGGGACCCTGGATCACATCGGCGAAGCCGGGATAGTTCTCGACGTCGGTGGTGATCGTCATCTGGCCGCCTGGCTGCAGGCCTTGGACCACGATCGGGTGCAGGTTGGCGCGGGCGGCGTAGATCGCGGCCGTGTAGCCGGCGGCGCCGGCGCCGATGATCAGGACCTTGGAGTGATGATGGGCCATGGACGGGATCGCAGGAGGGCGGAAGACTGAACATAGGTATGGGGGGCCTGCGAGGCAATGCGCGGTCGCGCCCGCCGGTTGAGAAGTGCCCACGAAATGCCTACATTGTAGGCATGGCTGTCCTGAACATCCGCAAGCTCGATCCAAAGGTCCATGAAGCGCTTCGCCTGCGCGCCGCCAAGGCCGGGCGCAGCATGGAGGCCGAAGCCAGGGAAATCCTAGCGCAGACGTGTACTCCGCCTCCGTCGAAGGCGCAGGTGGTCGCCGAGGTCCAGGCCGCTTTCGATCGTCTCCTTGGCGACCGCAGACCCAAGAGCGCGACCGATGACCTCATCAAGGAGCGCCGTCGTGAGGCACGCCGCGAATGGTCGCGCTCGACGCCTCGGCGTTAGTCGCACTGCTCTTCAGGGAGCCTGGGCACGAGCGCGTCCTCGACGAGATTGATTCGGCCTGCATTTCATCGGTCAATGTCGTCGAAGTGATGTTCCGGTTCCTGCGGGAAGGGGTCGGTGTCGACGACTCGGCACGCGAGATCGCCCGCCTCGGCATTGAGGCAGTTGCTCTCGAACCGGAGACCGCCTGCGAAGTTGCGACACTCGTTGCTGAGACACGATCGGCCGGTCTTTCCCTTGGCGACTGCGCGTGTCTCGCGCTTGCCAAGGCGCGCGGCATTCCTGCTCTCACCGCGGATCGGGCCTGGGCGAAGCTGGATATCGGCGTCGAGATCGAGCTGATCCGCTGATGGCGGAGCTTCGCCTCGTCAAGCCCTCGGCCGCGGAGCTTCCCGGCTACACGGCCGCGCTCCAGCGCGGCTGGTCGCCTGATCCCGTGCGGCTGGAAAAGGCCGCGGCCGAGGAGCTGGCGAGGATTGTCGCCGATCCGGCCGGATTCCTCGCCAGCCTCGACGATCCGGAGGCCAGGGGTGCGCCGATCAAGCTGCCGGACGGATCGACGGTGCCGCGCCTGCCGGGCTACCGGCGCTGGATGTGGGACGGCGAGCTCGTCGGCTCGATCGGCTTCCGCTGGCAGAAAGGAACCTCGACTCTGCCGGCGCATGTGCTCGGCCATATCGGCTACGCGGTCGTCCCGTGGAAGCGGAAGCTCGGCCATGCCAAACGCGCCCTGGCGCTGCTGCTGCCGGAAGCGAAAGCGCGCGGGCTCGACTATGTCGAGCTGACCACCGACCCCGACAACGTCGCGTCGCAGAAGGTGATCCAATCCTGCGGCGGCAGGCTGATCGAACGCTTCAACGAAGGGCCCGCCTACGGCAACGCCGAGGGGTTCCGCTACCGCATCGACCTCAGATGACGAGGGTGATGCCCGAGACGAGCAGCAGCCAGAGCACGATGCGGCGGAACCAGACGTCGTCGACACGCCGGTAGAGCACAACGCCGGCGGCGACGCCGACGATCATCGCCGGCAGCGCCAGCGCGAAGAGCAGCGCCACTTCCTGGGTAAGCAGGCCTTGGAAGCCGTATGTCGCGACCGCGGCGATCTGGAGCGCGAAGTTGAAGGGCTGCATGGCGCCGCGCTGGTCGTCGCGGCTCCAGCCGCGCAGCGCGCACCAGATCGTCGGCACCGCGCCGGTCAGGCCGGCGATGCCGCCCATGACGCCGCCGATCCAGCCGATGATCGCGTCGGCGATCTTTCCGCCCCAACGCTGCGGCGGCGTCACGCCGAGCGCAAGCATGATCGCGGTATAGACGATCAGGAAGATGCCGACCGAGAGGCGAAAGGTGTCGCGGTCGATCCACACCAGCAACCAGGCGCCGAGCGGGATTCCGATAAGGCCACCGAGGATGAAGGGCAGCGCCAGGTCGAAGCGGATGCCGCGACGAAGCTGGCGCATCGAGTAGATCTGGGCGAAGGCAGCGCAGGCGACGATCAGCGGCGCCGCTACGGTCGGCGCCAGGACGTGCGCCCAGAAGCCGAGCGAGACCATGGCGAAAGCGAAGCCGGCGAGGCCGGAGACGAATCCGGCCGACATCGCACCGGCGAGGATGAGGACGACGACATCGGTCGACGGCACTCAGAACCCGAACATGTGGTCGAGCGAGAAGGCCTCGGTCGAGATCAGGCCGTGATAGCCGAAGAGCCGACAGGTGGTGTCGCGCACGACCGCATAGGCCCCTGCGCCGGCGCGGTGGCGTTCCTCGGCGGCGAAGGTCTCGCGTGCCCGGAAGCTGCGGCTGCCGCCGCAGGGAATGGCGAAGTGGCGCGAGGCGATGCGGGTGCCGTCGTCGCGATGGAGCGCGACCTCGGTCGACGAGGTCGGATGCCACGGCGTCGAGGCCGGATAGATCAGGTGGCAATAGGTGTCGAGCGGGTCGGGTCCGAGCCGGAGGAAGAGGCGCGTCGAGAGGCCGGGCGGCTTCCCGGTGTAGCTCTGCGGCTCGCCCTTGTAGACGAGCGCGGTGTTGAACATATGCGCGCCGAAGCTGGTATCCGCCGCATGCCCGGTGAAGCGGTCGACATAGCGGAACAGCGCATGCAGCCAGCCATCGGCCTCGCCGCCCTGGGCGAAATCGTAAGTGAGCTCGACATGGCCGGTTGGCAGGTCGATGCCTCCCAGCATCTCGTCGATCTCGATCGCGATCGACTCGGCGCGGCGAAGGCGCCCGAGCGCCCTCCGCGAAACCTCCCTGCCCTCGGGATCGACGATGAGGAGCTGCGCCGGCAGCTCCATCTGCGTCGTTCCCATTGGCGTCGGCTGTACCAGCGAGCGATAGCGGCCTCGCGGGAGGATCGGCGCCGGCAGGATGAATCCCTTGCCGAACAGGTTGCCGAGCTCGGAGAGCTTGGGATCGGGCTTGAGGTCGGTGCGCTCGACATTCACATGGGCGATGCGGGTGCGGCGCTCGCCGATCACTTCGTAGCGTGGGCGCACGACATGGCGCCCGGCCCGGATCTCGATCTGGTCCGGCCAGGCGAGATCCGGCAGCAGCGTGCCGACATCGATCGCCGCGGTGCCGAAGGGCGGCACCTCTTCCTCGATCCAGGCGATCTCCGGACGGCCCATCGCATTGAGGCCGACGCCCTTCGGCGGGATCGGGATCGGGTGCGCGTTCTGCACCCAGAGGACGACGCGCTCGCCTTTGTCGGGCGCCGGCAGACCGGCGTAGAAATCGGCCGGGAAGGAGTTGGCGTCGTGCGTGCACGAGAGCACCGACGGCGAATCGCCATAGGTATCGAGTGCGTACTTGATTACGTCATGGCCGGCGACGCCGATCGCATGCAGGAAGATCTGCCCGCAGAACGGCTTGAGCCCGAAGCGCCGGCGCACCTCCCTGGAGTCGAGGGCGACGGTCGAGGTGCCGGGCCTGAGATCCTCCTGCCACTCGGCCAGCGCCTTGCCGCCGGCGTCGTAGAGGCGGAGCCAAAGGGCGGTTTTCGCGGCACCGTAGCCCGACCAGTAATTGGCGGTCACGAGTCGCGTGTGATGCCCGCCGTCTTCCTCGTCGTCGCGGAAGAAGACGAGGTTGGTGGCGAAGTTCAGCGGATCGAGATAGGTGCGCGCATTGGTCAGCATCGAGGAGGGCAGGCGCGCGACGTCGAGGCTCAAGACCTCGGCGCCCTCTGGCACCAGATGGCGGATCTGCCCAATCACCCGCTCGGCATCGAAGGCGCAGACCAGCAAGGCCTTTGCATCCGATCCGGCGAGCGACGAGACGGGTTCGGCGGGGCGGCCGACGAGCGCGCGCCCGATATGGGTGACGTCCTGGACATAGGCGCCCGTGAAGCGGATCTGCGAGAGATCGCAAAGCTCGGCCAGCGTCGGCGAGAAGCCGAACGGATCGTAGAGCGCGACCGCCGGCTTCGCCGCGAGCCGGGCGACGAGGCGCGAGAGACCGGGCTGGGCCAACGGATGGCCCAGCGCCTTGAACAGGGCCGAGCTGCCGGTGACGTTGGAGAAGGTCTCGATCTTGAGCGCCATGGGCGCCCTACATACGGCCCGTCGTCCCAAGGGGCAACCGCTCGGCAAGCGCCTTCCGCACGATCGCGGCGACGCGTTCGGTGTCGTCGGGCGGCGAGTAGCTCCAGCTTTCGATCGCGCCGCGGAAGGGTCGGGTGAAACCGCGCCGCTCGAGATTGGCGTGGAAGACGCCGAACTTTCCCGGTCGTCCCGGCAGCGGGACGATGTGCACCGGCTTGCCGGTGGCGAGCGCCTCGGTCGCCATGTTGGTCGAATCGGGCGTGACAACGATCGCATCCGCCAGCGAGAGCAGGCCGAGATAGGGATTCTCGCTGACCCCATCCCAGACATAGGCGTCGGTGGCGGCGAGCGCCTGCCGGATCGCCGTCTCTTGCGCCATGCCGGTGCGGCGCGAGGAGACGACGGCAAGGCCGTGCTCTTCGGTCAGCGGCGCGAGCTGGCGGCCGAGCGCCGTCGCCGCCCCGACATCGAGGCGGTATCGGCGGTTCGAGCCGCCGACGATCGCCACCACCAGCGGCCGCCTGAGATGGGCGAAGCGCGGTGCCCAGGTAGCCCGAAGCGCATCGAGCCTTTCGGCGGTCACGCCATGCATCGACCCCAGGGTCGCGACCGCGTTCGGCGCCGTATAGCCGTCATGCTCCGGCACGACGATCACGTCGAAGCGGTCAGGAGGCAGATGCGGGTCCTGCATCTGCACAGTGAAAGTTCGACCGCCGCTTGCCTTTCGGATCGCGGAGGAGAGCGCGGCGGCGATCCGCCCGGTCCCGACCAGCAGATCCGGCCAGGGTGGCGTCAGCGCGTCGCCGTCGGGGCCGAGCGAGAGGAAGGGTAAGAGCCAGGCTCGGGCCGGCAAGGCCCGCCAGGGAAGCCTGGGCCTTACCCGCTTCACCACCGGCTCACCCACGACCGCACGAGCCAGCGCCAGGCTCTGGATCTCCATGCCGATGGTGCCGTCGCTGATCACCCAAGCCGAGAGTTCCAGTGGATCGAAATGTGCCGACGCCGATTGCTGAAACATTCTTGCTCTACTCGGGGTGTGTTGTTATAAAATTGCTTGAAATCCCGGGGGAGGATGAGACGGTGCGGAGGGTCAAGGTAGACCGGATCGATCGGCGAATCCTGCGCGATCTCCAGTCCAATGGCCGCATGACCAATGTCGACCTCGCCAAGCGCGCGGGTATCTCGGCTCCGCCCTGCCTGAGGCGGGTGCGGGCCCTCGAGGAGGCGGGATTCATCCGCGGCTATCACGCCGACCTGACGCCGGAAAAGCTCGGCTTCGGCTTCACCGGCTTCGCCCTGGTCGGCCTCTCGAGTCAAGCCGAGCCCGACCTCGTCGCCTTCGAGTCGCTGGTCAAGAGCTGGCCGCAGGTACGCGAGTGCCACATGCTCGCCGGCGAGGCCGACTTCCTCCTCAAGGTGGTGGCCGAGGACTGGGACGGCTATCAGCGCTTCCTCACCACCAAGCTGACGGCGGCGAAGAACGTCAGCCATGTGAAGTCGCTGCCGACGGTTCGGCTGTCCAAATACGCGCCCGGCGTGCCGATCGAAGAGCCGGAAATCCCGGCCTAAAATCCGCCGATGTCTTATGCCCTGGTCATGGGCGCTCAGGCCGCGCTTGAGCGCGGCGACCGGTTTGGCGCAGCCCGCCAGGCCATGGCGGCCCTGGCGCTTGAGCCGCCATCGGTCGATGCCGCCTTCCTGCTCGGCCTCGCCTGGCATCCCGGCTGGCTGCTCCGCGCGCTCTGGCTGGTGCCCGATCACCTCGGCGCCGCCGTCAACCTCGCGATGGCGCTCGACGGCCTGGGCCGGCGCGGCGATGCGCTCCGCGTGCTCAGGCGCTCGATCGCGCAGATGCCGGCGCTGCCGCCGACGCTGGTGAACACGGCGCTGATGAGTCCGTCGGCCGTGGCGTGCCCCTGGCTCCAGCGCGCGACCGCGATCGCGCCCGAGGATGTGATCGCGCGTTTGAATCTGGCCTCGATCCTCGATCGTCTTGAATCGCCGCGCGCCATGACCGAGCACCGCCGGACGATGGTGCTGGCGCCCGGGCTGCCGGTGGCCGCGGTCAATCTGGCGCTCGCCTCGCGCGCGGCAAAGCGTCTCGATGCGGCAACCCGCTGGCATCGCCGCGCGCTTGCCGCCGATCCGCTTAACGCCGATGCGCTGGCCGGTCTCGGCGCGGTGGCGCGCGGCGAGGACCGGAACGGCCTCGGCTGGGACCGTCGTGCGCTAGCGGTCCGGCCCGACCACGCGCCGACCCTCGCCAATGTCAGCCATGGCCTGTTCTTCTTCGGCGAGGCGAGGCCGGCGCTGTGTTGGGCCGAGCGCGCCGAGGCGGCAGACCCCGGCAATCCGGAGCTCGGCCGCGGCGCCATCGGGCTGATGAACTTCATCGACTGGCTCGATCCGTCTGTCGTGCTGGCGCGGCATCGCCGCTGGGCACGGCGTCACGCGACGCCAGCGCCGAGGCCGCCACGCCGGCCGGCGGAAGGACGGCGGCTTCGCGTCGGCTATCTCTCGGTCGCGCTGAGGCGGCACCCCGTCGGGTACTTCCTCCTTCCGCTGCTCGAGCGGCACGACCGCTCCGCGTTCGAGATTGTCGGCTACGACGCCGGGCCGGGAGGCGATGACGTCACCGCACGGCTCCGCGCGGCGAGCGCGGCCTGGCGCGAGGTCCGCGGCCTGGACGACGCGGCTCTGGCCGAGACCGTTCGCGCCGACGGCATCGACATCCTCGCCGATCTCGACGGCCATGCCGGCGGCAACCGGCTCACCGTCTTCGCGCGGCGGCCGGCGCCGGTACAGGTGACCTGGCTCGACTATCCGGGCAGCACCGGCACCGACTGCTTCGATGCCGCGTTGGTCGATCCGTTCGAGGTGCCGGAAGGGTCCGAGCGCTTTTACTCCGAGCCCGTCATCCGGCTCGCCGGCGGGCGCCTCGTCTATCGGCCGCCCGATGCGTCGCCGCCGGTCGCTGCGCCCGCGGGTGGCGGCGTTATGCTCGGCTGCTTCAACAACCCGGCGAAGATCGGCGCCGAGGCGCTGGCGCTCTGGGCGCGCGCAATGGGCGCGCTGCCGGAGACGCGGCTGACGCTCAAGGGCAGGAGCTATGGCGATGCCGCGATCCGCGGGCGCTACCTCGATGTCTTCGCCAAGGCCGGCGTCGATCCGTCGCGCCTCGTCTTCTCCGCCTGGTCGCCGCACGACGAGATGCTGCGCGAGCTCGGTGCGCTCGACATCGTCCTCGATCCGATGCCGCACTCCGGCTACCTGACGAGCTGCGAGGCGCTGTGGATGGGGGTGCCGATCGTCACCCGTGCCGGCGCGCGCGCAGTCGAGCGCCAGACCGCCGGTCTGCTCACGCGCATCGGCCTTCCTGAGCTGATCGCGCACAGCGCCGATCAGTACGTGGAGATCATCCGCGCGCTCGTCCGCGATCCGGCACGACGTCGCTCGCTGCGTGAAGGCATGCGCGCACGGCTCAAAGCCTCGTCGCTGATGGATGAGGCCGGATTCGCACAGACGGTCGAGGCTGCCTATAGGCGCCTCTGGGAGCAGGCCTAGGCTCTGCCCAGGCGGCGGAGCTGCGCCTGGGCGATGCCGGCAACGATCACGAGACCGCCGACAAGCTGCCAGTGATTGGGCGCGTCGCCGAGGGCAACCGCGGTCAGCACCGCCGTGACCGGCACCAGGTTGAGGTAGAGCGAGGAGACCGACAGCCCGAGGACGCGTACGCCATAGTTCCATCCGAGAAGGCCGAGGATGGTAACCGGCACGACGAGATGGAGCAGCACCAGGAAATCGATGAGGTCCGGCACCGGCGGCACGCGCGCATATCCCAAGAGAACCATGCTGCTGACGAGGACGAAGGCGGTCGCCGCCGCCATCGCGATCGACCAGGCCGCGACCCGGATCTGCGACCAGCCCCGGAGCCAGTCCTGCGCAGCGAGCGAATACCAGCTCCACATGATGTTGCCGAGGATCATCAGCGCTTCGCCGAGGCCCGGAAGGCCGACGCGCGAAAGATCCTGGCTGCCGGCAATGCCGATGAGCGCGCCGGCGAGCGCCATGACCAGCGCGAGCTGCATCGCTCCGTCGGGCCGGGCGCCGCGCAGCACCCAGGCGACGAGGACCCCGACCACCGGCGAGGCTGCGGAGATGAGCGACGCCTGCACCTGGCCGGCGAGCGAGATGCCGATCGTATAGGAGGTCGCGAATCCCAGGATGCCGACACCGCCCAGCAGCCAGAGCTGATGCAGCGGCCTCGGCTCCGGCTTCGCCGCGACGGTCCGCGTCTCGATCGCCAGCAGCATGACCAGCAGCGGCGCGGCAAGCACATAGCGCCCGACGATCACCTCGAAGGGCGTGTAGCGCGCCAGCACGAACCACGAGGCCGGAATATGCGTGCCCCAGAACGTCGCCGTCGCCATGAGGGCGAGGTTGGCGAGGAGCACGCGGCGGGCGTGGAGCGGGTCGGTCACCCCTCGAAATTCGTCGCCAGATGCACGACGCAGTCGCCGCGCTCGACGCGGCCGAAATGGCGGCGGCAGATCACCTGCCCGTCCATGAGGAAGTGGCTCGGCACCGGCTTGCGGCCGGGATTGTCGACGAAATGCGTCATGCCCGCGAGCTGTCCCTTCTTGATCCAGTCGCCGAGCTCGGCCGCCGGCTCGAACAGGCCCGCTTCATCCGTATAGACGTAGTAGTCGCGGCCCTTGAGCTCGACCAGGCGCGTCGGCGTCTCGACCGGATGGGCCTTCGACTTATCGATGATGCCGATAAGCGCGAGCAGATTGTCGAGGCCGCGCTCGACGATCTTCACGCCCTTGATGTCGACCGCACCGCCGCCGCCGAACTCACCGCCGAGCGCAACGATGCCGCGGCTGACTGCACGCGCGATGCCGAGGCGCTGGTCGGCCGTGTGCTTCCAGACGAAGCCGGTCGGCGGGTTGAAGGCCTTGAGGGCTTCCAGCGCGCGTTTATTGACCGCGTCGTCGGTGCCGTAGCGGATCGAGGCGAAGGGCATGTATTGCAGCGACGAGCCGCCGGAGTGCAGGTCGTGGATGTAGTTGGTCAGCGGGAACAGCACGCTGTCGATGTAGTGCGCGATGGCGAAGGTCGGGGTGCCGTCGGGATCGCCAGGGAAGGCGCGGTTAAGGTTGCCTTCGTCGATCGGCGAGACCCGCGCGCTCGCCAGCGCGGCCGGAAGGTTGCACGCGGTCATGATGATGACGCGGCCCTGGATGTCGGAAGGCTCGAGCTTCTGCACCAGCTTGCAGAGCCCGATCTGGCCCTCGTACTCGTCTCCGTGCGTGCCCGCCATCAGCAGCACGGTCGGGCCTTTGCCGTTCTTGATGCAGGTGATCGGAATCGCGATGTTGCCGTAGGCGGAGCGGTTCACCGAATGCGGCAGGTTGAGCCAGCCGACCTGCTTGCCGTCCTTCTCGTAGTCGACGCGGGTCCAGATCTTCGACGCGGCCATGGAAAGCTCCTGGGAGAAACGTTCGAGCGGCGGCCTCACCCTTCGACAGGCTCAGGATGAGGCCTACTGAAAGGCCCTCATGCTGAGCTTGTCGAAGCGTGAGGGTCCAGGAAACTCGACTATGCCTTGGGCGGGGTTTTGGGAAGGTCCGGGACGATACCGGATGAAATGAGCGTGTCGATCTCGGCGGCCGAATATCCGGCCTCGGCGAGGATGGCGCGGTTATCGGCACCGAACTTCTTCGGCACGGAGCGGATGCCGGTCTTCGAGCGCGAGAGCTTGATCGGGGCGCCGAAGCCGCGATAGCCGCCTTCGCCCTCGACGGTCATCTGGCGATGGATCGTGTGCGGATGCGCCATCACCGCCGGGATGTCGAGGACCTGGCCCGCCGGCACGCCTTCGGCCAGAAGCGTATCGCAGAGCGCCTTGCCGTCGCGCGCCTTCAGCTCGGCTTCGAGCGCTTCGGTCAGCGCAGCGCGGTTCTGGTTGCGGTCGGCGACGGTCTTGAAGCGCGCCTCCTCGGCGAGGCCGGGCTTGTCGAGGAGCTGGCAGAGGCGCTGGAACTGGCGGTCGTTGCCGATGCCGAGAAACACCTCGCCGGTAGCCGTCTGAAACTTGTCATAGGGCGCGATGTTCGGATGCGCATTGCCGACGCGTCCCGGCGTCTTGCCCGACAGGAAGTAATTGGCGGCTTGCGGATGCAGAAGGCCAACCGCGGTGTCGTAGAGCGTGACGTCGCAGAACTGGCCCTTGCCCGATCTCTGGCGCTCGATCACCGCCATCAGGATCGCGATCACGGCGTTCAAGCCCGTCGCGAGATCGACCATCGGGATGCCGAGCCGCGTCGCGCCGGACTCCGGCGTGCCGTTGATGCTCATCATCCCGCTCATGCCCTGCACCACGGCGTCATAGCCGGGAAAACCGCCGAGCGGCCCGTCGGAGCCGAAGCCGGAGACGCGGCAATGAATTAGCCGCGGGAACCGCTTCGACAGCACGTCCTCGTAACCGAGGCCCCACTTTTCCATGGTGCCGGTCTTGAAGTTCTCGACCAGCACGTCGGCGTCCTTGAGAAGGCGCAGCAGCACCTCGCGGCCTTCCGGCTTGGTGAGGTCGAGCGCCAGCGCCCGCTTGTTGCGGTTGACGCCGATGAAGTAGCTGGCGGTGCCGTCCTTGAAGGGCGGGCCCCAGCCGCGCGTCTCATCGCCCTGCGGCGGCTCGATCTTGATCACATCGGCGCCGTGGTCGCCGAGCGTCATCGTCCCGTAGGGTCCGCCGAGCACGCGCGACAGATCGATGACCTTGAGACCGGCGAGCGCGCCGGAAGACTGAGGCATCAACAGCTCCGGAAGGCGTTCAAGCGGGAACGGGAAAGACGCGGGCGGCGAAGTCCGGATAGAACTCGCGGAGCTTGGCTGCGATCTCGCTGCGGAGCAAGCCGAGCGTGACCGCATCCGGAACCGCTGTCGTCGGCGCGCGATCGGGCATGTCGAAATCGAAACCTGTCGCGTTGCGCACCTCCTCGGTAGTGCGTCCGGGATGAACGGAGGTCAGGCGGAAGCGCCGCCGGGGGGCATCGAAGGTCATGACGGCGAGGCCTGTCACCAACGCCCTAGGCCCGCCGCGCCGCCAAACGCCTTCCGGACTCCAGCCGGGCGCGGAGACGAAGTCGACTTTCCTCACCAGCGTGCGCGGCGAGTGCTCCTCGCGAAAAAGGATCACGTTGGGCACGACGAAGGCCATGTAAGGCGAGCCGAAGCTGCCCGGAAAGCGCTGCGTCAGGTTCGGATACTCGCCGAGGCCGACGAGGTTGATGTTGGCCTCGCCGTCGATCTGCACGCCGCCGAGAAAGAAGACATCGATGCGGCCTTGTGCGGCGGCGTCGAAGAGCTCGCGGCCGCCATCGGTGAAGCTGTTGTAGCGGCGACTGTGAAGAATGGTGACATGGACGCGCTCTTTCGATCGCGCCTGATGCAGCAGCGCGGCCGCCGCCGGGATCGGCGAGGCGGCACCGACCGCGATGTGGCGGACGTCAGGGATCTGCGCTGCCAGCGTCGCCGCCAGCAGCTCTTCAGGCCTGCACTCGGTCATGCCGCGGCTTTGGCGGTGCCGACCTCGCGGGCGAGGTAGGCCCGGAAGCCCGCCTCGGTACGCGCCTCCCTGGCATAGGCGCGGAGGTGATCGAGATCGGGCTCGTACTCGCCGAAGAGCCCGACCGGCGCCGCGCCGCGCTCGGCAATCGCGATGGCCTGGATGTAGAAGGCCGGCAGCGCGCCGGCGGCCAGCCTCTCGTCGTCGAAGAAGGAGCCGTCATGGATGCGCTCGACGGTGACGAGCGTGGTCCTCGAAGCATGCGCGATCGTCGCGAGCTCGCGCCGCCGGCCGATCCAGACATTGCCCTCGCGATCGGCCATCGGCGCGTGGAAGAGCGCCACGTCGGGCCGGATCGCCGGGATCAGGAGGATCGGGTCGCCGGAGGCCGCCATCGGATTGTCGACGGTCTTCCAGTCCGGGCGGTGCTTGACCAGGTCGCTGCCGAGGATGCCGCGGAGCGGCAGGAACGGCACGTCCTTCTCCGCCGCCTGCAGGCCGGCATGGATCGCGGGGCAGGTCGCGTCGATCACCCTGACCGTCTTCGCCAGCGCCGCGCGCGTGAAACAGGGAGCGATGCCGAACTCGCCGAGCGTGACCGCGGCGGTCTCGACCTCGGTGACGCAGCCGGCGCCGATCAGGAGATCGGCCTGCAGGGTCGATTGCGGCACGGTGACAAGGCGAAGGTTCCTCGCCCCCCGCCGGATCAGCGCCCGCGTCGCCGCCATCGGCGCCCCGGAATAGTCGGCCGGCACCGCCAGCAGCGCCCCGTCGGGGACCTGGGTGACGAGATCGTCGAGCGAAATCGGAGCGAACACACTCATGCTGCAAGCATAGGACGGCGCCTCCGCGCTTGAAACCCTCCCCCGGCTCTGCTCGGGGAGGGTAGGGTGGGGGCTGGCTCGGTGCTGAAACTCGCGTCGGCGTGCGTCATCGCGACCTCGCCATGCCCCACCCCAACCCTCCCCCGCCCGCTTCGCGGACGAGGGGGGGGTAAGAGGTCGCCACCATGGATTTCACCCTTTCACCCGATTTCGTCGCGACCCGCGAAGCCGTCGAGCGGCTGATGGTCGAAGTGGCTCAGCCGGCGGCCAAGATCGCGGAGCGCGAGGGACGGTTTCCGCGCGAGGCGGTGGCAAGGCTGGGCGAGGCGGGGGTGTTCGGCGCGGCGTTTCCGGAATCGGTGGGCGGCTCGGCGCAGGGATTCCAGGCGGTCGGCCTCATCTCCGAGACGGTCTCGCGGCTGGAGCCCGGCTTCGGCTACTGCATGAATCTTCAGGGCATGACCTGCCCGCTCACCATCTTCAACTGGGGGCGCGAGGACCAGATCCGCCGCTTCGTCCCCGACCTGATCCGCGGGCGCAGGATCGGCATGTTTGCGCTGACCGAGCCCGGTGGCGGCTCCGATCCGGCCGGCAATATGCGGACGACAGCGAAGAAGCGGGGCGATCGCTACGTGCTGAACGGCTCGAAGATGTTCATCACCTTTTCCGATGAGTGCGATGCCGGCCTTCTCTTCGCCAAAACCGATCCCTCGCTCGGCGCCGGCGGCGTCACCGCCTTCATCCTCGAGCCGAAGACGATGAAGGGCTATCGCGCCGACCCGATCTCGATGTCTGGTCTGTCGCGCGCCTTTCGGAGCTGCGCCGTCTTCCTCGACGATGTCGAGGTGCCGGAGGAAAACCGCCTCGGCGAAGAAGGCGAAGGCTTCAAGATCTCGATGACCGCGCTCGAATACGGGCGCCTCACGGTTTCGGCCAGGCTGCTCGGCCTGGCCCAGGCTTGCCTCGATGCGGCCTCCGCCTATGCGCGCGAGCGCGTCATCCGCGGCCAGCCGATCGGCCGCACGCAATCGGTGCAGCAGCTGATCGCCGACACGACCGTGAATGTCGAGGCCGCGCGGCTTCTGGTCCGCCGCCTGGGCTGGACCATGGACAAGGGCGAGGCGGCCGGGCGCGAGGCGGCGCAGGCCAAATATTTTGCATCCTTCGCCGCCCGTCACGCGGCGGATGCAGCCGCCGAGATCTTCGGCGGCTACGCGCTTGCCGACGAGTATCCGGTGAGGAAATTCACGGGCTACATCGACATGCTGAACATGGGCGAAGGCGCGCCGGCCGTGCAGCGCACGCTGATCGCCGAAGACACGCTGGGATACAAGGACGCCAACCGGCATGCGCCCAGGCGTCGGACTTCGCTTTGACGACGGAAGAAGGTCGCAGATACTGGTCGATACGGCGAAGCGCAAGCCGGAGGCGTCCGGTCTCCGGCTGCGATCGCGCATGAGGAACGAATGATCAAAGGAAAGACGATTCTGATAACCGGAGGGACAGGAAGCTTCGGCACGACCGCCACGCGCTACTTTCTCGCCCAAGGGGCCGGCGAGATCCGGATCTTCAGCCGTGACGAGGACAAGCAGGTGCGAATGCGTCGTGATTTCGACGATGCCCGGCTGCGGTTCCATCTCGGCGATGTTCGCGATCGTGCATCGGTTAATCAGGCCGTCGACGGCGCCGAGCTCGTCTTCCACGCCGCCGCCCTCAAGCAGATTCCCATCTGCGAAACCCATCCGGATCAGGCGTTCCTGACGAATGTGATCGGCAGCCAGAACGTGATCGAGGCGGCAATCGAGCGGCGCGTGGCGTCGGTCGTCTGTCTGTCGACGGACAAGGCCGTCTATCCGATCAGTTCGCTTGGCCTGACCAAGGCGTTGATGGATCGACTGGTGCGCGCACGAGCGCGGCAACTGGAGGACGGGAGCACGGTTCTCTGCTGCGTGCGCTACGGCAACGTTCTCTACTCGCGCGGGTCGGTCGTGCCGCTGTTTGTGGAACAGCTGCTGTCGGGCCAGCAACTTACGATCACCAATCCGGGAATGACTCGTTTCTTGATCCTGCTGGAGGAAGCGATCGCGCTAATCGAGAAGGCCCTGGGACACGGTCGGCCCGGTGACATCTTCATTCTGCGTTCGCCAGCGGCGACCGTGGCAGACATTGCGGAGGCGGTAAATGACCTCTTCGACGGCGGAGGAAATAGCCGCGTTGTTGGGACTCGGCCAGGTGAGAAAATCCATGAAGTTCTCGCCACACGCGAGGAACTCGCGACCGCCGAGGATTTCGGACGCGGCTATAGGCTTCAAGGCATCCCTGGTTCAAGCGAACTAGTGGCGACCGACTACACCTCGGAGAATACCGAAAGGCTGGACGTCGTCCGCGTCAAAGCCCTGCTGCAGAGAGTTCCGGAAATCCGCCAGCGCCTAGTACCCGCTTTCGCGGAGATCTGATTCATGATTCAACATTGGGATGATAGCCGATGCAGTGGTAGTCCGGCTGACGCCGGAGGAGCGCGCGGTGCTTGAGGCTCGGCTCCGTGCGCCGACGACGGA
>Ga0194132_10001809_pt1 | contig 42290 bp, 32 predicted proteins | sample TA2KigOf80mmetaG_FD_148612 | JGI IMG/M metagenome (GOLD analysis project Ga0194132, IMG submission 148612) | Freshwater microbial communities from Lake Tanganyika, Tanzania - TA2015054 Kigoma Offshore 80m | ecosystem: Environmental > Aquatic > Freshwater > Lake | place: Tanzania: Lake... | reverse complement strand
GCCTTCGAGGGTCTCCGCGTCTGCGAGCACCTCGTCACCGGGCGATTCGGCGAGCTCGACGCGGAGGTCGATGCCCGCCTCGCGAAGCGGGCGGCGGCGGGCGAGGTGATCGCCCGGAGCCGCGCCTGCCCGCCGGCGGCGGTCGCGGCCGCGACGGTCGAGACCTCCTCGGTCCGCCGCGACGTGCCGGTGCCGGTCGCGCCCTTCCTCGGGAGCCGCGTGGTCGAGGGACTGCCGCTCGAGCAGGTGTTCCCCTTCATCAACACGATCGCCCTCTTCCGCGGGCAGTGGGGATTCCGCAAGCAGGCGGACGACGACGCGACCTACGAGCGGAAGATCGCCGAGGTCGCCGAGCCCACCTTCGAGCGCCTCAAGCAGGAGGCGATCGCGGAGAAGTTCCTCGCCCCGAAGGTCGTCTACGGCTACTTCCCCTGCGCGAGCGAGGGCAACGACCTCGTGATCTTCGACCCGAAGGACCCGGCGCGGGAGATCGAGCGGTTCTCCTTCCCTCGCCAGACCTCGCGGCAGCGGCTCTGCATCGCGGACTTCCTCCGCCCGATCGACGCCGGCGAGCGCGACGTGGTCGGCTTCCACTGCGTCACCGTCGGCGACGAGGCGTCGCGCCGCGCGAGGGCGCTCTTCGAGGCGAACCGCTACCAGGACTACCTCTACCTCCACGGCTTCGGCGTCGAGACGGCGGAGGCGCTGGCGGAGCTCTGGCACAAGCGGATGCGGATGGAGCTCGGGATCGGCGGCGACGACGCGCCGCGGATCCGCGACCTCTTCACCCAGACCTACCGCGGCAGCCGCTACAGCTTCGGCTATCCGGCGTGCCCGGAGATGAGCGACCAGGAGAAGCTCTTCCGCCTGCTCGATCCCGCCCGCATCGGCTGCACGCTCACCGAGAACTGGCAGATCGATCCCGAGCAGTCGACGAGCGCGATGATCGTCCACCACCCCGAGGCGAAGTACTTCGCGATCTGAGCCTCTGGCGAGGTCGCGAGGCCGACGGTCCCGCGACGACGGCGCCCGCTCAGCCCGCGGGAGCGAGTCCGAGCCGTGGCGCCGCCTCGCGGAGCGCCGCGATGCACGCGGCGAGGTGCGCATCCTCGTCGAGGTCGAACGCCGACGTCATCTCGGCGATGCCCTTGGCGACGTCCTCGCGGCTGACCCCGGCGGCGAACGCCTTGTCCTTGAGCTTCTTCCGGATGCTGCGCGGCTCGAGGTCGTCGAAGCGGCTCGGGCGCACGCGGGCGCAGGCGGTGATGAAGCCGCTGAGCTCGTCCACCGCGAAGAGGACCTTCGCCATCGGCGTGCGACGCAGCGTGCCGGCGTGCTCGGCATGACCGAGGATCGCCTCGAGAATCTCCTCGTCGACGCCCCGCGAGCGGAGGAACTCGACGCCGACCCGCGGATGCTCCGCCGGGGTCGGATGCCGCTCGTAGTCGAGGTCATGGAGCAATCCCGCGATCGTCCAGCGCTCGACCTCGCTCGGGGCGAGGCGCCGGGCATGGCCCTCCATGCATGCCGCGACGCCCTCGCAGTGCCCGCGCAGGGCGTCGCTCGAGATCCACTCGCGAAGAACCTCGCGGGCGGCGTGGGCGGTCGTCAGCGGGAAGTCGAGTGAGCTCATCAGCGCGATGGTACGGCGGCGGACCACCGCGCTCGACGCGGCCGCCACGCTCAGCGCGTCGTGGGGTTGACCGAGGTCGGCTCGGTCCCGCGCGACGCATGGACCTCGGCGGCGTGGTGCTCCTCCTCGAGCACCTGTTCCTCCGCGGCAGGAGCGTCGATCGACGCGACCGGCTCGGTCGCCGGCGCATCCTTCGGAGGTCGTCGGTAGAGGTTGATGAGGAGGACCGCCGCGAGGATCAGTCCAGCCGCGACGAAGGTGCGGACGCCGACCGGCTCGCCGAGGTAGCCCCATCCCAGCCACACCGCCACGATCGGGTTGACGTAGGCGTAGGTCGCGACCTTCGCGGCGGAGACCTCCCGCAGAAGCCAGAGGTACGCCGTGAAGCCGATGAGCGAGCCGAACACGATGAGGTAGCCCCACGCGGCGTAGGCCGACCACGAGGCGTTCGCCGGCGTGAAGCCCGACCAGTCCTCGAGGCATGCACCGAGCAGGAGGACCAGGACGCCGCCCGCGAGCATCTCCATCGCGGTCGCGACGAGGATCGACTTCGGAAGCGGCGCATGCCGTGAGTAGATCGAGCCGACCGCCCAGCCGAGCGTCGCGAGGAGGAGACCCAGCACGCCCCACGGATCGACGTCAAGTCCGGCGCCCGGCGTGAGGACGCCGGAGAGGACGCCGATCCCCCCGAGACCCACGAAGATCCCGAGGATCACCTGCGGCGCCGGGCGACCGCTTCGACCGCTGAGCCAATCGAGACCGACGAGCCACATCGGGGTCGTCGCGACCATCAGCGCCGCGACGCCGGTCGGCACCCGCGCAAGGCTCAACGCGACGAAGGCGTTCCCGAAGAGCATCAACCCGCCGCCGATCAGGAACGCCGAGCGCCAGTGGAGCGGGCGAAGCAGGTCGGACGCCCGGACCCTTCCGAACGCCGCCAGGCACCCCAGAAGGATCCCTCCGGCGACGACGAACCGGCTGCCCGCCATCAGCAGGGGGGGAAGCTCGGCGATCGCGACCTTCATCGCGAGGTAGGTCGAGCCCCAGATGACGTAGAGCGCCGCAAACGCCAGCAGGACAAGGAGGAGGCGTTGGCGGGTGGACATCTCGTCGAGAATCAAGGCGTCGGGGAACCGCGGATGCTACTGGGCGGCAAATCTCCACATGGCGGTGGTTTCCGCTTGCCCGACGCTGGTTTTGATCTACCTTCGACCCCGGAGGCAGAGTCTGGGAAAGGGGGAGCGATCCGCGGGCTTGCCGCGGAGGTCGTGTCGTCCCTTCAGCCTTCGGAGAAAGAGATCATGAACCGAGTCCTGCGTGCGACCTCGATCATCGGCGCTGCTGCGTCCGCATCCCTTGGCATGGCGGGTGGTCAGTCGCTCAACGGAGCGTGGAACGCCTCCTACGGAAGCGCGATCGCTCAGCAAGGAGTGAACACCGGCTTCGGCAACTCCAACAGCGGCAACCTGCAGTATGCCAACGGTTCGGAGCTTGACGCGGCGTTCTCCTACACCGCCACCTACTCCGGAGCCGCCTTCACGAACCTGCTCTTCACCGGCAACCTCGAGGCGAACTTCAACAAGCTGGTGATCTTCATCGACAACGGCTCCGGCGCCGGTCAGAACACGATCTCGGGCGGCGCTGGCTTGCCCGGTCAGTACACCGGCTTCACCTTCGACGCCGGCTTCAACGCCACCCACTACATCATCGCCAACGGCGGCGGCGGGCCCTACGGCTACTACGTCGATGCCGGTGACCTCGTCGCGGGCGTGGGTGGCTATGCCGGCAGCAACGATGGTCAGAGCGGTGGCGCCCTCAGCGGCGGCGGCTACGCCGGCGGGCTGGTCTGGGCGGCGATCAACAACTCGAACGTCCTCGGCGTGGATGGCAACCCCGGCGGTGCGCTGGTGGATCCGCTCACCGCGGCGACGGGCATGGAGTTCTCGCTCGCCCTGTCGTGGCTCAACCCGACCGGCTCGACGATCCGCATCTGCGCCTTCATCAACGGCGGCGGACACGACTACGCGAGCAACCAGTTCCTCGGCAGCCTCCCCGCCTTCCAGGGCAACCTCGGCGGCGACGGCAACGGCAACTACACCGGCAACCTCGCCGGCATCAACCTGAACAACTTCGCGGGGGATCAGTTCTTCACCGTGACCGTGCCCGCCCCGGGCGCGGTGGCGCTCCTCGCGATCGCGGGTCTTGCCCGTGGTCGTCGCCGCAGCGCCTGATTCGGCACCCCCCGGTCTCGGACCGGTTCAATCGCGACGGGACCCCGGCTTCGGGGTCCCGTTGCTCTTTTGAGCGTTCGATAGCCTGCGGCGATGCCGGAAGCTGCGTGGGTCATCGGGCTCGTCGCCGCGGTGCTCGGTCTCGGTGCTGGTCTTTGGTTCGCGCCGACGCTGATCCTCGCGGCGTCGCTTCGGATCGTGCCGCGTCTCCTCGGTCTCCGTCGCGATCGACTCGGGGGGTGGCCGACGCTCTCCGCGACGATGCGCGGCGGCGCCGATGAAGCGCCGACGCTCGTCGTGATCCACGGGCTCGGCGTGCGCAAGGAGACGATGCTCTCGCTTGTCGCCGGACTCCGCGGAAGTCGCCGCGTGGTCGCCCTCGATCTACCGGGCTTCGGCGAGCATCGGCTGCCCGCGGCGTTCGCCAAGCGTCCGCCGGGTCGGCCGAGCTTCGCGGAGGTCCGTGCGGGCTCGCTCGGGGCGTCGGGCGAGGCATACCTCGCCCTGATCGAGTCGTGGCTCAAGGCAGTCGCCCGCGAGCCGGTCGACCTCCTCGGCGCGAGCATGGGCGGCGCGATCGCGGCGTGGCTCGCGGCGCGGCGACCTGAGCTCGCGCGGCGCGTCGTGCTGCTTGGTCCTGCGGGGATCCGCGCGCCGCGGGTGAACGCGTTCATGCGGGAGGTCGAGTCCGACCGCAACCCGCTCGAGATCCGCACCGTCGCGGACCTCGACCGGGTCATCGGGCTCAACTTCGTTCGTCCGCCCTCCATTCCGTGGGTCGTCCGTGCGGCGCTCGCCCGCGACCTTCGCTCGCGTCAGGCCGCCCAGGAGGCGGTGGTGGACGCGATCGGAGCGCTGCTTCTCGACGGGCTCCGCACGGAGCTTCCGCGGGTGCAGGCGAGGACGCTCGTCCTTTGGGGCGGCGAGGACGCGATCCTCGATCCGAGCGCCGCGGAGGTCTTCGCGGCGCTCCTTCCGCGCGGCACGGTCGAGGTGGTGCCCGACGCCGGGCACACGCTGCATGGCGACCGTCCGCGCGAGGTGATCGCCCGCATCGACGAGTTCCTCCGCGCGACGTGAGGTCTCGCGGACGAGGGGCACGACTCGGGCGAATCCGCCCGGCGAGGCGGCGCGAACCTTGACAGGCGGCGCACCGTCTCCTAGGTTCAACGACCCCATGCCTCGACTCCGACCCATGCTCTCGATCCTCCTGCTGCCGCTGCTCGCGGCGGGGGTGGCGGGTCTGCGGCTAGGTCACGAGGTCGTCGCCCATGGGGCGTCCTTCGACGGCTCTGCGCACTCGGGCGACTGCGGCGGGCACGGGTCATGTGGGAGCCGGCGCGGCTCGACCCGCGAGGTCGACCAAGAGTCCACGCCCTCCACGCGCACGACGTCCTCGACGCCGAACTCGCCTTCCTCGCCCGGCGATGGCGACTGCCGCGACTGCGACCTGCTCGCGGCGTCGATCGGCGCCGCCTCCTCGAGCGAGGACGATGCCCCGGGCGTCATGGTCGTGGTCGCCGTGCCCTCTCGCGAGGTTGATCGTTTCTCGATCGGCTCGCCCGAGGTCGAGCGGGCCCGTCCACCCCCGTTCTGATCACTCCCGCCTCCGTTCCTCTCCGGCGATGCCGGCGGTCGTCGCTCGTGCGCCCTGCACGAGTTCCAGGCGCCCCCTCGTATCGATCCGAGGAACGCCTCGCGTGATCGCCAGCGCGTCGTGGCGTCTCGTCCCACTCGCATCGAGGGGAGTGCGCGACTTCGCTCCGAGCGATAGGCGGGTCCCTGAGGCGGCGTCCCGCCACAACCCCTCGTCGTCCGTGTTCCCGCGACGCGTGAAGTCGCGCACGTTGCGGCGCTCCGCCAGCGTCTTCCTGCCGGAGTCGGTCGGGAGCCGCGCAGCAGTCGGTCTGGAGTGGTTCAGGAGTCAGGAGTCCGGAGTCGTCGATGGCGCCTTCATCCCCCCGTTTCTTCTCGCCTCGAACGTCGAGGCGTGCCCGAGGCTTCTCGCTCGTCGAGCTCCTCGTCGTCCTCGCGGTGGTCGCGGTGCTCGTCGGACTCGTCTCGACCGCCATCGCTCCCGTGCGTCGCGCCGCGAAGGCGACCGCGGACCTCGCGAACCTCCGGCAGCTCGCGATCGCCTCCGCGAACTATGCGACCGACCACCGCGGGCTCTTCGTCGATGCCCGCCTTCCGCACGGCTCGATTCCGCTCGATGGCGAGGCGTCCTTCGTGACGACGCTCGCCGACTACGCGGGCTCGCCGCTCGCGCTCCGCTCGCCGCTCGACCGTAGCCGCCACTGGAAGGAGGAGGGCGAGCCGCTCCCCGGCAACCGCTACCGGCTCACGAGCTACGGGCTCAACAACCATCTCTGCCGCGAGTTCTCGCCGTGGGGCGCGATCGATCCGGCGCGCATCACCGACCGCCTCTCGCTCGTGCCGGCGCCCGCGGGCACCGTCCACTTCCTGCTGATGGCGGAGTCGGGCGAGTTCGCCGCCGCGGACCACGTGCACGTCGAGGAGTGGGGCTCCGCCGAGCAGGCGCCCGCGGTCGCCTCGGGGCAGTGCGCGACCGCCCTCGTCGGCGGATCGCCCGCGAGCCCTGGCGCCCGCAGCAACTACGCCTTCCTCGACGGGCACGTCGCGACGCTCTCCTTCGCCGCGGTCTACCGGGACGCCGACCTCAACCGCTTCGATCCCTCGTGCAGCGGCGCCTTCGACCTCCTCGTCGCGGCGCCGCCGGAGAACCCCCAGCCATGAACCGCGATCACGGAATCCTCGGAACACCTTCCTCGCCTGGCACGACCTCTCGTCTCCGAACGGCGGCGACCGCCGCGATCCTGGTCGCCGCGACCTCCGTCGCCTCCGCGCAGCTCCATCAAGGCGACATCGTCCTCGCGGTGCCGAAGGGGGCGATCGAGACGGGGATCTTCTCCCCCGGCTCCGGCGAGGTCGTCCCCGAACGCGTCTTCGGAGGCACCTTCGGGGACAGCGGCTTCGCGGGCTTCACCGCGAATCCCGGCTTCGACGCGCTGCCCGGCACCTTCGCGCCGGGCACGCGGGTCGGCTTCGACGCCCTCGCGGGTCTTCGCCGCTTCGTCGGCGACGGTCTCGCCCCGGCGCCGGATGCGCAGCTCGTCGTCTCCTTCCTCACGCTCTCCCGAACGATCGCCTCGGAGCCCCTCGCCGGCTTCGACCTCGCGGTCCAGTCGAACGGCGGCTTCCACCGTCATCTGAACTTCACGCTCGAGGGCGTGGGCGTCCCGGCGCCGCCCGCGGGGATCTACGTGATCGAGCTCGAGATGTACTCGACCGATCCCTCGGTCGAGCGGAGCGAGCCGTTCTTCATCGCGTTCGACTTCGGCGCCGGCTCGCTCGCGCGGCAGCAGGCGATCGAGTGGATCGCCGAGCACCTTCTCGTGCCGCCCTGTCCCGGCGACCTCGACGGCGACGGCGTCGTCGGCGGCGGGGACCTCGCGGTGCTGCTCGCCGGCTGGGGCGGTCCCTCGCCTGACCTCGACGGCGACGGCGTCGTCGGGGGCAGCGATCTCGCGGTGCTCCTCTCGTCATGGGGCGGGGCGTGCGGACCGTGACTCCACGTCCTTGCCTGACTTCGCGTGAGTGCCTGAACCCAACCCGACGCGGCGTCTCCGCGTCCATCCGCCCTCGGGGCGACAAGGAATCGTGCATGATTCGTTCGTCTTGGCAAGTCGTGCTCGCGGCGTCCGCCGCGGCGTCCCTCTCCGCCAGCCTTCTCGCCGACGGGAAGAAGGAGCCGCACCTCGACCTCTGGGTCCGGATCGTGGAGGACCGGATCGTGACGGGGTCGATCACCGAGGGAGATCCCGGCGAGCCGGTCTCCGAGGAGGAGCGGGTCTTCGGCGCCGAGCTCGGCGAGGACCCGGCGTTTCCCTTCTCCGCGGTCGAGCCCGGATTCCAGATCCTCGCGTCGAAGCAGACGATCGGCGCGACGTTCGCGTTCGCCTTCACCGGACCGGTGCTTCGTTGGGACGGGGCGGGGTTCCTCGTGGCGGGCGACGCGATGCAGCTTGGCTTCGGTCCCGCCGAGGCGACCTCGGGCGACGGACCGGCGCCGGGATTCGCCTTCGGCACCGAGCCGGACGGCAGCCTGCATGACCACTTCGATTACACGCTGATTGGTCCGGGCGGCACCGATCCGATCGAGGGAATCTACGTGCTGCAGCTCGCGTTCGTGGGCGAGTCGCCGTTCCGCGCGCCGAGCGAGCCGTGCTACGTCGTCTTCAACCTCGGGCTCTCCGAGGAGGACCACGAGCTCGCCGAGCGACAGGCACGCTGGCTCCTCGCCTGCGACCTCGATGTCGCCGGCGGCGGGACGGTCGGCGGCGACGACCTCTCGGCGCTCCTCTCGATGTGGGGCACCGACGATCCGGCGGGGGATCTCGACGGGTCGGGGAACGTCGATGGGCGCGACCTCTCGATCCTGCTTGGCGCGTGGGGATACGAGTGCCCGTGACGTCAGGCTGATCGAACGAGGACTCCTCGCCGCGCGTCCGCGCCGCGGCGGCACGAACGCACCGGGCGAGGTCTCGCGACCTCGCCCGGTCGTCGTGGCTGGTCCCTGCAGGAAGGACGCCGCGCCCGCTACCCTTCCGCCGACCCGCCATGGACCGTCGACGCGCCACGTCCTCGCCCTCCTCCCCGAGCCGCGGCGAGGTCCGCGCGCCGCTGCGGCATCGTCAGGTCCGCGCGGACCACGCCGACGAGGTCGCGGAGGACTACTGCGAGGCGATCGCCGAGATCGCCGCGTCGCAGGGGGAGGCGCGGGTGACGGACCTTGCCCGCCGCTTCGGGGTCAGCCACGTCACCGTGGTGAAGACGATCGCCCGGCTCGCGCGGCTCGGGCTGGTGACGACCTCGCGGGGGCAACCGGTCCGGCTGACCCCGGCGGGAGGGCGTCTCGCCCGCGCCTCGGCGCGGCGGCATGAGATCGTGAAGTCCTTCCTCCTTGCGCTGGGGCTCGACGACCGCACCGCCGACCGCGAGGCGGAGGGGATCGAGCATCACGTGGGTCCGCGGACCCTCCGTCTGATGGAGGCGTTCGCGGGGGGATCCCGCCCGGGTCGACTCCGGAAGTAGCCGAGGCTACATTTGGGCGGTCCCGCCGACCCCGGCGGGCGTCCCGGAGCCGCCGTGCAGGTCCCGATCGACTGCCTTCGACGTCGAGTGCTTCGCGCGATCGGCGGGCTGGTCCTGCTGATCGCCGCGGGGGAGACGACGGCGGGTGCCGCGACGCTCGATGCCCCGCCGCCGGAACTCGCGACGAAGGTCCGGGTCGTCGTCACGACCGGCATGGCGGCGGACCTCCTCCGGCAGGTCGGCGGCGACCGCCTCGAGGTGATCGCGTTGATGGGCGAGGGGGTCGATCCCCATCTTCATCGCCCCGGCCGCTCCGACCTCCGTCGCATGCTCCGGGCGGACCTCGTGATCGCGCACGGGCTCGGCCTCGAGGCGCGGCTCGCGCCGGTGCTCCGCCGCCTCGAGGAGTCGGGGCGAAGGGTGTGGTGGCTCGGCGACCTCGTGCCCTCCGAGAGCCTGCGGCGCGATCCGGCGGCGCCGGAGGTGGCGGATCCGCATCTCTGGATGGATCCGCTCCTCTGGGCGACCACCGCCCGCGGTCTCGGCGATCGCCTCGCGGGGCTCGATCCCGCGGGCGCCGACGAGTTCCGGGGGCGGGCGGAGACGACCGCCCGCGGGCTCGAGGCGCTCCACGCCGAGGGTCTCGCCGCGGTCGCGACGATCCCGATGCCGCAGCGGCTCGTGGTCACCGCCCACGACGCCTTCGGCTACTTCGGACGATCCTTCGGTCTCGAGGTCATGGCGCTGCAGGGGCTCTCGACCGCCTCGGAGGCGGGGATCGCCGACCTCGAGCGCCTCGTCGAGGTGCTCGTCGAGCGCCGCGTGCCCGCGGTCTTCCTCGAGAGCACGATCTCGCCGCGGGCGGTCGAGGCGATGCTCGCGGGGGTGCGGGCGCGGGGCGGGAGCGCCTCGCTCGGCGGGACGCTGCATGCCGATGCGCTCGGTCCTGCCGGTCGAGGCGCGGACACGGTGCTCGGCATGATCCGCCACGACCTGCGGGTCGTCGTCGAGGGGCTCGGCGGCGACGCGGCGATCCTCGAGGCGGAGGCGCCGCGATGAGCGAGCATCCCTCGAGCCGCCTCCGCGACCGTCCCGAGCACTCGCCCGCGAGCCCGCTCTCGATCCACGCGATGACCGTCGCGTACCGGCGGAAGCCGGTGCTCTGGGACATCGACTTCGATGCGCCGATCGGCTCGCTCGTCGCGATCGTCGGACCCAACGGCGCCGGGAAGAGCACGCTCCTCAAGGCGTGCGTGGACCTGCTGCCGCGGGCGAGCGGCACCGTCGAGTTCTGGGGGCGACCCTACCGCGAGCAGCGGCGCCGGGTCGCCTACGTGCCGCAGCGGGAGAGCGTCGACTGGGAGTTTCCGATCACCGCCCTCGAGGTCGCGTGCATGGGGCGGTATCCGTCGCTTGGGCTCCTCCGCCGCGTCGGTCGCGCGGACCGCGCGGTGGCGATGGCATGCCTCGAGCGAGTCGGGCTCGCGGAGCTCGCCCACCGTCCGATCGGGCGGCTCTCCGGCGGGCAGCAGCAGCGGGTCTTCATCGCGCGGGCGCTCGCCCAGGAGGCGGAGCTCTCCCTGATGGACGAGCCCTTCGCCGGGGTGGACGCCGCGACGGCGCGGGTGATCGTCGAGCTCCTCGCCTCGATCCGCGCCCGCGGAGGCACGGTGCTCTGCGTCCATCACGACCTCGCGACCGTCCGCGAGCACTTCGACTCGGTCCTCCTCGTCAACATGCGGGTGGTCGCGGCGGGACCGATCGCGCAGGCGTTCACGCCGGCGAACCTCGAGCGAACCTTCGGCGGTCGCCTGACGCTCCTCGACTCCGCGGGTCAGGCGATCGCGCGGGCGGAGGGGGGACTGCGGTGATCGCGATCCTCGCGGCGGTCGAGGAGGCGCCGGCGGGCGTGCGGCTCCTCGATGCGCTCCTCCTCTCGGGCGGGTTCCACGCGACGACCGTGGTCCTCGGCACCACGCTCCTCGGGATCGCGGCGGGGGTGGTCGGCACCTTCGGGCTGCTGCGGCGCCGGGCGCTCCTCGCCGACGCCGCGGCGCACGCGACGCTGCCGGGACTCGCGGGGGCGTTCCTCGTGATGGGCTGGCTCGGCATCGAGGGGCGATGGTCGCCGGGACTCCTCCTCGGCGCGGGGCTCGCCGCGGCGCTCGGCGTCCTGGCGATCCGCGCGATCGTCCGCGCGACGCGGCTCGGCGAGGACGCCGCGATCGGCACGGTGCTCTCGGTCTTCTTCGGCGCCGGCATGGTGCTCCTCGGCGTCGTCGCGCGGCATCCCCGCGGCGAGGCGGCGGGTCTCGAGGACTCGATCTTCGGCGCCGCCGCGACGATGCTCCCGGGGGACGTGGTCCTCCTCGCGGTCGTCGCCGGGATCGCGGTCCTCGCGGCGGTCCTCCTCCTCAAGGAGCTGCGGCTCCTCTGCTTCGACGAGGAGTTCGGGCGGGTCATCGGTCGTCCGCTTGGCGCGGTCGATGCCATCCTGCTCGGGCTGATCCTTCTCGTCGTGCTCGCCGGGCTCGGCTCGGTCGGCATGCTGCTCGTGGTCGGGCTCCTCGTGATCCCGCCCGCGGCGGCGGGATTCTGGAGCGACCGCATCGGACGCATGGTCCCGATCGCGGCGCTCGTGGGCGGCGCGAGCGGCTGGATCGGCTCGGCGATCTCCGCCTCGGCGCCGCGGCTTCCGACGGGACCGATGATCGTCCTCGTCGCCGCGTCGATCCTCGTCGCGAGCGCCCTCCTCGCGCCTCGGCGCGGCGTGCTGGCGACGGCGGCGACGCGGATCTCGCTGCGTCGGCGGATCGCGGTCGATCACCTCGTCGAGGCGCTGAGCGAGCGGGATGACCGCGGCTGGCCGCTCGCCTCGATCGCCCGCGAGCGGGGGTGGGGGGGCGCGACCGCCGCGCTCGTCCTGCGTGCGGCGCGGATGGAGGGACTCGTCGCGGGACCCTCGACCGCGCTCCGACCGACCCCACGCGGGCTTGCGAGGGGGCTCGCGGTGCGGCGCAACCACCGCCTGTGGAAGGCGTATCTCGTCCGCTTCGCCGAGGTCGCGCCGAGCCATGTCGACCTGACGGCGGAGCGGGTCGAGCACCTCCTCGCGCCCGAGATCGTCCGCGAGCTCGAGCGGTCGCTCGGCGAGGAGGTCGCGTCGGACGGGGGTCGATCATGACCGGTCCGCTCGGCGAGTTCCTGACCCTCGACCTCGTCCCGATCGCGACCGCCTCGCTCGCCGCGGTCGCCTGCGCCGTGCCGGGGACGTTCCTCCTCCTGCGGCGCGAGGGGCTCCTCGGCGACTCGATCGCCCATGCGGTGCTCCCTGGACTCGTGATCGGGCTCCTCCTGAGCGGCGGGCTCGCGGGCGGCGCGATGTTCGCGGGCGCGGCGGCGAGCGCCCTCCTCGCGGTCGGAGCGATCGCGTGGCTTCGGCAAGGCGGCGTCGAGCCGCAGGCCGCGATGGGCGCGACCTTCACCGCCTTCCTCGCCGCGGGCATCCTGCTCCTCGAGGGCTCCGGCGCCCGCGCGGTGGACCTCGACCCCGACTGCGTCATCTCCGGCTCGCTCGAGTCGCTCTTCTGGATCCCGCCGGTCGATCGTCCGCTCCTCTCGCTCGAGTCGCTCGCGGCGCTTCCCCGCGCGTTCCTCGTGCTCCTCGTCGTCGCGCTCCTCGTGGTGCTCGCGGCGGCGGCGCTCTTCAAGGAGCTCCGCGCCGCGACCTTCGACCCGGAGTTCATGCAGGTCGCGGGTCGCCGCCCGGCGCTCGTCCACGCGGGGCTCTCGACCGCGACCGCGGCGGCGGTGGTCGCGTCCTTCGAGGCGGTGGGGACGGTGCTCGTCGTCGCGCTCCTCGTCGTGCCGGCGGCGGCGGCGAGGCTCCTGACCGACCGGCTCGCGACGCAGGTCGTGCTGGCGGCGGCGATCGGCGTCCTCGGCGCGATCGGCGGGCATCTCCTCGGCGCGGTGCTGCCCGAGGCGCTCGGCGGCGAGTCGCTCTCCTCGGCGGGCAGCATGGCGACGCTGCTCGGCGCGATGCTCGCGATCGCGGCGCTCGTGGCGCCCGAGCACGGGATCCTCGTTCGGCTTCGGCGGCGGCGGCAGGTCGCGGTGCAGACCGCGGCGGAGGACCTCCTCGGCTGGCGCTGGCGGGTCGAGGAGCTCGCCCGTCGCGCCCGCCGTGATCGCCCGGAGCCGCCGTCGCTCGATCCGGGACTGGGTCGAGCGGCGGAAGCCCACGGCGCGCGGAGAGGGTGGTGGTCGGCGGGCGAGGGCGCCCTCACGCCGCGCGGACTCGAGGAGGGGCGGCGCCTCGTCCGCAGCCATCGCCTGTGGGAGCGCTACCTCGTCGAGGACCTCGGGCTCCGCGCGGACCACGTCCACGACACCGCGATGGTGCTCGAGCACCTGCGGTCGCTCGGCATCGAGCCGCCCGATCCCGCCGGGGCGAGCCTCGATCCGCAGGGTCGACCGATCCCGAGAGCCTCCTAGCCGGACGCGGGTCGAGATCCCGCGGTGGGATGCCTGCTCCTGCTCTCCGGCTCTCTGGCTCTCCGGCTCTCTGGCTCTCCTGCTCGACGCGCGTCATGGCGGCGCGGACGCTGCTCGCCGGGATCGACGCGGGACTAGCATGCGTTCCCGTCCCTCAGGAGCCCGCCATGACCCGCTCGGTGCGATCCCTCGCGTTTCTCTCGCTCGGCGCGTGCCTCTTCTCCCTCGCCGCATGCAGCTCGACCGGCGCGCCATCGGGCGACCAGACGAAGAACGAGCCCGGACCACAGGGGGCGTATGGGCTGACGGAGAACGTCGGCACCATGGAGGAGGACGTGATCCAGAGCGACGACGCGAATCAGGATCCCTTCGCGAACGATCCAAGTCCCGTGCCGAACTGACGCGGAGGCTCGTGGATCGGGACGCGGAAGTTCGTCACTCGGACCGTCGTCCCGTTGCAGCTCGTCGTGCTTCGGACCACGCCCGCCGGACTTGTCGCATCACGACAAGCCCGACTCCCCCGCGTCGCTCCGCTCGCGGGAGAGTGCCCGATCGCTCCACCTCTCCCGCGAGTCGCCACGCGACGAGCGGGAGAGGTCGCCTCGCGAACGCAGTTCGCGAGGCGGGTGAGGGTGGTGCGACTCGAGACGCTCGTCGCAGCACGGACGCGTCGCGACGTCGACGGTCCACGCTCGCGGGTCGAACCGCGCGGGCGGCGGGATCCCTCCGGAGCTCAGGTCCGCCGGGCGCGGATCAGCCCGTACGCGACGAGCGAGGCGCCCGCGACGCCGACCACGACGAGGCTTCGCCAGAAGATCCGGTCGACGAGGTCCGACGCGGCGAGCGAGGTCTGCTCGACGCTGCGGCCCGCCGCTGCCTCGACCGCCGAGAGGGTGGGGTCGTCCACGAGCTGCTGGACCTGCGCGAGGACCTGGGAGATCCGGGTCGCGACCGCCTCGATCCGCTCGGCGCTCCCGTCGAGCTTGTCGAAGGTGAACGAGGGCGGCGCGGGCGGCGCGTCGGGCGGAGGGGGAGGTCCCTGGATCCGTTCGACGGAGTCGAGGATCCGCTGCACGGCGTTCGCGGTCTCCTCCCACGCCGCCGCGGTCGTGGTCGCGCGGTCGAGGCTCGAGTCGATCGCGGTCGTCGTCGTGCGAGTCGCGGCGAGCGTGCCCGTCACCGAGTCGAGCGTCTCGCGGACGCCCGCGAGGGTCTGGCGGGCGGACGACTGGGTCTCCTCGGCGTTCGAGAGCAGGGTCTCCGCCTGCTCGCGGAGGGCGCTCGGCAGCGCCGCCGCGGTCTCGGAGAGCGAGCGGCTCGCGGTGCCGATCTCCTGGAGCGTCTGCGTCGTCGACTTCGCGAGGGGCGAGAGATAGAAGGACTCGAGGAGCTTCTCCGCCTGCAGGCGGGTCTGCTCGGGCAGGCGGCGGAACTGGGCATTGAAGCTCTCCGCCTGGTCGACGATGTCGGCGACGCCGGTCTCGACGCTCTTCGCCGCGGTGAAGGGCGAGAAGGGAAGCGAGATCGCCTCGAGCAGCGGGTTGCCTCCCTCCCGCTCGCCCGTCGCCGTGGTCGGTCCGAGGGCGGCCGAGTCGATCGTGGTGGTGATGATCTCCTTGCCCTTCGCCGCCCAGAGCACCTTGCCGCGGACCTCCGCGAGGTCGTTCGGCTCGATGTAGTCGGCGAGGATCTGCTCGATCCGGTCGCACAGGTCGCCCGCGGTCCGCTCGATGAGGGGCGCGTCGCTGCCGAAGATCGCCTTGACCTCGCCATCCGCGGCGGACGCCCGCAGCATCTCGAAGTTCCACCACAGGTCGAGGATCGCCGCGGCGCGGTTCTTCTGCGCCGCCGCCTGATCGAGGCGGTCGAGCAGCCGGCGCCGCGCGGCGAGCCGTGCCGCGACGACCGCCTGCGGCTTCGTGGGCAGCTCCGCGAGCGTCGCGGCGTCGACGAGGTCGCGGGCGATCGTGGCGAAGCCCTCGACGTCGGAGTCGAACCTTGCCTGCGCGGCGCGCTCCGCCGCGGAGGGACCCCGCGACGCGCAGCCCGCCGGGGGCAGCAGCCCAAGCGGGGCGAGGACGAGGATCACCGCGGCGCGGCGGGCTGGACGCATGGGCGGGAGGATACGGGACGCCCGCGGATCAGGAGAACCGCTCGCGCACCGCGCGGACCTCGTCGATCCGATCGAGCAGGATCTCGACGAGCTCCGGATCGAAGTGGCGCCCGGACTCCTGCCGGATGACCTCGAGCACCTTCGACTCCGGCCATGCCTCCTTGTAGCTCCGCCGCGAGGAGAGCGCGTCGAAGACGTCGGCGAGCCCGACGATGCGGGCAAAGAGCGGGATCTCCTCGCCGCGCCGACCGCTGCGGACCGGCGCCGCGAGCGGGGCGTCCGCGAGCACCTCCGGCTCGCCGGCGCCCGGATAGCCGCCGCCATCCCAACGCTCGTGATGGCAGAGCGCCACCTCCCGCGCGGCGGCGTCGAACTCCGTCCGGAGTCCGGCGAAGAGCCGCGCCCCGATCACGGTGTGCCGCTGCATCAGGGCGTACTCGTCGTCGTCGAGCTTGCCGGGCTTCTTGAGGATCGCGTCGGGGATGCCGACCTTGCCGACGTCGTGGAGCATCGCGGCGATGCGCAGGAGGTCGCGGCGGCGCTCGGTCTCCGCTGGATCGAGGCGGTGGCGCCGCGCCCACTCCTCGAAGAGGATCATCGAGGTGCCCGCGACCCGCTGCACGTGCGCGCCGGTCTCGGTGGGATCGCGGAGCTCCGCCATCCCGATCATGCGGAGGATCATCGACCGCACCAGCGACGCCCGCTCGAGGGCGACCGTCGCGAGGCTCGCGAAGTGGACGAGGATCGCCCGGTCCGCGTCGGGGAAGCCGCCCGCGGCGTTGACGAGGAGGAGCACCCCGAGCACCTCCGCCGTCGCGGTGCGCAAGGGAAGGGCGAGCACCGAGCGGATCGGCGTCGACTCGAACCCCTCGACGCGGAGGTCCGCGATGCGTCCCTCGCGGGGCGCCGACCCCGCGTCGACCTCCGCGTGCACCGGATCGCCGGTCATCGCGGCGCGACCGCTCGCGCCATCGATCGAGGTCGCGACGCGGGGCTCGCCTGGCACCGCGGAGGCACGTCCGCCCGAGAGTCGATGCGCCAGGGAGAGCGCATCGCCCTGGCGGATGAGGATCGCGCCCTCCGAGTCGCCCGCGAATCGCCCGGTCTCGGAGAGGATCCGCTCGAGGAGGACGTCGAGGTCCTGGATGCGGGAGAGCTCGCTCCCCACCTCGGCGATCGAGTGCAGGCGGTCCTGCCCCGCCCGCACGTCCTCGGCGAGGTCCGCGTTGAGCGCCTCGAGCCGGCGGTTCGCCTCGTCGAGCCGGCGGTTCTTCTGGCGGACCTCCCGCTCCATCGCCTCGAGCTCGGCGAACGCCCGAGTCCGCTCGCGCTCCGCGACGAAGCCCGCGGAATGGTGGTGGATCCTCGCGCGGAGCTCGACCGGATCGGGCAGCTTCACGAGGTAGTCGCTCGCCCCGAGGGCGAACGCCTCCGCCTTGGTCGACGCCTCCTCCTTCGCGGAGAGCACGATGACCGGGACGTCGCGGAGCGACTCCTCCTCGCGGTAGCGGCGGAGGAGCGCGAGCCCGTCGGTCTCCGGCATCACGAGGTCCTGGAGGATCACCGTCGGTCGCGTGCGGCGGGCGGCGTCGAGCGCCTCGCTTCCGCGGCTCGCGAAGTGGAACTCGACCGACGGGTCGTCGGCGAGCATCCGCCGCACCGCCTCGCCGATGATGGCTTGGTCGTCGACGAGGAGGACGATGGCACGGGTCTTCGGCATCGCGTCGGCGGGGGACGGGGGCGGAGGATGCTATCGGCAGGAGGCGGTCCGTCCGCCTCGCCGTATCCTCCGCCGGAATCCCGCCGACCCATGAGCCCTCCGAACGAGCCATTCCGTCCCGCCGTCGTCGATCGCCCGGCGTCCCCGCCCGACGACCCGCGGCTCGGCGACCTGCTCGGGCGGAGCGTGGACGGCGCGACCTCCTTGGTCATCGCCGGGTTCCCCGTGGATGATGGCGTGCGGCGGAACGGCGGACGCCCCGGCGCCGCCGAGGCTCCGGCGGAGATCCGGCGCTGGCTCCTTCGCATGACGGTCGATCCGCGCCTCGCGACGGCGATGACCGCATGCCTTGCCCGGGTCGTCGATCTCGGCGACCTCCTCCCGAGCGGCTCGCTCGAGCGGGACCAGGAGCGCCTCGGCGAGGCGATCGCGCCGCATCTCGCCGCCGGTCGGCGGGTGATCGTCCTCGGCGGCGGTCACGAGACCGCCTTCGGCACCTTCCTCGGGCATGCGGGCGCCCGCCGCCGCGTGTTCATCGCGAACCTCGACGCGCACCCGGACGTCCGTCCGCTCCGCGTGATCGACGGGCGACCCCAGGCCCACAGCGGCTCGCCCTTCCGTCAGGCGATCGAGCATGGCGCGGGGGCGTGCGTCGGCTACGCGGTCGCGGGGCTCCAGCCGCAGGCGGTCGCGGCGGAGCACCTCGCGTGGATGCGCGAGCGGGGGGCGACCGCGGTCTTCGCGGACGAGCTGCCTCGCGACGAGCATGGTCGGTCCGACCTTCTCTCGGCGCTGCCTCCATGGTCCGCAGGTCCGCGAGGGAGAGTCGAGGTCATGGCGAGCCTCGACCTCGACGCCGTCGCCGCGCAGGCGGCGCCGGGCGTGAGCGCCCCGTCGGTCGCGGGAGTCTGCGTGGCATCGTGGCTGTCCGCGGCGGAGCAACTCGGCGGCGACGCGCGGGTGCGTTCGCTCGACCTCGTCGAGTGCTCCCCGCCTCACGACGAGGGGGGGCGCACCGCGAGGCTCGCGGCGCTCACGCTCTGGCGGTTCCTCCGCGGGGCGGCGCGGATGACCTGAACAATCCGGCGCCGCTACCCAAATTGTCAGGAATCGGCGAACGATGCCCGCCTTTCTTCGTCTGTCCCTTGTGCCGGCGAGGGCGTGAGGCATGTTGTGCCGTGGTCGGCTCCCGCCCCGGCGTTGGTCTATCCCATCTTCGTCCTCTTCCTTCTGCTCATTCCCTTCTTCCGTCTTCCCCTCCTCCCCCTCCTCGATCGACAGCGCAGTGCGAAGACGGACTTCCCCAAGACCGTCCATGACGACGGATCCATCACAGACGGGCCCATCACAGACGGGCCCATCACAGACGGGCCCATCACAGACGGGACCATCAGAGACGGGACCATGACAGACCGGACCACGACACGAAACTCCAACGACCGCCGAGGCATCCCTCGACCTGAGCCGATCGCGATCCTCGTGGCGCTCTGGCTCGCGAACGCGTCCCATGCGCAAGGGAAGGGCGAGGTTCTGGAGCCACCTCCGTCGCTCGGATCGATCTGGGTTCCGGAGCCGACTCGCCTCGACGAGTTCGTGCAGGATCGCGACGCCGCGGTCGCGCTCGGGAAGGCGCTCTTCTGGGATGTCGCGATCGGCAGCGACCGCGCGACCGCCTGCGCGACCTGCCATGGTCAGGCGGGCGTCGATCCGCGCACGCTGAACACGGTGCATCCGGGCTTCAACGGCACCTTCGACGCGGGCGTCGGACCGGGCGGGTGGAAGTCCGAGGAGTTCTTCCCGACCGTGCTGTTCGCGGATCCCGACTCGCGGTTCAGTCCGCTTCTCCGCAACGTGGACGACGTGGTCGGAAGCCAGGGCGTGCTGCGGCGGGTGTTCCTCGAGCTCACCGGTCGCCCGCTCGACGAGCTGTGCGTCGATGTTCCCGATCCGGTCTTCCAGGATGACGACGGCAACGTGCGGCAGGTGACCGGGCGGAACCCGCCGACGGTGGTCAACGCCGTCTTCAACGTGCGGCAGTTCTGGGATGGTCGCGCGAATCCCTGGTTCAACGGCGTCGATCCCTTCGGACCCACGAACCCCCTCGCCCGCAACTGGCGATGGAATGCGGCGACCGGGTCCTTCGAGCAGGTGGCGCTCCAGCTCGACTTCGCGGGGCTCGCCTCGCAGGCGGTGGGTCCGGTCAACAACCAGGTGGAGATGGCGTGCGAGGGTCGCGACTGGTCGAGCCTCGCCCGGCGGATCCTCGACGAGCGGGCGCTTGCCACCCAGCGGGTCCTCGCGGATGACTCGGTGCTCGGACCGATCGTCGCCGAGGGCGGCATCGGGCTCGCGCGGACCTATCGGCAGCTCGTCGAGCAGGCGTTCCGACCGGAGTGGCGACGCAGCGATCCGACCCCGGAGGGGACGCCGCAGATCGAGTCGAACTTCTCGCTCTTCTTCGGGCTTGCGGTCCAGCTCTACGAGGGCACGCTCGTCTCCGACGACTCGCCCTACGACCGCTTCGCCGAGGCGGGCTTCCCTGAGGATGGCGGCGGTCACCTCGACGAGCAGGCGCTGCTCGGACTCGACCTCTTCATGAACGTCGGGCAGTTCGAGGACCTTCCGATCGCCCGCTGCATCGACTGCCACTCGACGCCGCTCTTCACCTCCGCGACCTGGTCCGGTCTCGGCGTGGTCACGCCGCCGCCGCCGGGTCCGCAGCCCTACGTCGCCCTCGGCGGCGTCGAGCGGATGCTCGCGATGGCGGGCACGCGCCTCGCGACGGTGGTCTTCGCGAATCATCCCGCCGACGGGGATCCCTCGATCCGCGGGCTCTCCTTCCCGATCGACGACCGGCACGTGGAGCTCATCCGCCTCGCGCCGGGATCGAACGATCCGGACGATGGGGAGGAGGTCCTCGACGGCGACCTCCCCGACCTTCCGACCGGCGCCTGCGACCTCGTGGCGAACGAGATCATCGAGGCGGACGAGGGAACCGGGACGCTGGTGATCGAGGTGCGCCGCACGCCGCTCGCGGGCGGAGGATGCGGCACCTGGATTCGCTTCACGCTCGATCTCCTTCCGGTCGGTCGCTACGCGCTCATGATCGACGACGAGCATCGGGCGACGCTCGAGGTGCTCGCGGACGGCGCCTACGACATGGGCTTCTACAACCTCGGCGTCCGACCGACGATCGAGGACGCGGGCGTGGGAGGCTTCGCGCCGAACGGCACGCCGCTCTCCTGGACCCGGCGGGTGCAGGCGGGATTGCCCACGCCGGAGTTCGATTCGTCGGTGGCGGTGCCGCCGGGGGTCCACGCCGCGGTCGAGGGCGCCTTCAAGACGCCGACCCTCCGAAACGTCGCCCTGACCGGTCCCTTCTTCCACCACGGCGGCTACGCCTCGCTTCGCGACGTGGTGCAGTTCTATGACCGCGGGGGCGACTTCCACGAGGCGAACCTCGCGGACCTCGCGCCGGAGATGGTGACGCTCGGGCTCCGCGACCACGAGGTCGACGCGATCGTGGCGTTCATGGAGTCGCTGACCGACGAGCGGGTCCGCCTCGAGCGGCCGCCCTTCGATCATCCGGAACTGCCGCTGCCGAACGGCGAGACGCTGCCGGCGGTCGGTGCGGGTGGACGCGACGCCGAGTGCCTGCCGCCGCTGCGGTCCTTCGAGGAGCGCCTCGCGTCGCCCGAGATCGAGGGCGACTGCGACCGCGATGGTCGCCTCGACCCCTGCATGATCGCCCGCGATCCCACGCTCGACGCCGACGGCAATGGGGTGCTCGACGCGTGCGAGGATCGAGGCGTCGTCGCGGACCTCACCGGGGACCGCCGCGTGGACGGCGCCGACCTTTCGGTCCTCCTCGGAGCCTGGGGCAAGGGACCATCGCCGGCCGACCTCGACGAGAGCGGGTTCGTCGACGGAACCGATCTCTCGATACTGCTCGGTGCGTGGACGCCCTGAGGATCGCCGGAAAGATCGCCGCGGCGCCGACGGGCGGCGTCGAGGGGAGATCGGGGACACGCGCGCGGAGGGACTTGAACCCCCAACCCTCGGCTTCGAAGACCGATGCTCTATCCGATTGAGCTACGCGCGCTGGGGAGGCGGAGTGTAGCGTCGGGCAGGAGCGGCGAGGCGTCCCGCCGGCGACGCGCCCTCGCGCCTTGGCTACCGTCCGGCGATCGCCCGCTCGTAGGTCCGCACGCACTTCAGCGCCGCGCCATCCCAGTTGATCCCGCGGATCTCGAACTGCCCGTGCTCGATGAGCGTGCGGCTGAGCGGCGGATGCCGCAGGACCGCGACGATCTTGTTCGCCATGTCGTCGACGTCCCAGAAGTCGACCTTCAAGGCGTTGACGAGCACCTCGCTCACGCCGGAGCTCTTGCTGATCAGGACCGGCACGTTGTGGCTCAGCGCCTCGAGCGGGGCGATGCCGAAGGGCTCGGAGACGCTCGGCATGACGTAGAGGTCGGCGATCGCGAAGACGCGGGCGATGTCCTTGCCGCGGAGGAAGCCGGTGAAGAGCACCTTGTGGCCGATCCCGAGGTCGGCGGCCATCTGGATCATCCGCTGGGCGAGGTCGCCGGAGCCCGCGACCACGAACTTGACGTCCGGCATCACCTCGAGCACCCGCTTCGCGGCGGCGATGAAGTACTCGGGTCCCTTCTGCATCGTGATGCGGCCGAAGTAGAGGACGATCTTGTCGGTCGAGCCGATCGGCTGCAGTCCCGCCGCGGACGGCTCGAGGTCCACGCCGTTGTAGACCACGTCGACCTTGTCGGGCCGGACCGCGTAGCGGTTCACCGCGATGTTTCGGGTGAGCATGCTGACGGTGATCACCCGCGCGGCGCCGTGCATGCCGCGGCGCTCGATGTTGTAGATCGCCTGGTTCACGTGCTCGCCGGAGCGGTCGAACTCGGTCGCGTGCACGTGCACGACGAGCGGCTTGCCCGAGAGCTTCGCGAGGGCGAGTCCCGCCGGGTAGGTCAGCCAGTCGTGGGCGTGGATCACGTCGAACTCGACGCCATGGGTCGCCTCGACGCAGAAGCGGGCGTAGCGGTCGGCCTCGGCGACGAGGTCGCCGCTGTAGTCCGCCGAGATCGGTCCATAGGCGCTGCGGCGCCGCTCCGGCGGTCCCGCCTCGGGCAGCACCTGCATCATGGTCAGGTCGACCTGATCGACCGCTTGACCGCCGAAGGCGCCGCTGCGGGCAAGCGCCTCGAGCCTCGTCGCGGAGAGTCCGCCCTCGGTGATGATCCGCTCCCAGACCGGATCCGGCGTGGAGGCGTAGGCGGGGACGAACGAGGCGGGGAGCTCGAGGAACCGCGTCTGCTTGAACCACGCGAGGAGAGGACCAAGCCACGCCGACTGGAGCTCCTGCCACCACTCGCCGGCGCTCGAGGCGGGCGATGGCGCCGACGCGGCGCGGCGCTCCTGCGCCTTCGGGGGACCCCCTTGGCGGAGCGGCAGGCGTCCCGGCGTCACCAGCGAGACGTGCGAGGAACTCTCCGGGGGGATCGGTCGCGGCAGCACGAAGGTCACCGGGACCCCCGCGCGATCGAGCGCCTTGGTCAGGCCGTGGCACGCCGTCCCAAGTCCTCCGGTGATGAAGGGCGGGAACTCCCAGCCGAGCATGAGCACGCGGACCGGCATGGGGGGTGGCTATTCCTCTCCGTCGTCGGTCATGTCGCCGAGTCCGCGGAAGGCGGCTTCGTAGGCGAGGAGGTAGGTGAGGGCGAGGTCCGCCGAGACGCCTGCGGGAAGCGGCGTCAGGAAGGTGTAGAGGCGGTCGTCGCTTCGGTAGTGGCGCACCACGAGCGAATCTGGATCGACCTCGACGCCGAGCTCCGCGAGCTCCTCGGAGACGAGTTCCTCCAGCGGATCTCCATGGTGCATGAGGTCGGACTCGATCGACTCGCTCAGCCAGCGGTCCGCGGTCGCGAGGCTCACCGCGAGACCGCCCTCGACGACCTCGAGGGCGTAGAACGCCTCGGCGGCGGAGTCTCGGGCGGCGCAGCGGAGGCGCGATCCCTCGAGCTGGACCTCGCCGAAGACGCCGCGACGGCGCGCCGCGTCGGCGAGCGATTCGTTGAGCAGGGGATGCGGGGTGGTGCGGGTCATGGACGTGAACGCGCGGGATCCGGCGTGAAGAGCGTCTCGGCGGCGCGACCGCCGGTCGCGGGACAGGGACCGACGAAGGGCGCCTCGCCTCTCCTCGCGAGCGGCGATCGTTCGAAGGCGGCGGATGATAACGGCAGGCGGTCGGCGACTTGGCACGTTGGCGACCCTGCCCGCGACCGGCGGCTACCCTCCGTCACCGGTCGGCGCGTCGACCGCGTCCCTCGTCCTGCCGAGCCGACCCTCCGACCATGGCGACTTCCCGCAGCAACAGCCCCGCGAGCCCATCCGATGCAGGGGTCTCGCCGTCCGCGGCGGGCGAGCCGTCGCCACCGACCTGGACCTCGCGGGCGCTCTTGTCGTGGATCCAGCGGCATCTCGCCGAGCGGGGGATCGACTCGCCGCGGGTCGCGGCGGAGCTGCTCCTCGCCTCGGTCCTCGGCTGCGAGCGGATGCGGCTCTACATGGAACCTGAGCGCCCGGCGAGTCCCGAGGAGCGGGGGCGGCTCCGCGATCTCGTCGCCCGCGCGGCGCGGCATGAACCGGTGCAGTACCTGCTCGGCAAGGCGTGGTTCCTCGCGCGACCCTACGAGGTCGGACCGGCGGTGCTCATCCCGCGTCCCTCGACCGAGGTGCTGGTGGAGGAGGCGATCCGCTGGTGGCGGGCGCAGGCGTTCTCCCGGGCGATGCGGGCGCTCGACGTCGGGACCGGCAGCGGATGCATCGCGGTGTCGCTCGCCGCCGAGACCCGTCCGCGGACGCGGGTGAGCGAGCGATTCGAGAGGCGGCGGAGCGCCGTGGTCGAGGGCACCGAGCCGATGCCGCCCGCCGTCGAGGCGCCGAGCCCGCCTCCGCCTGTCCGCGTCACCGCGGTCGACCTCTGCGAGAAGGCGCTCGCGGTCGCGGCGAGGAACGTCGCCCGTCATGGCGTCGCGGACTCGGTCGAGCTGCGGCGTGGCGATCTCCTCGCGCCGGTCGCGGGCGAGGAGCCCTTCGATCTCCTCGCGTCGAACCTTCCCTACATCAGCGACGCGGAGTGGGCGAAGGTCGCTCCCAACGTGCGGGACCACGAGCCGACGGTCGCGCTCCGCGGCGGTCGCGATGGTCTCGACCTGATCCGGCGGCTCGTGAAGGACGCGCCGGCGAGTCTCGTCGGCGGGGGGCTCCTCCTCCTCGAGGTCCAATGCGACCAAGGACCCGCCCTGCGCGAGATGCTCGCGGCGGGTCCTTGGCGCGACGTGCGGATCGCCCGCGATCACGAGGGTCATGACCGCCTCGCGGTCGCGACGCGGGCGTGACGCGGCAGCGCCGTCCTCTCAGGCGGGACGGACCTGACCGACCAGCGCCTTGTGGACCTCGTCGAGGAGCTGCCCCACCTGAAAGGGCTTGAAGAGGAAGCAGTGGAGCCCCTCCTGGCTCGAGCGCACGATCGAGTGGTGCGGGTCGTAGCCGAAGCCGGTCATCAGGATCACCGGAAGATCGCTCGATGCCTTCTTCGCGGCGCGGAAGACCTCGTAGCCGTTGCGGTCAGGCATCCGCACGTCGCTGATCACGAGCGCGAAGGAAGACCCGCCCGGCGCGGCGCTCGCCTCGATCGCGGCGATGGCGGAGGCGCCGTCGGTGCACACCGTGACCTCGCAGCCGCGGCGCTCGAGCACCGCCCGCACGGTCTGGCGGATCTGCGGCTCGTCGTCGGCGACGAGGACCCGGCGACCGGCGAGGCTGCGGTCGAGCACCGACTCGCGGAGGAACTCCTCCGCGCCGAGGATCGATCGTGGTCCGGAGGTCGACGCCTGCAGGCTCGCCTCCATCGAGGCGAGCGCCTCCCGCAGCGCCGCCGCGAGCTCCGCGGGCGGGAGCGGCGCCGTCGCGCCATCGACCCGCAGCTGCAGCGCCCGCAGCGCCTCGAGCGGATGACGCAGCTCCGAGAGGACGTGCCCCGAGACCTCGCGGTTGGTGGTCCACCGCTCGACGACGAGCATGTCGAGGATCGTCATCGCGAGCCCGACGTAGCGGGCGTAGAGCTCGAGGCAGAGCCGATCCTCCTCGTCGAACCGCTGCGGCGCGGTCGACTCGACGTTGAGGGTGCCGATCACCGACTCGCCGCGGCGGATCGGGACGGTGACGCTGCTGCGGGCGCCGGAGAGCCCCGCGAGGTAGTGCGGATCGCTTGATGCGTCGCGGCAGACGTAGCCCTGCCCGGTCGCGGCGACGAGCCCCGAGATCCCCTGTCCCTCGGCGCGGGCGTGCAGGCGCTGACCGATCGGCAGGGGATCGATGCCGCGGGTCATCACCAGCTCGAGCTGGTTGCTCTTCGGATCGAGCAGACGCACCTCGAACGAGTCCTCGCCGAGGATCGCGCGGATCCCGCGGGCGATCCGCTCCTCGAGGCGACCGAGCCGGGCGGTCACCGCCTGCGAGATCAGACCCGCGTCGACCTCGAGCAGCTCGCCGCCCGCCGCATCGGCGACCTCCACCCGCTGCTGCAGGCGGTGCGAGGCGGTCACGTCGAGCATCAGCCCGATCGCGCGGTCGCGACCGCCGTCGTGCGGGAGCGCCGCGACGATGACCTCGTACTGCGAGCCGTCCTCCGAGACCGGATGGCGGATGGAGCCGGGCGCGTCGGGCTCGCCCTCGGTCGCGCGGAGCTCCCGCAGCCCGAGCACGCAGGCGTCGGCGAACGCGCGGAGGAGCGGCGGCGAGGACGCCGCGAGCCGCTGGTTCATCCAGAGCACCTCGCCGCGGGCGTCGACGAGCCCCACGGCTTCGGCGAGGCGACCCACCACCTCGATCGCGGCGCCCTCGTCGAGACCGCGCCGCCCCGGCGGCTCGTCCGAGACCGCGAGCCGGAAGCGCGACTCGAGGGACGAGCGGACCGAGGGATCGAGCGACTCGATCGAGGCGAGGTCAGGAAAGATGAGGAGCCGACGGTGTTCCGCCGCCATCGAGAAGTCGCCAAGGCGCGATCTCGACCCGCCATGGTCGCCGCGTCGCGTGGCGGGAGTGTACGAACGCCGGACGCGGGACCGCAATCCTGCCGGTGCTCCGGGGCGACGCGGATCCTCGCGAGACGTAGACTGCCGCGCGGAGCGGGAGAACGCCGCGTGCTCCCGCTCCCTCCCTCGTTCCCCTTGCCCGCTCGATGATCGTCGCCCACGAGCTCCGGAAGCGCTTCGGCGAGGTCGTCGCGGTCGACCGCCTCTCCTTCGAGATTCCCCGCGGATCGGTCTGCGGGTTCCTCGGTCCCAACGGCGCCGGCAAGACCACCACGCTCCGGATGCTCGCGGGGCTGCTTGCGCCGGACGGCGGGCGGCTCGAGATCGACGGGCTCGACGCCATCGCCCGCTCGCGCGACGCCCGTCGCCGCCTCGGCTACCTCCCGGACGGGGCGCCGGCGTATCCGGAGATGCGGGTCGAGGAGTACCTGCGGTTCCGCTGGCGCATCGCGGGTCGCACGGGCTCGATGCGGACGGAGATCGACGCGGCGTGCGGCGCCTGCGCCCTCGGCGGGGTGCGCCGTCGCCTGATCGGCACGCTCAGCCGGGGATTCCGCCAGCGGGTCGGGCTCGCCGCGGCGATCCTCGGTCGACCGCCGGTCCTCCTGCTCGACGAGCCGACGGAGGGACTCGACCCCTTCCAGGTGCGGGAGTTCCGCGGACTCGTGCGGGAGTTCGCCCAAGGTCGCACGGTGCTCCTCTCGAGCCACCTCCTCGCCGAGGTCGAGACGATCTGCGACCGGGTGATCCTGATGCTCGGCGGACGCCTCGTCGCCTCGGGCACCGTGGAGTCGCTGCGGCGCGGAGGCTCCGCGCGGATCGAGTGCGAGGTGCGCGGCGCCGCCGCGGTCGAGGCGATCGCGGTGCTCTCCGGCGTCCGGCAGGTCCGCCCGATGACGGAGCCCGACGAGTCGGGATGGCGGCGCGTCGAGGTGCTCGCGGCGGAGGGCGACCCGCGCGAGGCGATCGCGGCGGCGGTCGGCGCGGCGGGAGGGCGCCTCCGCGAGCTCGTGCGCCGCGAGGAGTCGCTCGAGGAGACCTTCATGCGCCTCGCCGGGGAGGAGCGCCGATGAGGATGACCCTCGCGATCGCCCGGCGCGACCTCCTCTCGGCGTTCGCGACGCCCCTGGCGTGGGTGCTCGCCTCGGCGTCGGGGCTCCTCGCGGCGGTCGTCTTCGTCGCGGTCGGCTTCGAGGAGGGCGAGATCGCGAACCTCCGCCCGGCGCTCGTCGCGCTCGGGTGGGCGACGCTGCTGCTCGCGCCGGCGGTCGCGATGCGGAGCGTCGCGGAGGAGCGGCGGCAGGGGACGCTCGAGGTCCTCGGCGCGGCGCCCCTCGGCGAGTGGTCGATCGTGCTCGGCAAGTTCCTCGCCGCGGTCGGGGTGCTCGCGGTCGTGCTGCTTCCGATCGCGGTGCTCGCGGTGCCGCTCGAGCGGCACGGCGATCCGGACTTCGGCGAGATCGCCTGCGGTCTGCTCGGGCTGCTCCTCGTCGGCAGCACCATCGCCTCGATGGGGATCCTCGCCTCGAGCCTCGCGTCGAGCCAGGTCCTCGCCTACCTCGGCGCGATGTTCCCCTGGCTCGGGCTCGTCCTCGCGGCGAAGCTCCTGCCTCGCTGGCTCGGCGCCGAGTGGACCGCGCCGCTCGAGGCGATCGATCCGCTGCGGCGCCTCGACGCGTTCGTGATCGGGCTCCTCGACCTCGCCAACGTCGCGTACTTCGCGGCGGCGATCGCGTGCTTCCTCGCGCTCGCGGCGCTTGCCCTCGGGGCGCCTCGCCGGGTCCGACCCTTCGGCGTCGCGAGGCTCGGTCGCGTCCTCCACGGCGCGATCCGCGTCCTCGCGCTCGGCGCCGCGGCGGTCGCGGTCGTCGCGATCGCCTCGCGACCGGAGCTGCGGGTGCGCATGGACCTCACCCGCACCCGGGCGTACAGCCTCTCGACGGAGACGCGGGAGCTCCTCGCGTCGCTGCCGGGCGAGTGGTCGATCGAGCTCCTCGTGATCCCGGAGGAGGGCGACCGGGCGCTCCTCGCGCAGATCGACGAGGTGCTGCGGCGCTTCGCGGAGGTCAATCCGCGGATCCGCGTCGGACGCATCGACCCGACCGACCCCCGCGACCTCGCCGCCTACGAGTCGCTCCTCGAGCGGCTCGCCGCCTCCCACGCCGAGGAGTCTCGGACCTACGAGGACGCGGTCGCCGATGGACTCGCCGGGCTCGACGAGCTCGTCTCCTTCGCCGCCGCCGAGGCGCCGCGGCTCAAGGCACAGGCCGCGGCGCTCGAGGGGCGCGGCGACGATCGCCGCCGCGCGGAGCTCGCCGCGGCGCAGTCGCTCCTCGAGCAGGTCGCCGCGACGGGACCGCCGCTGAAGCGCGAGATCGAGTCGCTCGTCGAGACCTCGACCTCGCGACCATTCCCCGACTGGGAGTCCGCACGGAGCGCCCTCGTCGCGCACCATCGGCTCCGTTCCGACCAGCTCGCCGCGGCGCTGCCACGGGACGCCGCGGCGCGGTCGCTGGCGCTGCGGCTCCGCCGCTCGATGGAACGGCTCGAGCAGCTGCCGCCCTCGCGGCTCGGCGAGGTCGCGACGGCGGTCGCGGCGGGGGAGGCGGCGGTGGTCTCGGGACCCGAGGGCGCCGCGACGATCCCCGGCTGGCAGCTGCTGCCGCGCTCGACCTTCCGCGGCGAGGAGACCGTGCGCTTCGATCGCCGCTTCCGGGGGGAGCAGCTGCTCGCCGCGGCGATCCGCTCGCTCGGCGTCGAGTCGCCGCCGGTGGTCGTGGTCCTCCACGCGGAGCCGGCGTCGCTGCTCCGCCGATCGACCGAGGGCGGCGACCTCCTCGCGATCGCCGACGAGCTTCGCGCCGCGCGGTTCGAGGTAAGGGAGTGGTCGGCGCGAGGGGGAGCACCTTCGGCGGTCGAGGCGGGACGCACCGTCGTCTTCCTCGTGGTGCCGCCGCTCCGCCGGAGCTCGCTCGAGCCGGACGACGCCGAGCGGGCGCTCCTCGCGGAGGTCGAGCGCCGGATCGGCGAGGGGCATCCGGTCATGCTGAGCGTCGCGCCGAGCGTGCTGCCCCTGCTCGGCGGACGGGATCCGTGGGTCGCGCTCGCGGCGTCGCTCGGCGTGGAGGCGGACACCTCGCGCACGCTGCTCGAGCTCGCCCCGGGCGAGGATGCGCCCGCGGCACCGCAGGCGACCCACCTCGCGGCGCCCTCCGCCTCGACGCATCCGGTCGGCGCGGCGCTCTCGGGACAGGACCTCCTCGTCTTCTATCCGGTGCCGATCTCGCCGCGCGAGAGCGTGACCGCGGTCGCGCTCGGATCGCTCGAGCCGAAGGAGTCGCGCTGGCTCGAGGAGGACTGGCGCCGCGTGCGGGGCGTCGCGGAGGTGCCGGCGGCGAAGCGGCAGGTCGAGCCGCTGCCGGTCGCGCTCGCGGCGGAGCGGGCGCTTGCCGATGGTCGCGTGCAGCGGTCGATCGTGGTCGGCTCGAACGGCTGGATGCTGACGAGCCTCGCGGACCGCACGGTCTCCCTTGGCGGGGAGCGGGTCGCGTTCGCGAACCCGGGCAACCGCGAGCTTGCCCGCAGCGGCGCCGCATGGCTCGCCGGGCTCGACGCGTGGATCGCGGCCGGCGGCGCCGGCCGCGAGGTCTCCCGCCTGACGGGACTCGACGCCTCGACGCGGGCGTGGTGGATCGCGGGGCTCCTCGTCGTGCTGCCGGTGGCGCCGCTCGTCGCGGGCGGGATCGTCCTGACGCGGAGGGATCGAGCCCGATGAACGCGAAGGCGACGGGCGTCTGGATCCTCGTGGCGGCGCTGCTCTCGGCGCTCGCGTGGCTTCCTCGGGGCGGCACGCCGACCGTCGAGGAGGGACCTCGCCTGCTGCTCGCCCGAGGAGCGCTGCCGGTCGAGCGGATCGACGAGATCCGGCTCCGGCGCGACGACGGCGCGTCGTGGCTCTTCCGCCGCGAGGGCGCCGCGTGGCGGCAGGTCGAGCCCTTCGAGGTGCCGGTCGAGTCCTTCTCGATGCGCCAGCACGCCGTCGTGGCGGAGTCGCTCCGCTCGAGCCGCCGGCTCGACGAAGCGGATCGACCGCGCGACGAGCAGGGCGAGCCGATCGACCTCGGGCTCGAGCCGCCGCTCGGTCGGGTGACCTTCGCGTGGAGCGATCCCGCGGCGCCTCCGGACGCCGCCCGCCGCGAGGTGACGCTTGACCTCGGGCGCCGCAGCGTCGCCGGTCGCGCCTGGCTTCGCCGGGGCGGCGACGACGCCGTGCATGCGGTCGACGCCGGTCTCCACGCGAGGCTCCTCGACGGCGATCCCCGCACGTGGCGCTCCAAGCGGCTCCTTCCCGTCGCGGAGGAGCCGATCGATCGGATCGAGGTGGGCGGCGCGGGGCAGGCGCGACCGATCGAGCTCGTGCGCGAGAACGCCCGCTGGCGGCTCGAGTCGCCCTTCTCGACCCGCCTCGACGCCGACGCGGTCGAGGCGTGGCTCGCGGCGCTTGGTCGCGCGGAGTGCTCGGCGTACTTCGAGGACGAGCCGGAGGACCTCGCCCGCTACGGGCTCGACCAGCCGGCGGAGGTGATCTCCCTCGAGCGCCGGGTGCCGTCGCCCGACGGCGGCGAGGTGCTCGCGCGGGCGGAGGTGCGGCTCGGCGGGTCGTTTGGTCCGGGTTCCCCCGATCGCTTCGCGATGGTCGCGGGTCGACCGTGCGTGCTGCTCGTCGGCGAGGAGGCGACGGCGATCCTGCGTCGCCCGATCGCGTCGCTCGTCGATCCCACGGGAACCGACGTCCAGCCCGCGGACGTCCGCACGATCGAGGTGCGGACCGCGGCGGAGACCTTCCGCCTGCGCCGCGAGCTCGATGGCTTCGTCGCCGAGCGGATCGACGAGCGAGGCGACGTCGCGGACGAGGTGCCTGCCCGACGCGGCGCGGCGGAGGCGCTTCTCGGGCAGCTCGCCGAGGCGCGGGCGCCGGAGGTCGCGGTGACGCCCTTCCCGCAGGAGCGGCTCGCGGCGCTGGTGATCCTGAGCGGCTTCGATGGTCGCCCGCTCGGCGCCGTGCGGATCGCCCGAGATCCCGCGGATGGTCGATGGGCGATCGACGACGGCGACGACGTGCTGCGGGTCTTTCCGGCGAGCCTCGAGCCGAGGCTCCGCGGCGAGGACTACGGGTTGTCGCCGCTCGAGGCGTCGGACGCGGGCACGCCGTAGCCAAGGACGAGGTCGCCGCCGCGGCGGCGGATCGACTCGAGCGAGAGCGTGAGGCTGTGACCCAGACCGCCCTCGGTCGCGCCCGCGACGGCGGCGAGACCCGTCTCGCGACCGGCGACCCGCGGGGCGACGAAGACCCACGCCTCGTTGACGAGCCCGTGGCGGAAGAGCCGTCCGAGCATGCGGGCGCCCGCCTCGACGAGGACCCGCGACGCCCCGAACTCGCCGGCGAGCCGCTCGAGGAGCTCGCGGAGCGGAAGCTCGCCGCCGGTGGAGGCGAGCCCGAGGACCGTCGCGCCCGCCGCGCGGAGCTGCTCCGCGAGGTCCTCGTCGCGCTCGAGCACCTCCGCGTCGCAGGCGACGAGCAGCGGCTGCTCCCGCGCGGTGCGGACGAGCTGCGACTCGAGGGGGATCTGAAGCCGCGGATCGACCACCACCCGCATCGGGTGCCGCCGCGCCTTCACGCCGCGGACGTTGAGGAGGGGATCATCCGCGAGCACCGTCCCGATCCCGGTCAGGATCACGTCGCAGCAGCCCCGCTCGCGGTGCACGAGGCGGCGGCTCGGGAGGCTCGAGATCCAGCGCCCATCGCCCGCGCCCACGGTGATCTTTCCGTCGAGGGTCTGCGCCCACTTCGCCACGACCCAGGGGCGACCGCTCCGCAGGCGATGGATGAAGGCGCGGTTGAGCAGGCGGACCTCCGGGACGTCGGCGCGCTGCTGCACGTCGAGCCCCGCCTTGCGGAGCCGTGCGGCGCCCCCCTGCGCCTGCGGATGAGGATCGGAGGATCCGTAGATCACCCGCGCGACGCCGGACGCGAGGATCGCCTCGGTGCAGGGTCCCGTCCGACCCTGATGATTGCACGGCTCGAGGGTGACGAGGATCGTCCCGCCGCGGGTCCGCTCGCCTGCCGCGGCGATCGCCTCGACCTCGGCATGGGGACCGCCGATCCGCCGGTGATGGCCGAGACCGACGACCCGACCCGAAGCGTCGAGGACGATCGCGCCCACCATGGGATTGGGCTCGACCAGACCGTGACCGCGCAGGGCGAGGCGCACCGCGAGGCGGAGGAGGTCGGCGTCGCGGTCGTCGCGTCGATGGGTCATGCGGTGGATTCCTGCAGGGGGCGTCGGGCGCCGCGGGAGCGACCGTCATCGACCTTCGGGCGAGTCCGCGTCCATTGGAGGCTCGCGAGCAGCACGTCGTCGCCGCGGATCGGTCCCTCGAATCCCTCGACCATCGAGAGCAGGAACGCCGGCCAGCGCGGCGGCGGAGGATGGTGCCGGCAGAGCTTCTCGAAGCCGTCGAGCCCGAGCTCCCGACCCGAGTGGTCCCGCGCCTCGAAGGCGCCGTCGGTGTAGAGGAGGATCACCTCGCCGCTCGCGAGGTCGAGCCGGTGCTCGCCCCCGTGGAACTCCGCCGCCGGCTGCGCGCCGAGCAGCGGGTCGTTCGCCTCGCACTGGCGGATCCGACCATCGGCGGCGCGGAGCAGGACCGGCGGATGCCCGGCGTTCGAGAGCGTCGCGCGACCGGTCGCGGGGTCGAGCCGCACCGCCACGCCGGTCGCGAGGATCGAGTGCCGCAGGAGCGTGAGGTGCACGTAGCGATTGAGCCCCGCGAGCATCTCGCCCGGCGAGATGTCCGGACGCTCCGCGTGCAGGCGCTCGATCTCGCCGTGCAGGCGGTTCACGGTCATCGCGGCGGAGAGCCCGTGACCGGTCACGTCGAGGAAGGTGAGGAAGATCGACCCGTCCTCGCGGCGGAGGAGGTGCAGGAAGTCGCCGCCAAGGTCGCGGGCGGGCACGAACGCGTAGTCGAAGCGGACTCCGTCGGCGTCGAAGGGCTGCGGAAAGAGGCTGTCGTGGATGCGCCGCGCCTGCTTGATCTCCTGCCGCAGCGACCGGAGCTGCCGGCCGGCGAACTCTCGACCGAAGCGCCGCCGAAGCCACCACTGGCGGATCCAGCAGACGAGCATGCCGGGCACCAGCACCAGGGGACTCGCGAGGATCTCGAGCGCGGCGCCCGCCAGCGAGCTGCCGAGCCCCGGAGCGACGCCGGTCTCCACGACGACCAGTCCCTCCGTCCCTCCCAGCACGAGGCGGTAGACCGCCCACGCGACGAGCAGGGGGATCATCGGTCGCAGCGACTCCCGCGCCGTCCATGGGAGGAACAGGCAGGCGGAGAAGTGCCAGAGGGCGACGCTGAGGAGGGGCGCGAGCTCGAGGTCGAGCGAGACGATCGACTTCGCGACCTCGCCGAGGAGCGAGAGCGAGACGAGGACCAGGATCAGGCGCGTCGCGGCGGAGAGCGCGACCGCGCGGTGCTCGATCCGCGGACGGACCCGCGCGAAGAACCAGAGGATCACGAGGAACGAAGCCGCCGCCGAGGTGCCGTCGATCACCACGCCGGCGAGCCAGTCCTCCGCGAGAGGTCGCCGCGACGCCTCGGAGGCGAGCTCGTCCTCGATCACCGCGAGCTCCTCGGCGGGGTCGAGGGGCGTCGAGGTCCACGGCGGCGAGCCGGCGATCTGCAGCGGTCCAAGGCGGAACGACCGCGTGCCGCGCTCGAACTCGTCGGGGCGAGGCGAGAGGCGGTCGCCGGGCGGCGCGGGGACGACCCCGCTCGACGCCGACGGGACCTCCTTCTTGGGCGCCGGTCGGATCGCGTCGGCGAGCGGCGCGAGGAGCACCGCCGCCACGGAGAGCACCACCGTCAGCATCGACACGATCGCGTAGACCCCGCACATCCAGCCGAAGCGGCGGCGGAACCTCCGGACGAGGTCGAGCTCGAACTCTCCGCGGAACTCGGGCGCCGAGGCGACGTCGTCGGCGAGGGCGTCGGGCATGGGACGCGGAGTCTAGGTCCTGTCGGGCGGAGTCCCGGACGTCGACCCGCGCGGTAGCCCGTCGAGCAGCGTCGGCGATCGACTCAGTGGATCGCGGCGGATGCGGCGTCGTCTCGCCTCCCCGTGCGACACGAGCGCCGCGACGGATCTTCGGTCCTCGGTGAACAGTCAGACGGAACCTCGAGGCGGTTAGCCTGCGGCGCCCGCGGCGGGGCGTGCCATCCGCCAAGTCATCCGATGAGTCATCCGATGAGCCATCCGATGAGCGATCGGCCATAGAAAAGGACGCCGACCCTGCGGGGGTCGGCGTCGGGTGGAATCGAGGTCGATCGACCGCGATCAGCCCTTGGCGAGGACTGCTTCCTTGAGGCGGTCGGGCATCACGCGGTACTCGAGCGGCTCCATCGTGCTCGTGGCGCGACCCTGGGTCATGCTGCGGAGCGTGGTGGTGTAGCCGAAGAGCTCGGAGAGCGGGACTTCCGCGGTGATGAGCCGCACGTTGCCGCGCATCTCGGAGTCCACGATCTGACCGCGGCGGCTCGAGATGTCGCCGGAGACGTTGCCGAAGAACTCGTCGGGCGTGGTGACCACGAGCTTCATGATCGGCTCGAGGAGGGCGAGACCCGCCTTGGTGCACGCCTGGCGGAAGGCGAGGGCGCCCGCCTGCTCGAAGGCGACCTGGCTCGAGTCGACGTCGTGGTAGGAGCCGAAGACGAGCTCGACCTTGACGTTGATCATCGGGTAGCCGCCGAGCACGCCGCTCGCGGCCGCCTGCCGCGCGCCGTACTCGACCGAGGGGATGAACTCGCGGGGGATGACGCCGCCGGAGATCTTGTCGACGAAGACGACGCCATTGACCATCTTGAGCCCATCCGCCTCCGCCTGCTCCTTGGTGCAGGGGGAGACGCTGACCACCGCGTCGCCGTACTGACCGCGACCGCCGGTCTGCTTCTTGAAGAGACCACGCACGTCGTTGGCGGCGCCGGAGATCGTCTCGCGGTAGCTGACCCGCGGGCGACCGACGGTGACGTTCACCTTCATGTCGCGGACGAGCTTGTTCTTGATGATCTCGAGGTGCAGCTCGCCCATGCCCGCGATGATGGTCTCGCCCGTCTCGTCGTTGTAGGTCGAGCGGAACGAGGGATCCTCGCGGCGGATCGTGGTGAGCGCCTCGCCGAGCTTCTTCTTGTCCTCCGCGGAGTTCGGCTCGATCGACATCGAGATGACCGGCTCGGGGAAGACCATCCGCTCGAGGATGATCGGGTTGTCGGCGTCGCAGAGGGTGTCGCCGGTGATCGAGTTCTTCGGGCCGATCACCGCCACGATCTGCCCGGCGCCGATCGAGTCGAGGGCGTCGCGGTCCTTCGCGTGCATCTCGAAGATGCGGGAGATGATCTCCTTCTTGCCGTTGCCCGGATTGAGCAGGCGGGCGCCCTTCTCGAGGCGACCGGAGTAGACGCGGATGTAGGTGAGGTCGCCGTGCGAGTCGGAGACGACCTTGAACACCAGCGCCGAGAACGGCGCATCGTCGCCGTGGGGTCGCGACAGCTTGGTCTCCGGCTCCTTGGGATCGACGCCCTCGACCGCGGGAACCTCGGTCGGGTTGGGGAGGTAGTCGACGACGCCGTCGAGCACCCGCTGGATGCCGACGTACTTGAGGGCGGAGCCGCAGAAGACGGGGAAGCACTGCCGGGCGATGGTGCCCTTGCGGATCGCCGCCTTGACCATGTCGGGGGTGATCGACTCGGGCTTCTCGAGGTAGCGCTCCATCAGCACGTCGTCGAGCTCCGCCGCCTTCTCGACCATCTCGTGGTGCCAGAGCTCCGCGACGTCCTTCATCTTCTCGGGGATGTCCCGCTCCTCGAACTTCGAGCCGAGCTCGGTCGAGTCGAAGTAGAACGCCCGCATGGTGACGAGGTCGATGAGGCCCTCGAAGGTGTCGGCCTGACCGATCGGGATCTGCACCGCGATCGCGTTCGCCCCGAGCCGCTCGCGGATCGACTTGAAGCTGAAGTCGAAGTCCGCGCCGAGCTTGTCCATCTTGTTGACGAGGCAGATGCGGGGGACGCGGTAGCGGTCGGCCTGCCGCCAGACCGTCTCCGACTGCGCCTCGACGCCTTCCTTGCCGTCGAACACCGCGACCGCGCCGTCGAGGACGCGGAGCGAGCGCTCCACCTCGATGGTGAAGTCGACGTGCCCCGGCGTGTCGATCAGGTTGATCTTGTAGGTCTTGCCGCCGGTCTCCCAGGGGCAGGTCGTCGCGGCCGACTGGATGGTGATGCCGCGCTCCTGCTCCTCCTGGAGGAAGTCCATGGTCGCGGTGCCTTCATGCACCTCGCCCATCTTGTAGTTCTTGCCGGTGTAGTAGAGGACCCGCTCGGAGACCGTGGTCTTGCCGGCGTCGATGTGGGCGCAGATCCCGATGTTGCGGACGAAGGTGAGGTCGGTCGACATGGTTCGGACTCTGGTGGTGGACCGGATCGGTCGTCGCCGCCGGTCGCGAGGGCGACTGAAGAAGGACGAAGGGGCCCCGAGGACCCGGGAAACGCGGCGTGTTCGCACGCCGGAAGTTCTTGGATCGACTTCTCCGACCTACCGCTCGACGTCCGTCGGGCAAAGTCTCGGAGAAGATTGAACGGCCCCGGCGATCCGACCTCCCGAGGGAGGCGGTCAGCCGGCGCCGGGGGACGCGCCGAGAGGGTCAGGATCCGAGTCGGCATCCGACCCCTCGGCGGTCGCCGGGGGCTCGGTCCTGCACTCGGGGCAACGGGCGTTCTCGGACGGCATCGCTGCGGCTTCTCGGGGCCTTCCGCGGATTTGCGGAAAGTCGGAGAGCGTACCTCCGCCCCCGCGCGAGTCAAGGGTTGCCGCCGCGCCGCGAGCCGAGGATCAGGCGAGGCGCACGAGGTCCTGCCGTCGAAGCCCCCGACGCTCGAGGGTCGGGGCGATCTCCTCGAGCCAGCGCCGCGCGTCCGTGACGTAGCCCGCGGTGGGCTTCACCTCCGGGGCGAGACCCCCGAAGAAGCGGTTGAAGCGGTCCATCAGCAGTTCTCGGACCAGCTTGGCGGTCATCGAGGCGAGGGCGGTGGGCAGGTGGCGGTCCTCGCACTCGACCTCGAAGCTCAGGGTGATCTCCGACCCATCCCGCTCGAGCCGGTAGCGGCTGACCCGATCGCCCTGGGCGAGCACGCGGAGCTGCACGCCGGGGAACGCCCGCAGCAGCGGCTCGACGTAGTCGCTGCGTCCGCCGTGGCGGTCGATCATCACCCGCGGGTGCGCCTCGGGGTGCTCGCGCCAGAGGCGGTCGACGAGCCGCATCGCCGCGACGAAGTTCACGTGCGCCTTGCCGGCGGCGGTGCAGAGGCGGTTGAACGCCTCCTCGTCGATCGCCTCCGCCATCATCGCGACCGGCTCGACGCCCGCCGTCCGCATCGCGCGACCAAGCTTCGCCGCGTCGATCCCGAGCCGCTCGGCGGTCGCCGCCACCGGTAGCGATCGCGACGCCGCGTACCACGGTCGCGTGCGGAGCCGCTCGGATCCCACCGAGAGTCGGTCGAGGAGCTCCTCGTCGGTCGCGGGAAGGGGACCCATCGCCCCGAGCATCGAGAGCACCCCGCGCTCGAGGTGGCGGAGCGGATGCTGGCGACCGCCGTTGGGCGACTTGAGCGTCTTGCTGTCGGCGACCGCGATGCGGCGCCGCTTGTCGCTCGCCCGCCGCGCGACGACCGAGGCGAGCCGATCCCACAGGTCCGGCGGTCCCTCGGCAGGGTCCGCGTCGGCGATGCGGAACGCCGTCGCCGCCACGCAGAGCGGTCCGAGCATGGGGCCGTAGCCCGCCTCATCGATCCCCGCGAAGAGGAGCATGGGCGGCACGGTACCGCCGACCGCGGCGAAGCCGGGAATCCGTCGAGAAATCCCCAGCGCCTCCGTAGACTCGACCCGTGGTCGGCATGACGCCCGAAGGTCGCCCCGCCAAGGTGCTCCTCGCGATGAGCGGGGGCGTGGACTCCTCGGTCGCCGCCGCGCTCCTGACGCAGGCGGGGCATGAGGTGGTCGGATGCTTCATGCGGCTCGGGACGGTGGAGGAGCCGGAGGGGATGCGCCCCGCGGAGGAGGCGTCGGCGTGCGGGACCTCCGCGGCGAGGCGTCGAGGCTGCTGCTCGGTCGGCGACGCGGAGGATGCGCGGCTCGTCGCGGCGCGGCTCGGGATCCCGCTCTACGTCCTCAACTTCCGCCGCGACTTCGACCGCGTGATCGACTACTTCGTGGGCGAGTACTCCGCGGGTCGCACGCCGAATCCCTGCGTCCGCTGCAACGACTGGCTGAAGTTCGGGCGCCTGCACGACCACGCGGAGTCGATCGGCGCCTCGTTCGTCGCGAGCGGTCACTACGCCCGGATCGAGCGGCGGGGCGACGAGGCGAGGCTTCGGCGCGGGCTCGACGAGGCGAAGGACCAGAGCTACGTCCTCTTCGGGCTGCCGGGCGAGCGGCTGCGCCGCACGCTGCTTCCGATCGGCGGGCTCCGCAAGCCGGAGGTGCGCCGGCTCGCCCGCGAGCTCGAGCTTCCCGTCTTCGACAAGCCGGACTCGCAGGAGATCTGCTTCGTTCCGGAGGGCGACTACGCGGGGCTCCTGCGTCGCCGCGCGCCCGACTCGGTCGCGCCGGGCCGCGTCGTGGACGAGGCGGGTCGGACGCTCGGCGAGCATCCGGGGCACCAGCACTTCACGATCGGGCAGCGGCGTGGGCTCGGGCTCGCCACGGGCGTGCCGCTCTTCGTCCTCTCGAAGGATCCGACCCGGAACGAGGTCGTGGTCGGACCGCGCGAGCGGCTCGTCTGCGGAGGCGCGATCGCCCGGGGCGTGAACTGGACCGCGGGCGAGCCGCCGCGCGAGTGGAGGTCCTGCGCCGTGCAGTGGCGGGCGCACGGCGAGGTCGCGCCGGCGCGGGTCCGCGTCGAGGGCGAGGGAGGCGACGCGCGGCTCGAGGTCCGCTTCGAGCATCCCTCGGAGATGCTCGCCCCGGGCCAGGCGATCGTCTGCTACGCGGGCGACGAGGTCCTCGGCGGCGGATGGATCGACGAGGTGCGGCCCGCGGTCACGGCGTGAGCGGCTCCGCCGCGGATCATCCGGCGGCGGCGAGGGCGGCAGGCCAGCCCTGGTAGAGCGCGACGGTGTAGAGGACGAAGGCGGCGAGGAGCACGATTCCCTCGGCGCGGTTGATGCTTCGCCCGGATCGCATGATCGGCAGCATCGCCGCGGCGACGAGGATCGCGACCGGCAGGTCGAACCGGAAGATCTGCGGCGAGATCTGCGTCGGCTGGAGGAGCGCCGTCGCTCCGAGGATCCCGAGGACGTTGAAGATCCCCGAGCCCACGAGGTTGCCGAGCCCGAGGTCGCTCCGACCGCGGATCTGGGCGACGAGGCTGGTGACGAGCTCGGGCGCGGAGGTTCCCATCGCGACGATGGTGAGCCCGATCACGAGCTCCGAGACGCCCCAGTGCGTCGCGAGCTCGACCGCGGAGTCGACGAGGAGCCTCGAGCTTCCGGCGAGCACCGCGATCCCGCCGAGGCAGAGCACGCCGTTCCACGCGACGCCGCCTCGCCAGCCCGCCGGCACCGTGGGCGCGTCGGCGTCGGGCTCGGAGGTCCGGTTCGTTCGGTAGCTCCACCAGACGAACCCGAGGAGCCCGAGCAGGAACGCGATCCCGATCGTCCGATCGAGGATGCCCTGCGTCGCGAGGGCGGCGTAGGGGAGCGAGGTCACCGCGACGAGCAGCAGCACCTCGCGGGTGATCGATCCGGCGCGGACCGCGATGGGGCTGACGAGGGCGATCGCGCCGAGGATCGCGGTCAGGTTCGCGATGTTCGAGCCGACCACGTTGCCGACGGCGATCTCGGGCGAGCCGTCGAGGGCGGCGAAGATCGAGGTGGCGAGCTCCGGCGTGCTCGTCCCGAACCCCACGATGGTCATCCCCACGAAGAACGAGGAGACCCCCGCCCGCAGGGCAAGGATGCTGGCGCCGCGGACGAGGAGCTCCGCGCCGAGGGTCAGCAGGACGAGCGAGACGAGGAGGAGGACGAGCGACGACCACATCGAGCGCGGTTCCGGAGGGCGACGGGGCGGAGCATACGGGGCGCGCGACGCCGGGCGTGGGTTAGCATGCCGCCCCGCCGCCGGCGAAGGCGTCCGGCGGCGATCGCCTCGCACGTCCTGCCGCCGGAAGCCGCTCGCCTCAAGCCTGCAAGGAAGGACCTCCCATGCCAACCGACCTCATCACGCCCATCCGCGACGTCCTCGGCAAGGAGGCGGATTCGCTCCTTAGCCACAAGGCGAAGGTCGACCAGAAGCTCCTCTCGCTGCCGGGACCGGACTTCATGGACCGGGTGTGGATGCCCTCCGATCGCAGCCCGCAGGTCCTGCGCTCGATCGCGGCGATCCTGAACCACGGTCGCCTCGCCGGCACCGGCTACGTCTCGATCCTGCCGGTCGATCAGGGGATCGAGCACAGCGCGGGGGCGAGCTTCGTGCCGAACCCGATCTACTTCGACGGCGAGAACATCGTGCGCCTCGCGATCGAGGGCGGCTGCAACGCGGTCGCGACGACCTTCGGCGTGCTTGGCTCGGTCGCGCGGAGGTACGTCCACCGCATCCCCTTCATCTGCAAGATCAACCACAACGAGCTCCTGACCTACCCGAACCGGTTCGACCAGGTGCTCTTCGGGACCGTCGAGGAGGCGTGGAACCTCGGGGCGGTCGCGGTGGGCGCGACCATCTACTTCGGCAGCGAGGAGAGCACCCGGCAGATCGTGGAGATCTCGCATGCCTTCGCCCACGCGCATGAGCTCGGCATGGCGACGGTCCTCTGGTGCTACCTGCGGAACCCCGCGTTCAAGGCGGGCGGCAAGGACTACCACGTCTCGGCGGACCTCACCGGGCAGGCGAACCACCTCGGCGCGACGATCCAGGCGGACTTCGTGAAGCAGAAGCTGCCCGAGCTGAACGGCGGCTACGAGGCGCTCAACATGGGGAGCTCGAGCTACGGGAAGTTCGACAAGCGGATCTACACCGACCTCGCGAGCGACCACCCGATCGACCTCTGCCGCTACCAGGTCCTCAATGGCTTCGGCGGTCGCGCCGGTCTCATCAACTCGGGCGGCGCGTCAGGATCGCACGACGTCCTCGACGCGGTCCGCACCGCGGTGATCAACAAGCGGGCGGGCGGCATCGGGCTCATCTCCGGTCGCAAGGCGTTCCAGAAGCCGATGCCCGAGGGCGTGAAGCTCCTCAACGCCATCCAGGACGTCTACCTCTGCAAGGACGTCACGGTGGCGTGACGTCGGGACCGCTCCCGCGAGCGAAGCGATGCGGGGGAGTCGGGCTTCGAGCGGGAGCGAGAAGCCCGGTGGGGGCAAGGACCGAAGCACGACGTGCGGGTCGGAGCGGTGCATCGACGGGCGATGTCTCGATCAGCGCGCCCCGCGACGATCGCCTCGGGTCGTGCCACCCTCACCCGCCTCGCGAACTGCGTTCGCGAGGCGGCCTCTCCCGCTCGTCGCGTGGCGACTCGCGGGAGAGGCGTCGAGGCTACCGGTCTCTCAAACTCCTCGCGTGGCGACTCGCGGGAGAGGCGTCGAGGCTACCGGTCTCTCAAACTCCTCGCGTGGCGACTCGCGGGAGAGGCGTGGAGCCTTCGTGCTCGCACGCGATCGTCGCGTCGAGTCTCGAAGGGCGCGCCGGGCGTCAGCCTCACGCCGCCGAGATGCGCCGGGACGCCGACCGCTTGGGCGCGGAGGCGAGCCGTGC
>Ga0194132_10001808_pt1 | contig 42297 bp, 37 predicted proteins | sample TA2KigOf80mmetaG_FD_148612 | JGI IMG/M metagenome (GOLD analysis project Ga0194132, IMG submission 148612) | Freshwater microbial communities from Lake Tanganyika, Tanzania - TA2015054 Kigoma Offshore 80m | ecosystem: Environmental > Aquatic > Freshwater > Lake | place: Tanzania: Lake... | reverse complement strand
CTTTCGCATCATGGTTGTCGGACAAGAAGTCGGCGCTCCCCCTGCCCGGGTTCTACTTCCAGAGCGCCAGAACGAGATCGCCGGGTGTTATCTCATCAACCGGTTCAATATCGAGGGGCCGAACCATCCAGGGCGAAACCCTCACATGCGCGGAACGACTTCAGCTTTGCGAGTCTTGTTCGGCGGGGATCCAGGAGACGACTTTGCGGGAGAGTGGGTAACTGCCGTTGACGGTCAACAAGTACCACATCCTTGAGTGCTTCGCGCTGACCAACTTCCTGCTGTGCTCGGCTACGTTCGGCGCCACCTCTCAAGGTCATGGGACGGATGTCATGCAAGAGAAGTGTGCGAAGCACTTCCAGGAGACACTTCGGGTTCTCCAGCCAACGATAGTGGTGATCCAAACCATTACTCACGGCGACGCGATTCGCGGGGCCTTCGATAGCAACACACCTGTGCCAGGGGGTACCGGCACGAACTCAGTCGCGACATATGAGGGGGGGCGATGCGTGGTCGTGTCGCTGGCACACCCATCTAGTCCAAAGTACTTCTGGGGCGATCTGAGTCGGGGACCTAACCGCCAGTACCTCTGGAACACCGTAATCCCCGCCCTCCAGGATGCACGCGCTCGCATCGTGCGACGTGAACTGTAGCCCGGTGCGGGTCTTGCCAGCGGGCGCATCGAGACCGCTCTGTCACCAGGATCCGATTACTCCACATCGTCGAGGAGAGGCGCCGTCGACGCCGGTGGCAGTCGCTTCGCCGACCAATCCTCGTACGTCTCGCCGGAGTCCTCAGCCCGCCAGTCCTGCCGTCCGTTGACGTTTCGGCCCATCACGACCGCCCCTGCCGCGCTCGGGCTGCTGAAGACTATGTCCTCGACGGTGACGAGCTGTTCTGGGTCTTCGCCCTCAACAAGCTTGCCGGCATCAACAAGCTGATTCCGGAGGCTCCTGTAGGAGGTCCACGACGGAACGCCTTGCTTCCGAGCTGTCGAGCCCGCGAGCAGGATGAACTCGCCATTGATCTCCCGAGCACGGGCTTTCACGCCCACCCGTTCCAGCACGAAGAACGGTGATGCCGTTCCTTCAGCGGTCTCCTCCACCGGGCTGGAGAGCGACGGGCGCGGCTGCGTCAGCGAGAAGCCGAGGACGGGCAGGATCATCGTAAGGGCTCGCCGGACCCCATCTGGTCGGGCGGCTTCGTGATGTGAGACCTTCGCGATTGCTCTGAAGGGAGGGGTCGCGATGGCGAGCGAGGCAGGAGATCTCGGGCGGCGCGTGAAGGCGCTTGGTCGGCGGACGCGGGGTGCGCGGATCCCCGACAAGCTGCGTGCGGAGGTGATCCGCTACGCAATGGAGCGGCGTCAGCACGGGGACGGCGTGCGCAAGGTCGCGCAGGCGCTCGGCGTGTCGCCAGAGTCGGTCCGGCGCTGGACGACGCCGAACACGACTGGGCGTACGCGAGCACTTGTGCCGATCGTCGTCCGCGACGATGACGACGCGCCGACGGGGCTGCTCACGCTGACCGCGCCGGGTGGCTACCGTGTCGAAGGTCGCGCCGCGCGACTTCCCAGGGGATCGGCTCGTCGCCGCGCTCGCGCGCCTCCTGCTCGACGCGCTCGGCCACCTCGGCATCGAGCCGATCTTCGATGATCTCTTCGAGACGCGCGATCCGCCGTTCGGCAGCGGAGAGCCGCTTCGCCAGCACGACTTCGCGGCCGCGCTCCGTATCGCGCCGCGCGGGAGCTTTCAGGGTCGCTTTGCGGGTCTGCGCCATGCCGATGGTATCGGCCGTCCGGCACTCGCGAGCAAGACGGGACCGCGCGCCTTGCGCCCTGCTCCAATGCGTCGCGCGCCGAAGCCTCGCACCAGCTCGGGGACCATCAGGTACGGTCGGGCACTCCGGCGTCGTCCGCGGCGTCGAACAGCTCGGCCATCGACGGCTGCGGCTCGATCGTGTCGAGGAAGTCGCTCCGCTCGAACACGCCGACGTGCCCGATTCGGGGGGTGCAGACGCGCACGAGGTCGCGCAGCATCTTCGGGCCGTGCGCGTCGTGCCACGGGTGATCGGGGTCCGTCACGACCTCCCACATGACGCGCAGGGACCGCGCCGACAGCTCCTCCAGCACCGCGCGGTAGACCCGCGGCGGCCGTCCGCCCGCGCTCGATCGCCTGCCCGCCCTTTCCTCGCTGACACCCTCCGCGTCTCGCGAGCGCCGTCCGTTCGTTGCCATCCCGTCCTCCACTTCGTCGTTGTCGATGCGGGACGCTGGACTCGGGTCGGAGGAATTTCGTCAAGCGCGGTTCGACAGGCGCCGCAGGGATCGCTCCAGTCGGTCCATGAGCGCGCGCAGGGCGACGTCTTCGGCGGCCTCGAGCTCGAGCACCTCGAGGAGAGCCGCAAGGGCGTCGCCGTGACCGGCGGCGGTCCTGCGTGTCGGGCCTCTGCACGCCGACCTGCGATACCGGCTCGAGCCAGTGCTACTGCAAGACCGGCGGCCCCGCCTGCCCGGGGAACGGGACCTGCCAGGGCACTCCCGGATCGGAGACCTGCCAGGGCGGCCTGTGCGCGTTCAGCAACGTCCTGCCGAACCCGTCGAATGCGAAGAAGTGGAAGATCGGCGGGACGGGCGGCAGCCTGCCGCGCTCGCTCTCGATGTGCGTCCCCAGAGAGTGGGGAGGACGCTTCTGGGCGCGCACGCAGTGCACGGAAGGCGCGGACACGCTGAACTGCTCGACCGGCCAGTGCGGCGAGCCCGGCGCCTACAGCTGCAGCACCTCACCGAGCGGGGTGACGCTCTTCGAGCCGACGCTCGACGCGCCTGCCGGCGGCGGCGGCACCGTCGACTACTACGACGTCAGCCTGGTCAGCGGCTGCAACCTCGCGATGAAGGTGGCGACCAGCATCTCCTCATGTCCGGTGTCGCAGTGCACGTCGGATCTGAAAAGGACCTGTCCGAACCCGCTGCGCGTCAAGAGCGGTGCTTGCACCAGCGACACCGACTGTCCCGACGGCGGCATCTGCCTCGCCGGCGAGTGCGTGATCGGCTGCCTCGACCCGTGCGACGCGTGCAAACAGGCGTCGCCGCCACGGGCGCTACGCTGCGACAAGTTCCAGGACCAGTACTGCTGCACGGGCAACAACACGGCGTCGTGCAACGCGGCGAGCGTCACCTGCTTCGACGACCAGGATTGCCGCAACCTGTCGAGCGGCCAGATCAACGCCACGTGCGATCGCGACACGCATCTCTGCAAGCTGCCCTGCACCACCGACAGCGACTGTCCCGGCGGGACGTGCCAGACGGCGATCGGCCAGTGCGCGCCCCCGCTCGTCATGTGCGCGCCCATGACGATGAGCTGTCCGGCGGCCTCGTCGTGCGACTCGTCGATCATCCCGGGCGGCGACGTCTGCGCACCGGGCGGCGATTGCTGCGGCCCCTACAACCCGCGATGGCTCCGGGCGGCGCGCAAGGCCGACCGCGGCCGGCGTCCGTACACCAAGATCTTCAAGGAAGCGTGCCCCTCGGCATACAGCTTCCAGTACGACGATCCGAGCAGCTCCTACACCTGCCCCGATCCGGGCGCCGGCGAGATCGACTACAAGGTGACCTTCTGCCCGTGACGCGCCGCTAGCGGCCTCGTCACGTCGCGCATGATCCCCGGCGCGAAGGGGGTGAACTGCTTCGGCGAGCAGCTGTTTCGAAGCAGGCCCCTGCCCGAGATCGCGGCGCGTCTGGTCGTGTGCGACGACTGCTGACGGCCAACGCCCGCGTCACGCCCCGATGATCTGGTACACCAGGTCGCTCACGAGGAGCTGACGCTTCTCGCCCTTCGGCGGCCCGGTCATCCCTTCCGCGCTCGGCGCGCGCAGGTCGAGACCGGCGGCCTTCGCACGCAGCGACTTGACGCACGCGTCCTCGCGGCCGACGCGCTCGAGCGCATCGGAGCCGAAGAAGCGCAGCGCGTTCACGTGCGTGATCTTGTCGATCTCCTCGGCACCGAGCCCGGCGAGCTGGCGCGCCAGGAACTCGGGCGACTCGGGCCACGTCGTGTCCGAGTGCGGGTAGTCGCACTCCCAGCTGATCAGGTCGATGCCGATCTTGTCGCGCATCTCGATGCCGCACGGGTCGTCGATGAAGCAGGTGAGGAAATGCTCGCGGAACACCTCGAGCGGCGTCTTCCCCTTCAAGTCGTCGTGCGCCCAGATGCTGTGGCGCTCGTGGATCCACTTGGCGCGCTCGAGGAAGTACGGGACCCAGCCGATGCCGCCCTCGGACATCGCGATCCTGAGCTGCGGGAAGCGCTGCAGGACCGGCGAGAAGATGAGATCGCAGGCGAAGCTCGCCATGTCGATGTTCACCATCGCCATGTAGCCGCTGTAGGGCGCGTCCATGGAGTTGAACATCGCCTTGCCGCTGGTCCCGAGGTGCACGGTCAGCACGCCGCCCTCGTCGCAGACGGCCTCGAAGAAGGGATCCCAGTGCCGGTCGTGGATGCTCGGGAAGCCCATCGCGGTCACGTTCTGGCAGAAGTTGAACACCCGGCAGCCCTTGCGCGCCGTGCGGCGAACCTCCTTCGCCGCGAGCACCGCGTCCCAGTACGGGATCTGTGCCATAGGGATGAAGCGCGTGGGGTGCGCGCCGGCCCACTCGTCGAGGTGCCAGTCGTTGTAGGCCTGCAGCATCATCAGACCGATCTCGCGGTCCTCCACCGTGCTGAACAGCCCGCCGTGGATTCCCGGAACGCTGGGAAAGCACAGCGACACGAACGTCCCGTTCGCGTTCATGTCCTGCACGCGCGCGTCGACGTCATAGCAGCCGCGGCGCATCTGCTCGAAGCGGTTGGGCTCGAGGCCGAGCTCCTCGCGCGGCCTTCCGACGGTCGCGGCGAGCCCGATGTTGGGCGTCACCTTGCCCTCGAAGACCCAGACCTGCGCCCCCTTGCGCTCCTCGATGCGCGGCGCGCGGTCGCGATAGCGGGCGGGCACGTGGCGCTCGAACATGTCGGGTGGCTCGACCAGATGGTCGTCGACCGAGACCAGGACGAGATCGTCGACCGAAAGATCCATGGCTTCCTCCGCGCCTCGCGACGCCATCAAGCAGAGAACACGACGGGCAGTCGCTCGACGCCGTTGATCAGCGTCGAGCGCACGCGCTCGATCTCGCCCGCGAGCTCGAAGCGCGGCAGGCGGGCGAGCAGCTCTTCGAAGAGAACCTTGAGCTCCAGGCGCGCGAGGTGCGCACCGAGGCAGAAGTGTTGACCGACGCCGAAGCCGAGGTGGGGCGTGGCACCGGAGCGTCGGACGTCGAACTGCTCGGCGGTGGGCCCGTAGACCTCTTCGTCGCGGTTGGCCGACGGATAGCTCAGAACGACGAAGTCGCCGGCCGCGATGCGCTGCCCGCGAATCTCGGTGTCGCGCGTCGCCGTGCGAGCGAAGGACTTGATCGGCGACACCCAGCGCACGATCTCTTCGACTGCCTGCGGGATCAGCGACGGGTCCGCGGTCAACGCCTCCCTCTGGTCGACGTGCTCCATGAGCGCGATCGCGCCGCCGGAGATCGCGTTGCGCGTCGTCTCGTTGCCCGCACCGAGCAGCGCGACGGCGAAGATGCCGAGCTCCGGGTCGGTGAGAAGACGCCCGTTGGGCTCCCCCAGAGCTACGACCGTGAGCAGGTCGTCGCGCGGCGCGCTGCGCCGGTCGAGTGCCTGACCGATCATGTAGACGAACAGCTCGCCGACCCGTCCCATCGCCTCCAGGTCGCCCTCGTTCGCCGCGATCAGGTCGTCGGACCAGCTCTTGAACTGCCGCTGGTCCTCGAGTGGGACGCCGAGCAGCTCCGCGATCACCAGCACCGGGAGAGGCACCGCGACCAGCTCGACGAAGTCGACGACCTTCCCCGTCTCGACGTGATCGAGCGACTCGCGCGTGATCTCGCGCATGCGCTCCTCGAGACGGTGCATCGCACGCGGGGTGAAGTAGCGGCTGACGAGCCCCCGGTACCGCGTGTGGTCGGGCGGATCCATGCCGAGGATCGAGGGCGGGATGCCCTCGATGCCCGCTGGTCCGCCGGTCCGCAGGTCGTCGTGGATCCGGAAGCCCTTGCCGCTGCAGAACGCCTCGGGATCCTTCGACACGGCGAAGACGTCCGCGTGTCTGGAGAGGAACCAGAAGCGCTCGGGCTCGTACCAGTAGACCGGCGCCTCGCGGCGCAGCCTGCGGTAGGCCGCGTGCGCGTCGCCGAGGTACCAGGCCGCATCGTCGGGACGGAAGTCGAGTCCGGTGAGCTCAGTCATGCGTCCCCCGTGCCGCCAGGCCTGCCGCGATGGTGTAGATCATCGCCCCCGCCCCGCTGGGCGCGAGACCGGCCTTGTCGAGCACCGCGCGCAGCGTGAGCGCGTCCAGCCCTCCCTCGGCGACGATCTGCCGCGCCGCCTGCGCGATGCGATGGCCTCGCTGCAGAGCCTGCTGCCGGACCCGGTCGAGCGCGCGGTCCTCCCACGCGCTCTGTCGCTTCCCGGCGCTCGAACGCCCGCCGGCCATCAGCCCACGCTCCGCTGGTGCCGGCCCGCGACCGACCACATCGGCCTGAGGAGCCGCACCATCACCCGAGCGCTCCGCTCGCACGCAGCCGCGCGACGTCGAGTCCAGCCTCGGCTAGCACGTCGTCGCCGTGCTGGCCGAGCGTGGGCGCCGGACGCGTGATCGCCCAGCGTGTCCGCTCGAACGCGTAAGGCGGCCCCGGATAGCGCACCTTGCGTCCGAGCTGCGGCTGGTCGACCTCGACCTGCATGCCACGCGCAACGAAGTGGGGATCTTCGAAGGCTTCCTCGGGCGAGTAGATCACTCCGACCGCGAGCCCGGCCCGCTGCCCTCCCAGGAAGAACTCGCGCGCCGTGACACGGCTCGCGATGAAGGTGAGCGCCTCGCGACCAGCGGCGAAGATCGCCGTCACCTCGTCGTCGATGCCGATCTTCGAGAGATCGATTCGCTCGCGCGCGGCGCCCATGTCGAGGAACACGGCTTCGGGGAGCTCCGACTCGAGACCGAGCTCGCGCAGCCAGGCGAGCAGGCTCGCGAACTCCTTCGGCGTCCGCGGCGGCACTCCCGAGCTGACGTGGCGCCCGTCCCGGCAACGCACCTGTGATGGCATCGACACCGTCGCGCTCGCGTGACGGCCGGTCTGTCGCTGCACGGTCTGCTGCGCGACCAGCCAGCCGTACGTCGCGACCTCCGTCGTCACGTTCGCGGCCGCGTGCAGGGACACGTCGATGCGCTGGCCGCGACCACCGAGCTCGCGGTGCAGGAGCGCCGTGAGCACCGAGAGCACTGCGTAGTGGCAGCCGATCGCGTAGCCGTGCCCGCCACCGCCGCGGATCGGCGGCAGATCGTGGTCGTCGTAGCCGCAGCTCCACGCCGGTCCGCCGCCTGCCAGGATGGTGAGCTCCGTCGCGCGCTCCGTGGATCGCGCGCCGGTGGGTCCGAAGGGCGTCAAAGAGACGTGCACGAGACGCGGCAACGTGCCGGTGAGCGCGGCATCGTCGCATCCACACGCCGCGAGCTCACCCGGATCCTCGGCCTCCAGGAACACGTCCGCGCCGCCGATCAGGGTACGCAGTGCCGCGGCACCTTCGGGATGCCGCCAGTCGAGCACGACGCCACGCTTGCTGGTGTTGTAGTGCCACCAGGTGAGGCTTCGTTCGGGATCGGGCACGTCGTCGACGAAGGGCTCGTGACGACGCATCGCCGCGCCACCCGGCGGCTCGACGACCACGACGTCCGCACCCATGTCGGCGAGCAGCTTGCCCGCGAACGCACCGCGCTCGTGCGCGAGCTCGACCACGCGGATCCCGGCGAGCGCGCTCACACGACACCCTGCTGGCGCAGCTCGGCGACCTCCGCCGCGCTCATGCCGAGCAAGCTCGTCAACACCTGCTCGGTGTGCTCACCGACGCACGGAGCGCCCCGCTCGATCGACCACGGAGTCTCCGAGAAGCGCACCGGCAGGCCGTCGACGCGAACGTCACCCATCTTGCTGTGGTGCGCCACCGGCCAGAGGCCGAACTCGGCCGTCGCGGGGTCGTGGTCGATGCGCTCGTCCGGCTTCTGGACCGCGGCCGCCGGCACGCCCGCGGCCTGGAGGAGACGCTGCACCTCAGACTTCGCGCGCACCGCGCACCACGCGGTCAGCTTCGCGTCGAGCTCGTCCTGACCGGCCAGGCGTCCGCCGAGATCGGCCCAGCGCTGCGCGCGCGCCCACTCCTCATCGATCACCGTCGAGCACGCACGCCAGTCGGCATCGTTGCGGCACGCGATCGCGACCCACTCGTCGTCACCCGCCGCGCGGTAGATCCCGTGCGGCGCCATGCGCGGCCACTCGCTGCGGTTGCCGTTTGGCTGACCCGGGCGCCGCATCGGCCGTCCGTTCACCGTGTAGTCGAGGAGCGCCGGACCGTGCAGCGTCAAGCCCACGTCGCAGCACGCCATGTCGACCCACTGCCCCTCGCCGGTGCGCTGCCGGTGCAGCAACGCGAGGAGGACGGCCATCGCCATGTAGAAGCCGCCCGTGTGGTCCATGTAGCTGAAGCCCCAACCTGCCGGCTCCATGTCCGGCAAGCCCGACGTGAACGTCAGCCCCGACACGGCCTGCACGATCGGGCCCCACGTCTTGAACTTGGCGTACGGCCCCGTGTGACCGAAGCCGCAGTTCGAGACGTAGACGACGTCAGGCCGGATCCTCCGCAGCGCGTCGTAGCCGAAGCCGAGCCGCTCGAGCACACCCGCCGCGAAGTTCTCGGTCACGACGTCGCAGCGTGCGACCAGTGCGGCGAGGATCTCCTTGCCGCGCGCCGTGCGCAGGTTGAGCGTGATCCCGCGCTTCTCGGTGTTGTGGTTGTTGAAGCCGCCACCGAAATCGGGACCGCGCCGCTGGTCGACGAACGGCGGCATCGTGCGCAGGATGTCCCAGGCGCCCTGGTTGACCGGATCCTCGATGCGGATCACGTCTGCACCGAACGCCGCCAGCCACTTGGTGGCACCCGCGCCGGCGAGCTGGCCGGTGAAATCGCAGACGCGAATCCCCTCGAGAGCCTTGCGGCGTACCGTCATCCGCGCACCACCTGCCACTGTGGAATCCTGATCTCGTCGCCGCTGCGCGGATCGCGCACCTCCTCGAAGACGACCGTCACCGGATCACCGATGCGCACGTCGTCGGGCTCGACCCCGACGACGTTTCCCGTGAGTAGAATCCCTGGAGCGTCGGCGATCGAGACCAGCACGATCGCGTACGGCACACGATCGCCGAGCAGCGGATGGACCGCCTGCGTCACCAGCGCGACGCTCTCGACGCAGCCGACCCCTGCGCTCGCGAAGTTGCCGAGCTCGAAGCTCTGGCACGACTCGCAGACGTCTTCCGGAGGATGCTGGATGTGCCTGCAGCGCGAGCACTGCTGCAACGTGAGCACGTCGGACGTGAAGAACGCTCGATTGAGCGCGTCCAGCGCGGGCAGGACCCAGTCGTCGCCGAGAACGCGCTTCATGCCGGCGCTCCGAAGAGGACCGCGCTGCCGGGACAGTAGCCCGGTCCGGCGACGACCAGCGCGCGCTCGACGTGCGCAACTTGACAGGTCGACTCGCCGCGGACCTGGCGCACGGACTCGTTCACCATCTCGAAACCGTGGATGTACGCCTCGCCGATGTTGCCACCGCTGGTATTGAACGGCAGCGCCGCATCCGGACCCGCGAGCCGGCCACCCGAGACGAACTCCTCGATGCCGTCCGGCGGCGCGAAGCCCAGCTCGCACAGTGCCATCAGCACGGGTCCGGTGAAGTTCTCGTAGAACTGCGCGACATCGACGTCCGGCGGTCCGCAGCCCGCCTGCTCCCAGAGGTGCTTCGCCACCTGCCGGTAGTGCGCCGAGCCGAGCGTCGCGACGTCGTATGTGCCGTACTGCGGACCGATGCCCGACGCGGCGGCGACGATCGTCGCCGCACGATGCGGCAGATCCCGCGCCCGCTCGGCGGTGGTCACGACGACGGCCGCGGCACCGTCGTTCTCCGGGCAGCAATCATAGAGATGGAACGGATGCACGATCCAGCGCGACGCGTGGTACTGCTCGCGCGTCAGCGTCTTCCCGTAGCGAAGCGCGCGGGGGTTCCGCTGCGCGTTCGCGTAGCAGGCGAGTGCGATCTCGCAGAGCGCCTCCTGCGAGATGCCGTGGTCGTGCATGAAGCGCGCCGTCTGCAGCGCGCACTGGTGTGCCGGCGTGAGGATCCCGTACGTCCCGTTCCAGGCAAACGGTCCGCCCATGTACGCCCCGCCTCCCCCGCCGCCGCCGGCCTGGCCGAAGCGACCGTACTGGCCCTGCGCGAGCGCGCGGAAGACGACGACGTGCCGCGCGTGGCCCGACGTCACGGCGGCATCGGCGATCTGCATCGCCGCCGCCATGCTGTTGCCACCACCGGCCCACGGAATGCCGGTCCAGCGCAGCTCCTTCAGCCCGAGGGCACGCGCGAGCCGTAGCGGACCGTTGCGCTGGTCCATGAACGACACGAAGCCGTCGACGTCGGCGAGGGCGAGGCCGGCGTCGGCGACCGCGCGCTGGATCGCGAGGCAGGCGAGCTGGAACTCGGTGTACGGCGACTCTCCTCGCTTGTAGTAGGTCGACTCGCCGATCCCGACGACTGCAGCAGTCCCGTGCATGGCTCCTCGAGTGCGTGGCCTGGATCGTCGATCAAGCGACCTTGCCGCAGGTCTCCACGGCGATGAGACGCGTGACTGCTCGTTGCGTTCGGAGACCGACGGTCTCGATGACGGCAATTATCGCCGCTCGCGGCCGAGCGCAAGATTCAAGCTCACCGTCGATCTTCGACTGGATCGCAGATGACCGCGACGCCGCCCCAAGCTCGTCCGGATATGCTCTTTTTGTTCTGACGACCGCACGCCGCCGACCCCGCCGGCCACCAGCCGCGGCTCCTTTGCGCGATCGACGCTGGCCTCGCCCTTGCTCCTCGCCCTGCACAACCCATTGACGCCCCGCTGGGGCAAAAAGAAGAGACGATGAACACCTCGATCGCAACCAAGGGACAGATCGGAATCATGTCGATGGCGCTCGCGCTCGCCGTTGCAGGCCTGCCGTCGGTGGCTTCCGCCGCCGTCAAGGTCAAGGCCAGCGCGAGCGGCCGGGTCCTCACGATCGTCGGCGACCGCGCCGACAACGACGTGCTCGTGGCGCTCAATCCGGAGGCAGACACGATCGCGGTGTCGGCGGACGGCCAGATCCTCGGCGGCTTCGTCGCCGGCTCGATCGACTCGATCCGCGTACGCCTGCGCGGCGGCAGCGATGCGCTCAGCGTCGGGCTCGCGTCCGGCGGGCAGGTCGGCCTCCGCATGCTGACCGTCGATCTCGGCGGCGGCGACGACTACGCGACGCTGGCGGCGGATCCTGCGGTCACCCTCTCCGTCGAGGGCGGCGCTGGCGAAGACACCGTGAGCACATCGAGTAGTACCAGCGGCTTCCGCTCGGTCGAGCGCGTCGCCTCCTGGACGGCGCTCGCCCCCGTTGGTGGCGGAAGCCTAGGCTACGAATGCCCGATGGACATCGACGGCACGCGTACTTGCGTATGCGACAAGGCAGACCCTTGGGACTGCTGGAACATGTTCGTCGACAAGTGCGTCATGTCTCCCGAGGTCGCCGAATCCCTGAGCCAGTGCCTCAAGGGCTCGATCACGACCCACTGCACGTGCAAGCCGAGAGCGTCGGCGATCACTGGCGGCGGCGACCGCGGACCGATCTTCCAAATCCCCGACGGCGACATCCGCTTCCAGCTGCGCTGATCGCACGGTCGACCTTCCGATCGACGCGACATCGGGCCGGCGGCCAGCAGAGCTTCTGCTGGCCGCCGGCTCGATCGCGTTTGGTCTCGCCGGCGATCGAGGAGAGCACATCGAGCTCACGAGCCGCCGCGCACCGCACGGACGGAGAACATCTCCGTCATCGGCCATCGGCCCCAGGTGGCGTATCCGAAGTTGGCGCCCCACGCGTGACCGGGTCGCCCGATGTTCTCCCCGTTGTCCGCGGAGGGGGTCGAAGACCAGTAGTGCACCTGGAAGGTGCAGCTGCAGGTGAGCACCGTACAGCCCGGCGCGCAGCCGATGTCGAACGGCGCAGACACTGCAGGCTCGAAGGCCCCCAGGTCGAGGATGCTCTCCAGCTCGAACCGACTCGGCAGCCGCCAGTCACAGAACCCGGCGAAGCAGGGCGGCGTGTTGAGCGCATCGATCTTCTCGAACGCCTGCGCCCACGTGTGAAGTGGGTCGTGGTCGTGGATCGAGTCGTCGTCCGAGTTCTTCTCCCACGTCAGCGCCGTGCGCTTGTCGCGGATCGTGACGTCGCCGTTGTCCTAGTACGCACGCGGCTCCCCGCGACGCAGCTCGCCGTCCTGCCCCGTGCCCGCGCAGTCGATCGCGGGGGCACCATCGTTCCAGCACGTCGTCTGGCCGGTCTTGAGCGGTCTGCTTCGCCGCGCGCCGGCATCGGCCTCCCGGGCGAGGGTGGTGAGGGCGAGCACGGCAACGAGGGGCGCGATCATCGAGCGGCGGATCATGGGTGCTTCCTTGTCAGGGGGGCGCAGGGGTCGATCGGGCGGGACTACGACACGAGTCCGGCCGGCACCATCCCCGAGCGAACGGGAGATCGGCAAGTCACGAGCCGTGGTCTCGTGGAATACCGTACACCTCGCGGATCGACTCGCCCGCATCGAAGCGGGCCTGGGTCGCCCTCATGCCAGACAGCGCGGCTGGCCGCGCGGCGGTCTCCTGGAAGATGCGCTGCTCGTTGTCGAGGGCGGCCCGCAGGTGGAGATCGTCGTTGTCGATCAGGATCTGCTTGATCGCCGCGAGCGCCTCGGGAGGTCTGCTGGCGAGCCGCGACGCCCACTCGAGCGCGACGGCGACGGCACTGCCGTTGGCGACGACGCGATTGACGCCGCCGAGCTCGTGGATCCGCCGCGCGGACATCGGCGCGCCGTCGAGCACCATCTCGGCGGCGACCGTTCGCCCGATGAGTCGAGCCAGGCGACTGGTGCCACCGACGCCGGTCGACACGCCGAGCAGGACTTCCGGCTGCGCGAAGGTGGCCCCTTCTTCGGCGATTCGCAGATCGCACGCCCAGCCGAGCTCGGCGCCTCCGCCCGCGCACGGACCCGAGACCGCCGCGATGGTGACCACCGTCGTTCGCGAAAGCTCGTCGAGCGCGCGAAACCACCCGGTGGGATCGCCGCTCGTCTGCTTTCCCTCGATCATGTTGCAGAGGTCCGGCAGCCACGCGTGCCCGTACCAGTGCCCGGGCAACGCCGACGCCAGCACCGCGACGCGCGCGCCTCCCCGGCGCGCTTCCGCCAGTCGCTCGGCGAGCTGGTCGATCGCTGCCCACGAGACGAAGCCGGCGCTCTCCTCCAGGTTCATCGTGACGAGGGCGACCCCGTCACGCGGACGATCGAGCTCGACCACATTCGGCATCCGCGTTTCCTTCCTGTTTCGTGCCTGCGCAGGCGGTGCGCAGCGCATCGACGCCGGTCGAGGCTACGATCCGGGCCGGCATGGGCACTGCTCGTCTCTGCAAAGTGGATCGAGATAGAACATGGCGACGACCTCGCACAAGGCGAAGGACCGGCGACGGGACGGGCTGCAACCGGCCGCAGATCCGCTATCGAGGCCGCAGCTCGTATGGATGCGGGGCCGATGGCGGTCGCCGCCCTGGAGGTACGACATGGATCGTCGGTTCGCTCTCGCCACCCTGCTCGCGACGATGGTCAGCGCCACGCACGGCACTGCGTTCGCAGATCTGCTGAGGATCACCGGCTTCACGCCGGCCAGCGGAGCGGTCGGCACCACCGTCGTCATCTCGGGCGGCGGCATGAGCCGGGTGAACGCCGTCGCGTTCGCCGGCGTCGGCGCGAGCTTCCGGGTCGACTCCGCGCGCCAGGTCACCGCAACCGTACCGAACGGCGCCGCGACCGGGCGGATCACCGTCTCGCGCCCGGGTTCCACCGTGACGAGCGCCACCGACTTCACGATCACCACCCCGCCGGAGAGCGCGCCGTGGTCGAGCTGGCAGCACGACGCGCAGCACACGGGCCGCACCGGTGCGATCGGACCTGCGGGCGGCTCGGTGACGCGGAAGTGGGTCTACAAGGCGGTCAACTGGATCAAGAACGCGCCGTCGATCGGGCCGGACGGGACGGTGTACATCGGCGACTCGAAGTTCCCGCTGTGCGCGCTGAGCGGAGCGTCCGGGGCGCTCCTGTGGTGCACCGACGTCGGCGGCTACGTGAACCAGTCGTCGCCCGCGATCGGCAACCCGTTCGTCAAGACCGACGCGGCGGGCACGCGCACAGTGCAGACGATCTACATCGGCGAGCGCAACAACGTGCTCTGGGCGATCGACGACGAAGGCGACACGGTGTGGAGCTTCAAGATCGCGCTCGACGGCGACGTCCGCGCCTCGCCGGTCATCGGCCCGCCGCCGGCGAACCGCGTGTACATGATGTGCGGCTGCACGACGCGCGGCGTCCTGCACGCGTTCAAGCCGGGCGGTACGCTCGCCTGGGTCGTGAACCTACCACAGGTGCGCGAGGCGTCGCCGGCCGCGATCGAGCGCGGCGGCGTGCTCCGGCTCTACGTGATCACCAACAACGGCGAGCTGATCGCGATCGACGAACTCGGCACGCGGGGCGAGATCGCCTGGACCCTGCCGCTCGGCGCGAAGAGCTCGCTGTCGTCGCCGTCGATCGGCCCGGACGGGACGATCTACGTCGGTACCGAGATCGGGCTCTTTGCGGTGCGCGACGACGGCACGGCCGCACGCGTCAAGCCGGGCTGGCCGTTCGCCACCGCCGGCAACGTCGACACCACCGCCGCGATCGCCGGGGGGAAGGTCTACGTCAGCTCGTTCCGCACCGGCACGCGACGCCTCTACGCGATCGACGCGGCGGCGAGCCCGCCGGTGCAGCTGTGGAGCGTGAGCGGCAGCGGCAGTAGCTCGACCAGCTTCGCGCAGACGCCGTCCGCGGTGATCGGCGGCAACGGGCTCGTCTACGCCGCGATCGGCTCGGACGTCTACGCGTACGATCCGGCGTCGGCAAATCCGGCCACGGCGCGCTGGCACCACGACCTGCCGGCCGACGCGATCTCGCTGACCCTCGGCGAGGGAGTGCTCTACGTCAGCGCGAAGGACTCGCGCCTGTACGCCCTGGTGAGCACGCCCTGAGATGAGACCCGCTCCCCCCGTGCCGTCGATGCCGGCGAGCGGAAACGTCGCGAGGCGGTAGATCGAGCGGCGAACACGCCGTACGGTCGGGGCGCAGCACGGACGATGCCGCGATGACCACGATACTCGTCGCGACCAAGGTTCCCGCGAGCAGGGCCACGAGCGCGCTCACGACCGACCCCCCATCGTGGGCGCCGATGCGGCTCCCCTCGCCGTTCCGCTTCCGTTCATGATCGATCCTTCCTCGTCGGACGGTCGCCGCCCCTTGCGACGACGTGCCGCGACGCCATGCCGAACGCCGGTGCAACTCGCGTGCCAGGCCGAGTCGCACGGGAATCCGGCGCTCCCCGGGCGCGACGGCGCGGCCGGAGCGGGCCGGAGCGACACGGTGGCGCCAGTCGACACACCCACCGACGGCGCGTGAACGCGGCACGCGCGGCCGCTAGGGACTCCATCGGCAAGGCCGCGATGTCGAACCTCACCTGGCAGATCGGATGCGTACGGGTCACGCGCATCGAGGAGACGCTGACCACGATCCCCCTCACGAGCTTCTTCGCGGCGGCCACGCCCGAGGCGCTCGCGCCGCACCTGCCCTGGCTGCGCCCGCACTTCGTCGACGCGCAGGACCACGCGATCCTGTCGATCCACGGGCTGGTGGTGGAGTCGCAGGGCCGGACGATCCTGGTCGACACCTGCATCGGCGAGAACTGGCCGGAGTCGAACCCGCTCGAGCGCAGTGCGCTGCTCGGCGACCCGACCTCGCCGTTCCTCGGCAACCTCGAGCGCGCGGGCTTCCAGCGCGAGCGCATCGACGTCGTGCTGTGCACGCACCTGCACTTCGACCACGTGGGCTGCAACACGATGCGCGTCGACGACACCGTCGTGCCGACCTTCCCGAACGCGCGCTACCTGTTCGCGCGCACGGAGTGGGAGCACTGGCGCGCGCAGGAGGATCCGGGCTTCGCCGCAACGCTCCGGGAGACGGTCGAGCCTATCCTCGCGGCCGGGCTCGCGGACCTCGTCGAGTGCGACCACGTCGTCACCGACGAGGTCCGCCTCGAGCCGACGCCGGGGCACACGCCCGGCCACGTCAGCGTGCGCATCGCGTCGCAGGGCAAGGAGGCACTGGTCACGGGCGACATGGCGCACCATCCGGTGCAGTGGGCGGAGCCGACCTGGGGCATCGCCGCCGACTCGGACGGCGCGCAGGCGACGCGCACCCGCCAGCGGATCCTCGCGCAGCACACCGACGACGACCTGCTGATCATCGGCACGCACTACGCGCCGCCCACCGCGGGGCGCCTCGTGCGTCGCGATGGCCGCGTCCGCTTCGCTTCGGGTTAGGCGCCTGACGCCACCGCGCGCGCAGCCCCCAGCCGTCGCCGGATCTCTTGCTCGACGCGCCACAGCCGGTCCTGTCCCCAGGTCGCGTAGTCCGGCTCGCCGGTCGGACCGAGCACGCGGAAGCTCGGCACGCCCCACAGGCCGAGCGCCAGCAGCTGCTCGCGGTTCGCCTCGAGCTCGTCGCGCCAGCCCTCGCGATCGAGGTGCTGCCGCGCGTCGGTCCACGACAGCCCCGCCGCCTCGACGACGTGGCGGAGCCCTGCGTCGCTGCCGGTGTCGATGCCCTCGGCGAAGGCCGCGTGCGTGAAGCAGCGCACCAGCTCGAAGCCCCGCCCCGCGGCGCTGGCCCACGGGTAGAGCGAGAAGCAGCGCTCGACCGGACGCCCGACGGGGTCTGCGACGTGGCCGAACTCGACGCCGGCGTCCTCCGCCTCGCGCTTGGTGTCGAGCGTGATGTAGATCAGCTTGACGCGCGGAACGGGAAGCCCGCGCATGACCATCGGCAGCACGGGCCGGAGCACGAGGTCCACCGGCAGGCGGCGCGTCAGCTCGCGCACGCGGTCCATCACGATCGCGGTGTACGGGCTGCGCGGCGACGCGTAGAGCTCGAGCGCGACGCGCGCACCGGCCACCGACGGCGGCGCCGGCTCGCGCGACGGGTCGGGCCGCGGCGCGAGGAAGCCGGTCCGCGACGGCTCGCGCTGCACGCCGAGCGCGCGCAGCTGGCGCTCGAGGTGCGTCAGCCGGTCGACGCCCCAGTACCACTCGCTGCCGTGGAAGAGCATCGCGCCCAGATAGTGCCCGAGCCGCTCGCGCTCGCGCGTCCCCTCTTCCACCCGTACCCGCGCCGCCGCCGCGTCTGCCACACCGAGCGCCTCCACGACGGAGCGGAGACGCTCGCGGTCGCCCGACCACAGTGCCTCACCGACCCGCGCCGCGACGGACACGAACGCGCCCGACGCGATGGCCGCCGCGAGCGTGCGCGTCGCGAGCTCCACCGACTCCGGATCCGGTGCCGCCGCGCCGGCCGGGAAGGCGAGGCCGTAGCCCGGCGCCACGTCGGCCGCGTCGCGCCGAGCGAACTGCGCGAGGCGCGCGCGATCGGGCGCCGCCGCATCCGACGGCGGGGCGACCAGGTGCGGCACCAGCTCGACGTCGTAGCGCGCCGCCAGCTCGGGCAGCACCTGCACCACGAGCTGGCCGTACGGGTCGTCCACCTGGTGGAAGTACAGCACGCGGTGCGGCTCGCCGCGCAGCCGGCGCCCCTGCTCGGCGAGCCAGCGGCGCAGCTGCCGCGTGTGCGGGCTGGTCAGCGCGCCCGTGATCAGCGGCGAGATGCGGCGTGCGATCGAGCCCGCGTCGGCCACCTCAGAGCTCCGCGTCGCTCTGCGGGATGAACTTGCGCTCCGCCGCGATGCAGTCCGCGAAGCTCTTGCGCGCGAGCATCCGGTCGACCCACGCCGCGAGCGCGGGCCAGCGCGCGACGTCGATGCGCGCCCCGGCGTGCTGGAAGTTCACGAACTGCGTCGCGATCGCGATGTCGGCGATGCCGAGCGCGTCGCCGACGAAACAGCTGCGACCGGCGATCGACGTCTCGAGGTAGTCAAACAGCGGCGGCAGCTGCTCGCGTACGGTCTTCCGCGCCGTCTCGACGTCGGGCTCCTTGCCGAACATGCGCGCCATCACCATCGGCCGGAAGAGTCCGAGCCCGATTCGCATCGCGAGCTCGGAGTCGGCGTACTCCTCGAACCAGAGGGCGCGCGCGTGGTCGAAGTGGTCGCGCGGATACATCGCCGGCTCGGGGTGCTTGCGCTCGAGGTAGGCGCAGATCACCGACGAGTCCGGCAGCGTGCCGGCGGCGCCCTCGGTGCCGATCGAGCGGTCGCGCAGCACCGGGATGCGCTTCGCCGGGCTGATCTCGGCGAACCAGTCGGGCGCCGGGAACGGGCTCGCCATCTCGAAGTCGTACGGCACGCCCTTCTCCGCGAGCAGTACCTGGACCTTGCGCACGAACGGCGAGCCCTTCATCCCGTAGATCAGCAGATCGTTCGCCATGTGGTCACCCTCCTCGCGCGCGTCCGGGCCAGCAGCCCCCGCACGGCGCCGTCGGAAGAGCTCTCGCACAGTGGCATACCATCTGCCACTACTTCGCGGGTTCGCCGCCGGGCGCGCCGCGGCCCTCGGGGGAAGCGCGTCTCGCCCCTACGCGCCGGCCGACCACGAAGTCAGGCACGTCGCGTGGGTCGGCGACGGCGACCGGACCGGAGCGGGGCGTGGACGGCGCCCGAGGGCCACCGTCCACGCCCGCTCGTCAGGACTTGGCCCAGCCGAAGACGGACTTGAGCTCGAGGTACTCCTCGAAGCCCGCCTCGCCCCACTCGCGGCCGTTGCCCGACTGCTTGTAGCCGCCGAACGACGCGTTGAAGTCGAGGTTGCCGCCGTTGACGTGCACGTTGCCCGCGCGCAGGCGCTTCGCGACCTTGCGTGCGCGCTCGAGGTCGCCCGACGTCACGTAGCCCGACAGGCCGTAGACGGTGTCGTTCGCGATCTGCACCGCCTCCTCCTCGCTCTCGTACGGGAGGATCGACAGCACCGGCCCGAAGATCTCCTCGCGCGCGATGGTCATGTCGTTGCGCACGCCGCCGAAGATCGTCGGCTTGACGTAGTAGCCGCGCGTCAGGCCCTCGGGCAGGCCCGGACCGCCCGCCGCGAGCTGCGCGCCTTCCTTCACGCCGGCCTCGATCAGGCGCTGGATCTTGTCGAACTGGACCTTGCTGACGACCGGACCGAGCATCGTGCCGTCGGCGAACGGATCGCCGACGCGCATCGAGTTCGCGACCGTCGCCGCGACCTCGACCGCCCGGTCGTGCGACTTGCGCTGCACGAGCATGCGGGTCGGCGCGTTGCAGGACTGGCCGCTGTTGGTGAAGACGTTGCGCACGCCGGCCGTGACCGTGGCGTCGAGGTCGGCGTCGTCGAGGATGATGTTCGCCGACTTGCCGCCGAGCTCCTGCGTGACGCGCTTGACGGTCGGCGCCGCGGCGATCGCGACGGCGACACCGGCGCGCGTCGAGCCGGTGAACGACACCATGTCGACGTCGGGGTGCGACGCGATCGCCTCGCCGACGGTCGGGCCGTCGCCGTTCACGAGGTTGAACACCCCCTTCGGCACGCCCGCCTCGTGCAGGATCTGCGCGAACAGCGCACCCGACAGCGGCGACACCTCGCTCGGCTTCAGCACCATCGTGCAGCCGGCCGCGATGCCCGGGAAGACCTTGCACGCGATCTGGTTGACGGGCCAGTTCCACGGCGTGATCAGGCCGCAGACGCCGATCGGCTCCTTGCGCATCAGCGTCGTGCCGAGCTCGCGTTCGAACTTGTAGTTCTTCAGCACCTCCATCGCGGCCATGAGGTGGCCGAGTCCGGTCGCGGCCTGCGCGGCCTTCGACAGCCACACCGGCGCACCCATCTCGCGCGAGATGGTCTCGACCATCTCCTCGTAGTGCTTCTGGTAGACCTCGGCGATCTTCGCGAGCAGCGCGAGGCGCTCCTCGCGGCTGGTCTCCGAGAAGGACGGGAACGCGCGCTTCGCCGCCGCGACCGCCGCGTCGACGTCCTGCTTCGTGCCGAGCGAGATGTTGCCGATCGGCTCCTCGTTCGCCGGATTCAGCACCGGCAGCGGATTCTTCCGGGACGGCGCGACCCAGGCACCGTCGATGTAGAAATCGAGACATTCGTTCATCTGACCGACCCTCCCGTCGGGCCACGATAGTGGAGCGCCGCGCCGGCGCAACGCGCCCGTTCGCGGCCTTCGCCGCGCTGCGGCACGGAGCCGCCCGGCGGCCGGATCACGCGCCTGCGGTCAGGCTGCCACCCACGGCTCTCGTGCGAGCGGACACCGCCCACCACCGCCCTCAGCGCCGCTCGAGCACGATCACCGGGATGGGGCGCTTCGTGCGCGACTGGTAGACCGCGTACTGGCCCTGGTTGACCGCGTCGGCGCTCGCCCAGATCCGTGCCCGCTGCTCGCCCTCGGCGACCCGCGCCCGCACCGGGACACGCTCGCGCCCGACCTGGATCTCGACGTCCGGCTGCGCGACCAGGTTGTGGAACCAGCCGGGATGGTGCGGCGCCCCGCCCTTCGACGCGATCACCGCCCAGGCCTCGCCGTCGCGGACGTAGAGTAGCGCCGCCGTGCGTGGCGCGCGCGTCTTGCGGCCGACGGTGCGCAGCAGCAGCATCGGGCGCCCGCCGAGGCTCGCGCCGATGCGACCGTCGCTGGCCTCGTACAGCCACTGGTGGACGCGGAGCAGCGGCGCGAGAACGGACTCGACAACAGGGTGCATGGCGCGAGCCTCAACAGGTCGCGCGGGCGGGTCAATGCGCCGGACCACACGCGGACCGGCGCCACGCCCGCTTGCAATCCCGCGACCCACTCGCTTCGCTCCGCGCATCGGTGCGACACGCATGAGCTTCCCTTCCCTGCCCCACCCCGACGACGTGACCGGGCTCGCCGCCCGCGTCCTGCAGGCGTTCACGCGCTCGAGCCGCAACACGCTCGCCGACCTCGACGTCTACCGCGGGCTGCCGCTCGAGACGATGTTCCCCGCGCCGCACCGCGTCCCCGATGCGCGCGTGACGACGCGCTGGCGCCTGCCCGGCATCGTCAGCGAGGACATCGTGTTCACCTCGCTGCACCAGCCGATCGAGCCGCAGTTCGCCGCGCGCTACCGCGAGAAGTACGGCTCGGTCGACGTCGTGTACGCGCGACGCATCCGCCCGTCGGCAGCACCACCGCGGCCGCGGCCGCGTCTCCTCTACCTGCACGGCTACATGCAGCCCGAGACCCACCTCGAGGAGCTCTCCCTGCTGGTCGGCATGGCGTGGCTGCTCGACATGGAGATCGTCCAGCTGCAGCCGCCCTACCACGGACGCCGGACGCCGTCGCGCGCGCTCTACGGCGGCGAGCTCTACTGGACCGCGGACATCGTGCGCAGCATCGAGGCGCTGCGCCAGACGCTGCTCGACGCGCGCACGCTGCTCGGCGTGCTGCTCGAGGAGGACCCGCGCCCGGTAGGCATCTCGGGCATCAGCCTCGGCGGCGCGCTGTCGGCGGCCCTCACCTGCCTCGAGCCGCGCTTCGCGTTCTCCGCACCGCTGATCGCGCACATGGACCTCGCCGCGATGCTGCGCGACGCGCCCGTCCTCGAGACCATGCGCCGCGAGCTCGCGGGCTTCGGCTGGGACGTCGGCGCGTTCCGGCGCTTCGTCGGCGACATCGGCTGGTACGACCTGGCACCGGTGATTCCCGTCGAGCGCATCCGGCTGTACGCCGCTTCGGAGGATCTGTTCTTCGCCCCGGAGCTGGTCGAGGAGATGCGCCGCAACTGGGGCAACCCGGCGATCCGCTGGTACCCGTGCAGCCACATGGGCTTCATCCCGCGGCTGCCGCTCGTGCTCGGCGAGATCCGCCGCTTCACCGACCGCCTGCCGGATCGCGCTTGACGGCGCGCCGGGCGGGCTCCCGTCCGACCGCAGGGCTCACACGCCCGACAGCGGCGTGATGCGCAGCACGTGCGCCCCCTGGGGCGCGAGCGTGCGCGGAGTCGCACCGACGCGTACCCGGAGGAGGATGCCGACCGCGATCACCTGGGGCCTCGAAGCGTCGCCGTTCCTGCTGAAGCTCGAGGCCATGCTGCGCTTCCACGCGGTGCCGTTCCGCCGCCTGCCCGGCACGGGTAGCTGGCTCGAGAACCTGCGCATCGGCTCGCGCCTCGACCGCGCGAAGCGCGCCGGCCGCGTGCGGCGCCACCCGCGTATGGACCCCGCGCTCGACGAGTATCCCGCAGTGCCCTTCTTCAGCGAGGACGGCGGCGCGACCTTCCAGTACGACTCGACGTCGATCGGCCACTGGCTCGACGACCACGCGGGCGGACGCGTGCCCCCGCTCTTCCCGACCGAGCCGCGCCTCGGCTTCGTCGCCCGGCTGATCGACGAGGCGTTCGACGAGTTCGGCCTGTACATGGTCCACCACATGCGATGGGTCGGCGCCGCGACCGACACCGCGATGGGCGAGCACACGGCGCGCGAGCTGTCGCGCCTCGCACCGCCGCTGCTGCGCGCGCGCCCCGCCGCGGAGATCCAGAAGCGCATCCCGCGCCGCCAGGTGCGGCGCTGCCCGTACCTGTTCAGCGTCGCACCGCAGGGATACGCCGCGAGCGTCGAGCCGCAACGCGTGCCGCCGGCGCGCGCGGGCTTCCCGCCGACGCACGCCCTGCTGCGCGAGTCGTGGGTCGCCCATCTGGCGGCGCTCGAGAGCCTGCTCGCGACGCAGCCGTTCCTGCTCGGCGAGTGCTTCACCATCGCCGACGCGAGCGCATACGGCCAGCTGTCGATGAACCTCATCGACCCGAGCGTCGCGCGCGAGCTGCGCGAGCGCGCGCCACGCCTGCACGCGTGGCTGGTCGGCATCCGCGACGGCCGGCACGCCGGCCGTCGCGGGCCGCTCTTCCTCTCGGACGCGCTGCGGCCGCTGCTCTCGATCGTCATGGAGACCTTCGCGCCGCTCATGGCGCAGAACGAGCGCGCGTGGCACGACGCGACCGCGCGCGGCGAGACGCTGTTCAACGAGCCCGCCTTCGACCAGGGACGCGCGCTCTACGACGGCACGCTGCGCGGGCACCCGTTCCGCGCCGTGGTGAAGACCTTCCAGGTACGCGTGTGGCGCGAGCTGCGCGACGCGTGGCGCGTACTGCTCGACGACGACCGCACGGCGCTGCGCGCGCTCCTCCCGCAGAGCACGCTGCTCGACTGAACGGGGGCGCCCCGCGTCACGGGCGGAAACGCCATCGCTCGCCCCGCGTCACGGGCGGAAACGCCATCGCTCGCCCCGCGTCACGGGCGGAAACGCCATCGCTCGCCCCGCGTCACGGGCGGAAACGCCATCTTTCACCGAGCGTCGCGAAGTCCCGCCAGCCGAGGAAGAGCAGCGGCTCGCCCGTCGCCGGACGCGTACCGCGGTGCACGTGCACGACGTCGAAGAGGAACGGCACGTGGTCGCCGTCGTCGTCCGCGTCGACCAGCTCGCGCCGCACGCGCAGCTCGAAGACCGCGTCCGCGCCGCGCACGACGTACGTCTCGGCGAGCGCGGTCGCGGGCTCGAGCTCGAATCCGAGCCGGGACGCCTTGTCGCGGCGGCGCCCGCTCGCGTAGCCGGCGCGGATCACGCGCTCGCGTTCGCGCCACGGCAGGAAGTGCAGCGCCGCCTCCCCGCAGCCGCGCAGCAGGGCGAGCGAGTGGTTGCGGCGGTCGATCGCGACCACGAAGCGGAATGGATCCTTCGACACCGGCGTCCACCACGCGACCGGCAGCACGTTGCGCGCCACCGACAGCAGCGCGAGGTGCATCGGGTAGAAGCCGGAGTAGTAGCGCGCGTTCGGCGCGGGCGGCGCGCTCATCGGCGCCCTCGCGGCAACGCGCGTCCGGGTCGTCGTGCGGGCACGGTGGCGGGAGCTGCGTCGCCGTCCCGAACGCCGTCCGGTGTCCGAGCCGCGGAGGCTCCGCGACGGCTGCGGCACGCGTCGCTGCAGTACCGGACCGCGTGCCAGTCGCGCGCCCACTTCCGCCGCCACGCGAACGGGCGTCGGCAGGCGGCGCAGATGCGGCTCGGCAGGCTCATGGCAGCGGGATGTCCGGGGCGAGCCGGATGGCCCGCATTCCGACACTAGACGGAACCGGGCCCGCGGCAAGCCCGATGCGCGCGCACGACGCTTGACGTGGCGCGGCCGCCAGAACCATAAATCGCGCATGGCGGACGATTCCGACGGCCGGGCGGTTTCCCGAGCTGCATGGGGCCCCGAAGGCGCAGTCCTGGCCGGGCTGCTCTTGGCCGTCGCTCTGGCCTCGCCCGCGCACGCCCTGCATCAACGCGTCGCGGCGCTGGCGCTCCCGTCGGGCTCGATCCCGACGTCCTCTGCGCTCGACGCGCCGCGTGAGTTGCTGCTCATCGGCACCACGGAAGCAGCGGCAGCGCCCGAGATGCTCGCGATCGACCTCGGCGCCACGCTTCGTGCACCGCGCTTCGCGTGGGGCGTCGAGATCGGCGCGACGGTGCACGACGTCGCCGTCGCGGACGGTCTCGCGCTGCTCGCGACGTCCGACGACGCCGCGGAGCTGGTCGTAGTGGATCTCGCGACACGCAGCCGCGTCGGCGCGTTCGACGCGCCCGGCGACGCCGACGGGCTCAGCGTCCGCGTGGCCGGGGACGTCGTCAAGCTCGGACGGCGCAAGAGCGACGCGCCGGAGCTCTATCGCCTCGACGCCAGCGACCCGGCGCACGTCGTGCTCGTCCGCGCGGCCGAGCGTCCGCGCTCGGTGCGCGCCCGTCGCGTGCGCGATGTGCCACGCTACGCCTACTCGGGAACCCTCGTCACGCGCGAGGAGAGCGGCGACCTGCTGTGGCTCGTCACCGCACCGCCGGTCGCGGAGATCGCGGTCGTCGAGCGCATCGCCCCGGTCGCGTTCGCGGACGCGGACGGCGACGGCACGTGGCGGCTCGGCTGCGTCGGCGACTCGAACACGGCGTTCACGTTCCAGCTGAAGTGGTGCGAGCTGCTGCGCGACGCCATCGACGATCCCGACCTCGCGATCGTGAACGTCGCGGTGAGCGGCGCGACCGTCGTGTCGCCGAATCTCCGCTTCTTCTCGGACGCGACGCAGCAGATGGCCCGGGTCCTGCCGGAGGGTCCGGACGCCGTGGTGCTCGCGTTCGGGACCAACGACCGCTTCCAGAGCCGGACGCCCGAGGAGGTCCAGGCCGCCTACGAGGTGCAGGCGGCCGTCGCGAGCGCCGCGGGCGTCGCGTTCTACGCCGCCACGACGCCGCCCCTGGGCGGCTGCATCGCCGGTGGCGCCGGTCTTCCCTGCCAGCGCATCGCGCAGCAGAACGCCCTGCTTCGCGCCGCCTTCGGCGAGCGCGTGCTCGAGTTCTTCGACGGCTTCGGGACGCCGCACTTCTATCCCGACGACATCCACCTGAACGTGGCCGGACAGGCTCTGCGCGCCGAGCGCGCGCTGGGCGTCCTCGGGCCGCGCTGAGCCGGCGCGATCCGGCCCGCCCGTTGCGGGCGGGCTGCGCCCTGCGCTACCAAACGCGCATGTCCGCAGCCGAGCCCGACCCGCCGACGACGCTGTACCTCGTGAGCGACCTGCACATCGGCGGAGACGGCGGGCTCGGGCGCTGCGCGTTCGAGCAGGAGCTGGTCACGCTGCTGCGCGACCTCGCAAACGGCCCGTCGCACGCGGAGCTGATCATCGTCGGCGACGCCTTCGGGCTCTGGGAGATGACCGAGCACGCCGGCGAGTCGAAGCTCGCGGTGATCGCCGACGGACACCCCGAGCTGTTCGCGCAGCTGCGCGCGACCGGCGAGCGCGTGCGCATCACGCTGCTGCCGGGCAACCACGACTACGACCTCGCCTGCGTGCCGTCGTACGCCAGCGAGCTGGCCCGGTGGAACGTCGTCCTCGAGCCGCGCGAGAGCCTCACGCGGCGGATCGCGGGGCGCACGGTGTGGATCGAGCACGGCAACCAGCACGATGCGTTCAACGCCTTTCCCGACTTCGGCAACCGCTTCGCCCAGCCGCTCGGCTACTTCATCACCAGCGGCATCGTCGCCGGGGCCGCGCGCGGCGCGGACCGCACGAAGAGCAAGTGGCTCGACGACGTCGAGTCGGTGCAGCCGAACCAGGACCTGCCGTTCTGGGTGATCTCGAACCACTTCTACAAGGAAATGGCGCCGTGGCTGCGCTGGGCGATCCTGCCCTTCCTGCTGCTGTTCACCGCGAGCGCCAGCATCTTCGCGCTGCGCGCGCTCGAGCGCCTGCTCGGCTTCCAGAGCGGGATCCTCGACATGGACCTGCAGCCGGTGCTCGGATTCCCGGGGCGCATCCTCGACCTCGTGCAGTTCGTCAACAGCGCGGTGATCGCGACGCTGCTGATCCTCGCGATCCCCGGCTTCTTCCTGGTACGCGACGTGAAGAGTGCGCTGTCGCGCTACGGGCTGCTGCGCGACGACGTCCTGCACCGCGACGAGGACGGCGTGTACGTCGCGGCGGCCCGGAAGGTCTTCGCGGACGATCCCTCGGTCGCCGTCTTCGTCTACGGGCACACGCACAACCCGTCGCTGCGCGAGGTCGACGGACGACTCGTGATCAACACCGGTACGTGGCTCAAGCGCCTCGAGTACGTGCCGGTGCGCTTCGGCCGCCTGCCAGGGATCTGGTTGCCGTCTTACTGCCTCAACTGGTTCACGATCGACGAGGACGCGGGTGCGCTGCGCGTCCGCTACCGGACGATCGACAAGACGCCGCCGCGCGACATCACGCTGCTCGAGCGCCTGCTGATCCTCGGACGCGAGCCGGTCGGACTCGCGCAGATCCCGACCGAGACGCACCTCGGCTGACGCTCCTCGTCCCGGGCCCGGCCGGCCGAACGCGTCGATCGGGCTGTGCAGCGAGAGCCCGCCGTCGGCCGCGGCGCGCGACCCGGCGCCCCGAGGATCAACGAGACGACGGGACGCTGTCGACCTCCTCGATGGCGCCCAAGAGGCAGCGCTGCACCTCCAGCTTCATCCCGTCCGACCCGGCCGGGTGCTCCTCCACGTCGATGCGCTCGTTACAGGAGCAGTACGACCGGACGAACGTCTGCTGCAGGGTCGCGTCGCCCCGGAAGGCCCGACTCGCTTCGACCTTCATCGACGTGGCCACGCGCTCGGAGCACTCCGCCGCGGAGTAGCCGTCGGCACGGCCGGGCGGCACCTCGGCACGCGGCGCAACCTTCGCGGGACGGTCCGGCGTCGGGCCCGGGGCCGGCACCGCCGGCTGCTCGTCCTTCTCTTCCCGATACTTCTTCGCGCAGAACTCGGCGGCGCGGTCGGACTGCTGCTCCTCGGGCAGGTCGGCGAACTCGTTCTTCTTGACGAGGCCGCACACGCACAGCCGGATCGCGCGCGGCGGGTCCACGTCCGCTTCGCCGATCATCGCCGAAAGGCACGCCTCGACGTAGTCGACCGAGTCGTCGACGCCGAGCGGGCCAGCCTTCATCCCCGATGACACCGTTGCCGCCAACGCGGCGGCCACGAACAGCGATAGCATCTCCCTTTCTCCATGGACCCCGGCCGAGCCCCGTGCCTTGCCGCCGCCCATTCTGACACACGCCGCGGCCAGCGGCTGGGATCACGCCGCGACCGCGACTCTTGCCACGACGGAGCGGGTGGGAAAATCTCCCGCGCAGAGAGGTGGAGTCATGACGGACGATCCCCGCGGCAGCGTGCTCGCAACCCGGCTCCGGGCTCTCCCCTGGGCGATGACCGAGCTGGTCCGGTTCGTGACCGCGCGCCTGACGGGTGCTCCCCCGGTGCAGGAGGGGGCCCTCGCCTGGGCGCGCGAGCACGCGCGGCCAGGCGATCCGGCCACGGTGCTCGCCGCGCTCGACCGCTTCGCGGCCGAGCGGCGCTTCCTGATGAACGTCGGCGAGAAGGCGCCGCTCCTCGAGGACGTGGTGCGCGGCTTCGGGCCGTCCGCGCGGATCGTCGAGCTCGGCAGCTTCGTCGGATACTCGGCGATCGCCATGGCGCGCCACCTCGGGCCCGGCGGACGCCTGGTGTCGATCGACGTGAGCCCGACCGCGTCGCGCGTGTCGCGGCAGATGGCGGAGCTCGCCGGCGTCGGCGAGCGCACCGAGTTCCTGTGCGGGAAGTCGGGCGACGTCCTCGCGACGCTGCGCGAGCCGTTCGACGTGGTCTTCCTCGACCACTGGAAGGGCCTCTACCTCGACGACGCGCGCCTGATCCTCGAGCGCGGCCTCGCCAGGGACGGGGTGGTGTTCATCGCGGACAACGTCGGGCCGCTGTTCGGCGACAACCCGTACGTCCCGTGGATGCGGGCGCGCGACGACTTCGACAGCACGTACGTCCGCGGGCACGTCGAGTACCGGCCGGAGATCGAGGACGGCGTGCTCGTGTCGCGGCGCCGGCCGCGCGGCGCGGCGACCGAGCACGCGGGCGCCCGCGAACCGGGCGCCTGACCACGGCTGCGCCCCCGCGGCTCAGTCGAGCACGACGCTCACCTCGTCGAACCGCACGATCCCCGAGGCCCGCCCGTACTCGGTCCGGACCTTGAGGTGCGAGAACGCCTCCGTCGCGACGAGGGTCTTGCTGACCTCCTCGGGGCCGTGCGTGCCGGGCGAGAACCTGAGCGTCGTGCGCTGCTTCGATCCGTCCCGATGGATCAGCGTCAGCTCGACGAGGTACTTGCCCGAGGACTCGGGGACCGCGTCGGCAGAGCTCAGCGCGCGGAACGTCACGCCGTCACCGGCGTCGCCCGACACGAGGATCGTCTGCAGCGCCTGGTTGCTCTCCCCGTCACCGGTCATGTCGAGGGTGCAGCCGTTCGCATCGCAGACCTGCCCGTCGGTTGCGGCCTGCAGCCGGCGCAGCCGCCAGCGGTCGGGATCGCCATCGGCGTCGGCGTCGAGATGGAAGCTGCCTTCGGCCTCGGGGCTCGCCCGTGGCTGGACGATCCATGGTCGTCGACGGCCGTCGACGGCTCACGAATCCTGAACGCCCGGCAAGATCGCGGCAAGTCCTCCCGGGAGGCGCGGCGCCGGGGCTCGTCCTGCCCCCGGCCGGATGGAACGGAACGCTCTGCCGCTTCCATCCTGCGTGCCTTCGTCGCCGGCGCCACCGGTGCGGACGTCGGCCCACCTCCCTTCACGGACGCCGCACCCAGTCGTCGAGCAGTGTGAACGCGACGGCGAGGATCACGGGTCCGATGAAGATGCCGACGATGCCGAAGGAGACGAGTCCGCCGATCACGCCGCCGACGATCAGCGGCAGCGGCAGGTCGGCGCCCCGACGGATGAGCGCCGGACGCAGGAAGTTGTCGAGGAAGCCGACCACGGCCGACCAGAGCAGGAGAAACGCCCCCCAGCCCGAGCCGAACTGGAACCAGACCCACGTCGTGCCACCCGCCAGCACGATCACCGGACCGATCTGCGCGACGCACAGCATGAACATCACCGCGGTCAGGACCGGGGCGAACGGGACTCCGGCGATCGCGAAGCCGAGGCCGCCGAGCAGCGACTGCACGACGGCCGTCACGACGACGCCGAGTGCGACGCCGCGGATCGCGTCGCCGGCGAGCACCACCATGCGCTCGCCCTGCGCCTCGGCGAGCCGCGCGCCGAAGCGCCGCGCCCATGCGGCCCAGGTCTCGCCGTTCGCATAGAGCAGTGCGGCGAGGATGACGATGACGACGAACTGCACGATGACGGCAGCGAAGCCGCCGGCACGGTGGATCACCCACTCGACCGCATCGCGCACGTAGGGGCGGAGATCGCTGGCGATGTCGCTGGCCCGAGCACCGGCGAGATCGTGCCAGCCTTCCGCGATGTACGGCCCGACGACGGGAACGCCCGCGAGCCAGGACGGTGGGGGCGGCAGGCTCACCTCGACGAGCCGGGCGGCGAGCTCCGGAAAGCCGTCGGCGTGCCTGAGGATCGCGTCGATGGCGACGCCGAGCGGGACCAGGAGGACGCCGAGCAGCGCCAGGCACATCACCGCGGCCGCGAGCCGGCGCCTGCCCCACAGCAGCCTTTCGACCCACAGCAGGATCGGCCAGGTCGCGACCACAATCATCGTCGCCCAGATGAACGCGCCGAGGAACGGTCGCACGATCCAGAACGCGCCGGCGATCAGCGCGCCCGTGAGGATGACGGACAGGGTGACGCGGGCAAGGTCGGAACGTTCTTCAGCCATCGTCCTCTCTCAGCTGCAGAGCAGCAGCGTCAGGACCTGAGCGATCTCGATGCGCAGCAGCATCGCGACCGGGTAGACCGTGGCGTAGGCAACCGACGGCGCGTCCGAGCGCGCCGTGCCGGTCGCGAACGCGAGTGCCGGCGGGTCGGTCACACTACCGGCGAGCACGCCCGAGACGATCGTGAAGTTGGTGCGGAGCACGAGGCGTGCGAAGAGCCCGACCACGAGCAGCGGCACGGTCGTCACGACGAGCCCCAGCAGCAGCCACCGGAGCCCCGTGGTGCGGAACACGGCACCGAAGAATTGCGGACCCGCGGCGAGCCCCACCGCGGCCAGGAACATCGCGATGCCGAACTCGCGAAAGGCGAGGTTGGCATTGAGCGGCACGTGCCAGACGAGGCGTCCGAGGTGTCCGACGCGACCGAGCAGCAGCGCCACGACGAGCGGACCGCCGGCGAGCCCGAGCCGCACCGGCTGCGGCAGGCCCGGCACCGAGATCGGCGTCGTACCGAGCAGGATGCCAGCGAAGATGCCGAGGAAGAACGGGATGAAGTGGGTCTCGTTCAGGTGCTTGACAGAGTTCCCGAGCACGTCCGCCGCCTGGTCGAGCGCCTTCGCCGTCCCGACCACCTGCAGGACGTCGCCGAACTTGAGGCGCAGCCCGGGAACGCTGCCGAGCTCGAGGTCACCACGCGTCACCCGCGTCACCACGACGCCCAGCGCCTCCAGCCCGAGCTCGGACACCGTCTTGCCGAGCACGTCCGTGCTCGTCAGCACGACGCGCCGGTAGGTGACCCCGCCCGGTGCCGCGAGCAGGTTCAGCCGCACGCCGTGCTGCTGCCAGGCAGCGAAGAAGCCCGGCCCGAGCTGCAGGCCGATCGTGAACACGAACAGGATGAGGCCGAGCTCCTTGACGAAGTCGAGCGTCGCGTGATCGACCGGCTTGCCGAGATGGCCCACGAGCAGCCCCGCGAACAGCAAGCCGGCCGTGCCGAGCCCGACGCCGCGGATCTTCACGCTGCCGAGCGCCATGCCGACGACGCAGATCATCGCCAGGATCCCGATCGCGTGCGCGACCGGGTTGGTCGCGTGCAACTCGCCGAGCCAGCTCACCTCAGCTCCTCCACCGCCCCCGCCGCATCGCGCGGCACTGCGCTCAGGCGAGCCCGATGCGCAGGACGTTGCCGGTGGCCGAGAGCCGCTCGCGAAGCACGTCCATCGCGATCACCGCCCCCCCGTCCCGGTACGCGTTCGGCTCGCGCGTGAACGGCAGCTCGGCGCCGTTCAGCGTGAGCGATACCGGACCCGCACCACGCGCCGCGACCGCGTACTCGACCCGGACCGGACGCGCGGCGAGCTCGGTGTCGATCGCGAGCCCGTCGAGCGCGCGCGGCAGCACCGGATCGACGACCACGAACGAGCGCGCGCGCCGGAGCCCGAGCAGGCGCTCGTGGATCAGCCGGAAGGCGATCCCGGCACCGCTCGAGTAGACCCGCCAGCCGCCCTCGAACGGCACGTCGCCGTCGTACACCTCCCGGTACCGCTCCTGCGCCTGGTAGCGGTCGGCGAACGCCGGGTCGGAGCTCGAGGTGTAGCAGTTGGACTGACGGAGTCGCGCCCCGGGCACGACGTCGGCCAGGCCGATCGGCACGGCCTTGCGGATCGCGAGCCAGAACGCCTCGGCATCGCCGCGGCGCGCCATCGCCTCGGCGTAGCGCAGGTGGGCGTGCGTGTACATCAGGCCGATCTCGCGGCCGAAGAACGTGCTGGTCTCTGCGCGCTGGAAGATCTTCTGCACGCCGCCGCGGTAGACGGGCGGCTTGTCGAACAGCCGGGCGCCGTCGCGGGCGAGGAGCTGCTCGCGGATGAGCGCCGTGTGTCGCTCGGCCTGCTCGGGCGTCAGCAGCTCGTTGATGATCGCGTGGATGATCGGCAGCAGCGAGTACGCGAGCCCGGTCGTGCGATCGCTCGGGTGCGCCAGGTAGTCGACGCGGCCGTCCTCGTGGAACCACGCGAAGCCGGCGAGGATGCCGTCGGGCAGCAGCAGCCGCTGGAAGTCGGCGCGCGTCGCCTGGGCGAGCGCGTCGAGCGGCAGAGCGAGCCCGACGCGTCCGACGTGGCGCAGGGCCTTCGCGAGCGTCTCGAGCGTCTGCACCTGCAGCGTGACCGTCCAGCTCGAGCACAGGCGCTCGCGCATCACCGGATCGACCGGCTGCAGCGCGTCGTTCCAGTCGCCGTGGCCGTAGGCCGCGAGGCTCGTGCCGGCGATGTGCCGGCGCTCGATCACCTGCAGCGCGCGCTCGACGTGGCCGTACACCGTGGTCTTCTCGGCCTTGGCGTCGCCGTCGGGGTGGAAGAAGGGCAGCTCGACGTCGAGGAACGCGCCGTCGTCGGACGCGAGCAGGTACTGCGCCAGCGCCAGCAACGGCCAGTAAACGATGTCGCCGTGCGAGTCGTCGGGACGGATGCCGCGGTCGCGCGGGAAGAACATGAACCACTGCGGCCAGTCGCCGTCCGGGTTCTGCTGGATGAACACGCGGCGCAGCAGGTCGCGCATCGGCTCGCTCTTGCCCAGCCCGAGCAGCAGCTCGACCGGCCCCTGCGTCACGTCGCGCGTGCCCCAGCCGCCGCCCGAGTACTGCTCGAGGCCGCGCGGCGCGAGGAAGTGGATCATGGCGTCGTGCGCGAACCACGGCAGGATCTCGTGCAGGCGGGTGACGCTCGCGCCCTCGCCCGCCGGCGGCGCGTGCAGCGTGGTGGCTCCGGCGAGCGCGTGCCAGTGCGCGTCCTCGGCGGCGCGATCGGACGCCGCGTTGCCGGTCTTCGCTGCGCTGCCGGACGTCGTGGCAGCCTCCGGGATCAGGCCGCCGGTGATGCGCAGCCCGACCGCGCGCGCCGGTGCGGTGTCGAGCACGAGAAAGGGCTCGCCGCGCGAGCGCCCGTCGGCGAACAGCGCCGCGTCGTTCGCCACGCCCGCGAGCGCGGTTCCGGCATCCGGCGCGATCCGCAGGAAGCCCTGCGGGAAGCGCCAGCCGAGCTCGGTCTCGGGGATCGTGCGCACCAGCACCGCGTCGCCGTCGCGCTCGTACGTGACGCCCTTCGCATCGAGCCCGTCGTCGCCGCCGATCGCGACGTGGAGCGTGACGACGAAGCGCCGCTCCGGGCCCTTGAGCACCTCGATGCGCAGCGCCAGCTCGTGCCGGTCGGTCGCGGCGACGCTCTCGACGCGGATCAGGTTGCCCGCGACCGCGTACACCCAGCGCGCGCTGCCCGGCGACATGTCGAACACCGACGGCGCGCCGAGCAGCTTGAGCCCGCTCGCGACGTCGGCGAACACGCGCAGCCCGCCGGTGCGGAACAACCCGAGGTACGAGCGCACCGTCGACAGGGTGCGGTTGATGTTCACGTGCCCCTGCGTGACCAGCGAGTGGAACACGCCGTCCATCCACACCGTCGTCGTCAGCGACGCCTCGTCGGGCTCGAGCCGATCGCCGGTGCGCAGGACCTGCCCGTGCGGGCGCAGGCTCCGCCGCTCCTTCTCCGGCAGGACGACGTGCGTCGCAGCACCGGTAAAGAACGACAGCAGCGTACCGTCGCTCGCCCGCTCCACCTCGCGCCACTCGCCGGGATAGAGCGCGCGCAGCTCGGCCTCGTCGAGCGGGTCGCCCTCGAGCAGCGCCGCGGTCGAGAACGTGGTCGCGACGGGGGCGGCCCCGCTCGTGGCCAGCTTCGCCCAGTCGGGCGCCTTCGCCTCCGGCAGCGCGAGCGCCCGCCCGACGCACGCGACGTCCGCGTCGCTGGTCGCGGCTGGATGATCCGGCTCGAGCCACCCGAAGAAGCCCTGCTCGGCCGACGCGCCCGGTGCCAGCTCGATCGCCTCGTCCTGCAGGCAGACCATCGCGTGCTCGTGCTGCAGGCGCTCGCCCGGCAGCTCGCTCGCCAGCGCCGCGGGCGGCGCGCCGGCGCGCGTCGCGAGCCCGTGCAGCTGCAGCGCGTCGGTCGCGTACGCGACGGTGCGCCCGAGCGCACCGAACAGCGCCCACGGGTAGCGGCCGCCCATCGCCAGGTTCTGACGCACCGCGATGACCGTGCCGCACCGCGCGTGCGCCAGCGGCTGGTGATCGAGGTACTGGCTCACGTAGTACTCGTTCATGCGGATCGCCGCGTAGGCGGCGAGCGCCACGTCCTGCGCGTGAACCAGGTCGACGCGGACCGGCGACGTGCCCGCGTTGTCGAGGCGCACGTGCCAGAACCAGGCCGGCGCGTCCTTGGCGAGGACCAGGGCCGCCACGAAGCGGATGCCGCTCCACGCGCCGCGCACCGTCACGCCCGACGCGTCCACGCACACCGCACCGGCGCTCTTCGGCCCGAGCAGCGGCACGGCCTCGATCCCGCCCGCGCCGTGGCGGCGCAGCCACAGGTTGGCCGGGCCGCCCTCGATCTCGTTGCCGGGAAAGAGGTTCAGCACGAGGTCGCGAAAGCCCATGCGGCGCATGGAGCCGTTACGGTTGACCTCGAACGACAGACCGGACGGACTCTCGATCCGCAGCGGCCCCGCGGGGACGTTGTTCTCGTTCGTCATGGCAAGCTCGCGCGCGGCGCCTCCTGTTCGACGATCCTTCCCTCACGAATCGGCTTCCAGATCCAGCGGCCGATCTCCCCGATCTGGAGCAGCGCGTCGTAGTGGCCGCGGTGCTCGGTCTCGTCCTCGGCGCTCGCGACGGTCACGCACGTGGTCCGGCAGGCGCACAGCGCGCTCAGCGCCCGGTCGATGCGCTCGGCGTCGAGCGTGCGGCCGGGGTGATCGAGAAACACGAAGCTCGGCCGCGTGAGCACGACGCGCGCGATCGACAGCAGCTGCTGCTCGCGCAGCGACAGCACGTCGGTCCAGTCCTCCTCGCCGTCCAGCCCGCCGCTGCGCTGCGCGATCTCGTCGATCCCCAGCACCTCGAGCACGCGGCGCACGTCGCCGTCGCTCGCCGTCGTGGCGGCCGTGCCGTCGCCGTTGCCGAGCAGCACCTCGCGCAGCGTACCCGCCGGCACGAACGGACGCTCGGGCAGGAACGCGATCTCGCCGAGCGGCGGGCGGGCGATCGCGCCGCTGCCGTCCGGCCACATGCCCGCCGTCGCCTCGACGAGCGCCGCGCGCGCGGCGCTGTCGGCGCTGCGCACCAGCACGCGCGTGCCGCCGGGAATCGTGACCGTCAAGTCCTCCCCCAGCACGCGCGCGTCGCGCGATGCGCGCAGCGTCACGTGCTCGTAGGCGACGCAGTCGCCGACCTCGACGATGCGCACGGTGCCCGCGCCCGCGGGCGGCGCCTGCATCGCGCCGGCGAGCGCGTCGAGGCGCGCCAGCACCGCCGCGTACGACGAGATCACGCCGAACTGCGTGACGACGAGCGAGAACGCCCCCAGCAGCTGCGAAAACGCCATCGCCGACTGTGTGATCGTGCCGAACTGCGTCTCGCCGGCGATGAACAGCGGTGCCACGATCAGCGCCGGGATGCTCTGGATCAGGTAGTTGTAGCCGGTGGTGAAGAAGCCGAGGTTCCGGTTCACGGCGATGATGTGCTCGAGGTTCGCGACCACCGCGTCGATGCGGGACATGAGGCGTCCCTCGAGGAAACGCTCGCGGTGCAGCAGGGCGACCGACTCCGCGGTCTCGCGCACGTGGATCAGCTCGGCGCGGAAGTCCGCCTCGCAGTCCGACTGCCGGTAGTTGAGCGATACCAGGCGCCGCCCGAGCAGCACCGTCATCCCCGATCCCGCCGCGGCATAGAGGATCCCGACGAAGAACAGCGTCGGGCTGATCGACCACAGCACGCCCGAGAACGCGAGCACCGTGACCGTTCCGTTGAGCAGCATCAGGCACAGCGAGAGCGTCATGGTGACGAACGTCCGCACGTCCTCGGCGATGCGCTGGTCCCGGTTCGCGAGCCCGCCGGGCAGGCCCAGGCGGTGGAAGGCGCGGTCGGCGAGGTACCCGCGCACCGACCGGCGCGTCAGCCACTCGCGCCACAGCAGCCCGAGGCGCTCCTCGCAGAAGCGGAACAGCACCGCGGTTACGGTCGAGGCACCGAACACGAGCACGTAGAGGATCGCCTACCGCGCGAAGCCCGGACGGTCGCGGTGCTCGATCGCCGTCATGAAATCGCGCCCGACGCACGAGTTCACGACGTTCAGTCCGTTGATGCCCAACAGCAGCGAGAGCAGCAGCCCGGCGAGCAGGCCGGCCCGGTCGCGCACCTCGCAGGTCGCGAAGCTCCGCACCGCGCCGACGAAGCGGCGCCAGGTATCGATGCTGATCTGCGCGTCTCCCGAGCTGGGGCTGCTGCTCATGGTTCTCCCGCCCGCACGTCCGGCGCGGGCTCGCAACGAGAACAATCGTGGACCGGCCCGCGAACGCAAGCCGCCGGGACGGTGTCGGCCGCCGGGGACCTGCGGCCTCGCCACGGATCAGCCCGGCCCCCCTGGGCACCTTGCCGGATCGCGCGCAGTCGACCCCGACGACCCGTGAATCCATGGTCCGCGATCGAGAGCGCCCGTCGACCCCGCGCCGTCCGGCCGCAGCCGGCCGGTTGCTCGCCCCCCGCGGCTGATCTAGTCGTGCCCTGGTCGCGCGGCGTGCTCCGCGCCGAGGCACACTGAGCAATGGCGGAACAGCAGCTCGACGGCGCAATGGCGGAACAGCAGCTCGACGGCGCAATGGCGGAACAGCAGCTCGACGACTTCTCCGATGTCTCGCGATGGCTGCCCGTCGCGTCCGGGCTCGCGAGACTCGACGTCACGCGCGAGCCCGGACCACGAGACGCCGGTGTCCTGCGGCTCGACTGGGACTTCGCCGGCGGCGGCGGCTTCGTGGTCGCACGCCGCGAGCTGCGCGTGACGCTGCCCGAGGTCTGGGCGCTGCGCCTCGACCTGCGCGGCAGCGGCCCGCGGAACCGCCTGGAGATCAAGCTCGCGGACCCGTCCGGCGAGAACGTGTGGTGGTACAAGCTCGAGGACTTCGCGCTGCCGCCGGACTGGACGCCGCTGGTGATCCGCAGCCGCGAGCTCGAGTTCGCCTGGGGGCCGCAGGGCGGCGGTGCGATGACCGAGGTCGGCGCGATCGAGATCGCGCTCGCGGCCGGGCCCGGCGGCAAGGGCGTCCTGTCGATCGCGAACCTGGTCCTCGCGGACCACACGGTGCGCGTGCCACCCGTGGTCCGCGCGTCGAGCGCGGCTCCGGGTCACGACGCGACGCAGCTCTTCGCGGACTCGCCCGGACACGGCTGGCGCAGCGCCGACGACACGCCGCAGGTGCTCGACGTCGACTTCACCGCCGAGCGCGAGTACGGCGGGCTCGTCGTGCGCTGGGCGGACGGCGGGCGCGCGAGCGCCTTCGCCGTCGACGTGTCGGACGACGCCGCCACGTGGCGCACGGTGCACGTCACGAGCCACGCCGACGCGGCGACGGGCTTCATCCCGATGCCTCGCACCAGCGCCCGCTTCCTGCGGCTCCGGCTCGACGTGAGCGCCGCGGGCCGCGGCTTCGGCATCGCGCGCATCGAGGTGCGCCCGTTCGAGTTCTCGCGCTCGATGGACACGCTCTTCCGTGCCGTCGCGGCCGACAGCCCGCGCGGCGACCACCCGCGCTACCTGACGGGCGAGCAGAGCTACTGGACGCCGGTGGGCATCTCGGGCGGTGCCAGCTGTGCGCTGATGAACGAGGAGGGTCTCGTCGAGGTCGATCGCGGCACGTTCTCCCTCGAGCCGTTCCTGCTGATCGACGGCACGCTCGCCACCTGGGCCGACGCCGAGGTCGTGCAGCAGCTCGCCGACGACTGCCTGCCGATCCCGTCCTCGGTGTGGCACGTGCGGGGTCTCGTGCTGCACACCACGGCGTACGCCACGCACGTCGCCGGGCACGCGGTGCTCTTCGTCCGCTACCGCGTCGAGAACGCCGGCGACGCAGCCCGCACGGCGCGGCTCTTCGCCGCGTGCGTACCGTTCCAGGTGACGCCGCCGTGGCAGTCGTTCGGCGAGCTCGGCGGGATGCGCACGATCCGTACGATCGACGCATCGCCGCGTGGCTTGACGATCGACGGCGAGCGCACCGTGCTGGCGCTCGATCCCGCCGACGCGGCCGGCGCCGCGACGTTCGACCAGGGCGAGATCGCCGTCCACCTGCGCGCCGGCGACGTGCCGCCCCGCACCAGCGTCGAGGATGCCTTCGGCTACGCGTCGGGCGCGCTGCGCTTCGACCTCGACCTGCCGCCGCGTGGCGCGCGCGAGGTGCACCTGGCGATTCCCTTCGGCACCATCGCCTCGGGAGCGCCGAGCGAGCTTCCCGCCGGCACGCGCGGCGACGCGGCGAACGACAGCGCGCTCGCGGAGTGGCGCGAGCTGCTCGGCGGGGTCGCGATCACGCTCCCCGGACGCTTCCGGGATCACGCGAACGCGCTGCGCACCGCGATCGCGCACGTCCTGGTCGAGCGCGATGGACCGGCGCTGCAGCCCGGACCGCGACGCTACACGCGCTCCTGGATCCGCGACGGCGCGATCATGGCCTCGGCACTGCTGCGCGTCGGGCGGGTCCGCGAGGCGCAGGACTTCGTGCGCTGGTACGCACCGTTCCAGAAGGACGACGGCTTGGTGCCCTGCTGCGTCGACCGCAGCGGACCGGACTGGCTGGTCGAGCACGACAGCCACGGCCAGCTCGTGTTCGCGATCGCCGAGTGCTTCCGCTTCGGCGGCGACCGGGCGTTTCTCGACGCGCACTGGCCGCACGTGCTGCGCGCCTGCGCGTGCATCGAGCGGCTGCGCGGCGAGCGTCTCGACGCGGCATACGACATGCCGGAGAAGCGCGCGTTCCGCGGGCTTCTGCCCGAGTCGGCGAGCCACGAGGGCTACCTCGCGCACCCGGTGCACTCGTACTGGGACGACTTCTGGGCGGTGCGCGCGTTCGGTGACGCGGCCTTCCTCGCGTCCGCACGGGGCGACGCGGCGCAGGCACGGGCGTTCCTCGCGCAGCGCGACGCGATGCGCGAGGACGTGCGCGCGTCCCTCGAGACGACCATCGCGACGCGCGGCATCGCCTACGTGCCGGGTTCGGTCGAGTGGGCGGACTTCGACCCGACCGCGACGTCGAATGCGATCTCGCTGCTCGGCGAGACGCCGCTCCTGCCGGTGGACGCGCTGCACGCGACGTACGCGCAGTACCTCGACGGATTCCGCCGCCGGCGCGACGGTGCGATGCCGTGGAAGAACTACACGGCGTACGAGGTGCGCATCGTCGGTGCGCTGGTGCAGCTCGGCGAGCGCGCCGCGGCGAGCGAGCTCGCCGAGTTCCTCCTGCAGGACCGGCGTCCGTCCGCGTGGGGCCAGTGGCCCGAGATCACCTGGCGGGACCCGCGCAGCCCGGGCCACATCGGCGACGTGCCGCACGCCTGGATCGCCGCGGAGTGGGCGCTCGCGTTCCGGACCATGCTCGCGTGGGAGCGCATGGCGGACGAGGCTCTCGTCCTCGCGCACGGTGTGCCGCTCGCGTGGCTCGAAGAGGGCGACGTGGTCGTCGACGGGCTCGCGACGTACTGGGGTTCTCTCGCGTACACGCTGCGGCACACCGCGACCGACACGATCGAGATCGTGCTGCGCGGCGACGCAGCACCACCGGGCGGATTCGTGCTCCGTGCGCCGCTGCCCGGACGTCTGGTCGCGGCCGAGATCGACGGCTCGCCGCTCGCCGTGACGGATCCGAACGGGGTCACCGTACACGGCCGCGCGACGGTGCGGCTCCGCACGTCAGCCGCCGTCGCCGGGTGACGCCGCCGCGTCGGGTGATGCGCCGGCGCCGGGCGACGCCGCCGCGGCAGGGGGCGGCACCGCGACGGGCTCGACGTCGGCGCTCGTGAGCAGGACGTTGCGGCCGCTCGACAGGTTGCCCGTGAGCGTCACGCGCGCACCCGGCGGTGCACCGGCAAGCTTCGCGACGAGCGCATCGTCACCGACCAGGCGGAAGGCCGGACGGTAGCGCGCCACCTCGCCGAGGATCGTCTGGCCGTGCGGGCCCGCACCCTGATTGGCGAGCCTGGTCACCGCGAGCGAGCGCGTCGCGTCTCGGCCGATGCGCACCTGGATCTTGCGCTGCGGCCGCACGCCCTCGGGCGCCGCGTCGAGAAAGCCCTCGATGCGCAGCATGATCGTCTGGCGCACGCGGGCGTGGGCCGGGCGCGACGGCCCACCGAACGCCGCGCATGCGACCAGAACGAGAATCGCCCACACGGCGCGGTGTGCTGGCGAACGACGATTTCCTGCGATCCGGCTCATGCGAGCACCATCAGCGGCACCTCGAGCACGCTCAGCGGCGTGTGGTTGACGACGAGGAGAGCCGGGCGGTCCGTCGGCACGTTCTCGACCCCCGGAGGGACGGGCGACGTCAGCAGCCGCCACGGCTCGATCGGCACGCGCGCGACCGCGAGATCCTGCGCGGTGGGACGGTGGCCCGGCGAAGGCGCCTCGCTCACGGCGCCTCCGCGCCCGCCGAGCCCGGCACGCCCGGCGCGGCGTCTCCGGCCTCGGCCGCACGCACCGGCGCGATCACCGCCGCCTCCGCCTCCTTCGGGATCACGATGTTCGCCTCGCGGTAGAAGATCAGCACGAACGCGATCAGCAGCATCGCGACCGTCGAGCCGACACCCGCGACGCGCCCCAGCGGTCCCGCGAGACGCAGCTCGAGCAGCCGCCCGCACGCGAGCAGAACGGCGAGCGCACCCATCGTCGTGTGCGTGACCTGGATCAGGAAGCTGCTCTTCTGCTCGAAGGCGACGTGCGAGTGCACGAGCAGCAGGAGCCCGCCCGCCGTGGCGAGGAACGGGAACACGTAGGCGAGCCGCGACGCCGTGCCCGCGCGGCGCGCGCGCCACTCGACTGCGCCGAGCGTGATCGCGAGGATGCCGGCGAGGCGGTGCTGCAGGTCCTCCGCGCTGCCGAGCGTCGATGCCCAGAAGTCGCGCGTGCCGAACGGCCAGATGCCGTCCACCGCCATCGAGCGCAGGAACACGAACACGCCCAGCGCGACCAGCCCGACCGGCCAGTTGCGCGCCCAGCGCCGGCCGAGGTTCGCGCCCAGCGCCACGACGCTCATCGCCAGCAGGAGAATGCCGGCCGCATTGTGGCTGAAGTTCGACCACGAGTACGACGCGTAGGTCCGCTCGCCGCCGACCGCCGCGTAGGGATCGGTCGCGGTCGAGGTCTGCTTCATGGTCTCGACCGACGGCGTGCGCAGCGCCGGCAGCTTCGGACGGAAGACCTCCGCGACCTCCGCCACCGTCGCGTGATCGGCCACGTCGCGCGCCGGCGGCTGCGACGACAGGCTCGCCGCGGTGAACAGCAACACGATGGCGATGGTGGTCTCGGCCTCGAGCAGGAACGGGACGCGCGTCTCGAGGCCGTCGCGCTCGCGCCGCCGCCGGTACGCCCGCACCGCGAGGTGGTTGCCCGCGGCGAGGACGAGGGCGGCGACGAGGAGCCCGACCTTCGTGAGCACCAGCGAGCCGTAGGCGGTTCCCACCAGGCCGTTCCACGTCCCCACGTTGCGCCACGCGAGTGGCAGCGCGAACGCGACCAGCGCCACGACGGACGCCACCGCGAGGCTCGAGAAGCGCGCCAGCATGGGCGGCCGGAGCGCTGCGACGACGCCGTCCTCGCGTCCCAGGCGCCACGTGGCCCCGAGGTGCACGAGTCCGCCGACCCACAAGGACGCCGCGACCTGGTGCAGGATCGTCAGCCCCATGAGCGCCGCGCGTCCGTCCACCCGCCCCGCGGCGTGCGCGAGCCACGCGCCGGCCACCGCCGTGGCGACCGCGGTGGCGACGACGCTCGCCCACGCG
>Ga0194132_10001807_pt1 | contig 42306 bp, 41 predicted proteins | sample TA2KigOf80mmetaG_FD_148612 | JGI IMG/M metagenome (GOLD analysis project Ga0194132, IMG submission 148612) | Freshwater microbial communities from Lake Tanganyika, Tanzania - TA2015054 Kigoma Offshore 80m | ecosystem: Environmental > Aquatic > Freshwater > Lake | place: Tanzania: Lake... | reverse complement strand
CGATGCCCGAACCCCCGAGGCGACCTGGCGAGGCATCGGTCAACTCCTCGAGGCCTTCTCCCCTCAAGAGTGCGCCAACTACCTCACCAACGCCGGATATGCTTCAACCTAAGAGAATCGCGCTCTAGTATGACCATGCTTCTGTCGCAAGCAAAAGCCCTCATTGGTTGAGAACTGGCGCTGCTCAGGACTGATTACTTCGATTGCCCCGCGTTCAGGCGAGCCCCCTTGGTCGACACCCAGGGCCGCCACCCTCGTCGATGACGCCATCGACTGTCACGATGATCTCGAAGGTACTGCAAATCTGGCACAACCAGCGCTTTTCGGCGGCGGGTCTTGGTCGAGAGCGACAATGCCGCCTATGTCGAGCGCACCTTGTACAAGACCGACGCAGTCGAGGCGTTCGTTGCCGGCCTGGCTTCTTTCCAGCGCTCGTCTAAACCGACGACCCTCGCAAACGGGGCTCACTCGACCGCGTGCACGACGAGCGGGTCGGTACGGCCACGCACGGTGACGCGACCGATCGGACGTATTCGAAAATCATCACCCGCGAGCGCCCGTGTCGCCTCGGTGATCAAGATGCGCGTTCCGTGCTGCTTGTTGAGTTCCTGGAGCCGCGCCGCCGTGTTCACCGCATCTCCCAACAACGTGTAGCTCAGCCGTTCGCCCGCCCCGATCGTGCCGCCGATCACCATGCCCGTATTGAGGCCGATCCGGGTCGCCAGGCGGATCCCACCCGCGAACACGCGCCCTTCGACCGCACGCTGAATTTCGAGCGCCGCCTTCACCGCTGCTTCGGCGTGTCGATCGTTCGGCAACGGCATGTTGAAGCTCGCGAACAGGCCGTCGCCGATGAACGTGTTGACGACACCGCCATGCTGCTGAATCGGTTCGATCACCGCCGCCAGGTACTCGTTGAGCGCACGGATCAACGTATCGGGCGATAAGTGCTCCGAGAGGGCGGTGAACCCGTCGATGTCGGTGAACATCAGCGTGGCTTCCCGCGTCTCTCCGGCGAGACGGCCGTCGCCCGAGCGTTCCAGGAGCGCCGCTGCCACGCTCTCGCTCACGTACTTGCCGAACGTGGCGCGAATGCGCTGCCGTTCGCGGAGCCCTTCCACCATACCATTGAACCGCGAGGTCAGTTGCCCGATCTCCTCGTTGGAGGTCACTGGCAGACGAACGTCGAGGTCGCCGCCAGCCACACGCGCCATGCCGACATCGAGCCGCTTCAGCGGCCGCGTCAGGCTGCGTCCGACCCAAAACAGTGTCACCAAGAGTCCGAACGTCGAGGCCCACAGGTCGACCGCTATCTCTCGCACCAAGCGGTCACCTGAGTAGCTCAGAATTTCGCCGGCGATCAGGATCAGCGGCCCGAGCGCCACGAATAGGAGGGCCACTCCGATCTTTTGGGAAAAGCGCCCAAAGAACAGCCCCAGGTTGGCGCCATGCCGTTCGAAGAGGTGGGTCGTGAGGCGCTCAAGGTAGCCGCTGATGAGAAAGTAGACGACGACGAACACGAAGATCACTTGAATGACAACGGTGAGAATGGCATCGAGCCACGTCCCCCGCGGAAGATCGGGCGCCAAGGAGGCAGGCGGCAGGTCCGGCGCCACTTGCGGCAAGATCAGGCGGTAGGTCAGCAGCGCGAGCATGGCCAACGCGGCGCGGCCAGCCGAGCGAAGGGGTAATTGGGTGAGCGTCCGTTCTATACGAGCGAAATCGCGACCGGATTCGAGATAGGAACGGACAGGGGCAAAAATCCTTCGTGCCCAAAGGTGCAGGAACACGAGCAGCACGAGGGCCGACGTCAGGACGCTGTGAAAGAGCAACCCCGGCACTCCGGCAATGGTCGTGAAAATCGCGATGATGACGACGTCGATCGCAAACGGGACCACCATGGCCAGGTAGTAACGACGCTCGACGTCGGTCGAATGCGCCCGAAAGGTCGCGGCATTGGTTTGGCTCGCCGCGAACGAGGACGGCAGTCCCCTTGGCTCACTCATAGGCCAATTCCGCCATCCACGAACAGCGCCGCACCCGTGATGGCCTTGGCGGCGTCCGAAGCGAGGTACACCGCCATGCTTGCGACGTCGGTCGGTTCACCAACCCGGCCCAGCGGCGTGCGCGCGATCGTCGCCGTCCTCAAGGCGTTGGCGCGCTCCTCGCCGAACCGGGCGACCTGGCTTCCCCAAATGAACCCGGGAAGGATCGCGTTGACCCGGACGCGGCCACCGTCGCGCCTCGCTTCGAGCGCCGCCGCACGGGTGAACGCCAACATGGCGGCTTTGCTTGGCGCGTAGGCCGTGCTCATCAGGCCGCCTTTGATCGATGCGACCGAGGCGGTGTTGAGAATCACGCCGCCGGAATCGGACAACGCTGCGAGGCCGTGCTTGGTGCCGAGAAAACAGGATTCGAAGTTGATTGCGAGCTCAAAGCGCACGTCCTCGAGGCTCAAGGATTCGATCGGCTTCATGACGGCAAAGCCGGCATTGTTGACGAGGATGTCGAGCCCGCCGTAAACGCGACGCGCTTGGGCCACAGTCGGCGACCAATCGGTCTCGGCGGTCACGTCCTGGCGCCAGTAGGTGGCCTCGCCCCCGGCCTCCCGGATCATGCGGCAGGTGGTTTCGCCCCCTTCGGCCGTCCGCCCGGTGACGAGAACGCGAGCGCCTTCGCTCGCCATCGCACGCGCAATGCCGCGACCGATCCCCGAGGTGGCCCCGGTGACGATCGCGACTTTTCTTTGGAGACGCCCGGTCATCTACCGTCCTCAGATCGTCGCGCCGCCGTCGACCACGAGAGTGGCGCCGTTGATTCCGCGCGCGGCATCCGAGCAAAGAAACACGGCGAGGTGGGCGATATCGGCAGGATCCCCCACGCATTTCAGCGGTGAACGGGCGATCGCCTGCTCGCGCATGGCGTTGGCTTTCTCTGCGCCGAGTTTCATGACCACCGTCGGCCCCCAGATCAACCCGGGCAAGATGGCATTGACGCGAATGCCGCGGGCGTCGCGAATCGCCTCCTGAGCCGCCGCACGGGTGAACGCGAGAATCGCAGCCTTGCTCGGTCCGTAGGCCGTGCTGCCGACGCTACCGCGGAGCGCCGCGACCGACGACATGTTGAGGACGACGCCGCCCGCGTTCAAGCGCTCCAAAGCAAACCGCGTCCCGAGGAAGCAGCCTTCGAGGTTGAGCGTCAACTCGAAGCGCACATCGTCGAGGGTCATTTCTTCGATTGGTTTGAGAATCGCCCGGCCAGCGTTGTTGATCACGGCGTCGATCCGTCCGAACGCCTCCTGCGTGCGTTCGAGCACGTGTCGCCAGCTCGCCTCCTCGCGCACATCCTGGATGAGGGCAATCGCCTCGCCACCCGCTGACCGGATCTCGGCCAACGCCGAGCGTCCAGGCTCGTCTTCGGCATCGGGCCCGGTGATCACGACGCGGGCGCCTTCGCCAGCGAGTGCCAGAGCGCAGCCTCGCCCAATGCCCCACGTCGAGCCGGTCACGATGATCGATTTTCCGGCAACGCGCGACGTCATGCGGCGGAATACCCATCATCGATCACGATCGCCGAGGCCGTGACGAATCGCGATTCATCGGACGCGAGATAGACCACGGTTTCGGCGATGGTTTCGGCCGAACCCTGAAGGGCCTGTGGCAGGGCCAAGGGGCCAGCGGGCGAGGAGAGTCCGTGCAACGGCTCCGGACCAGCGAGGACGGCGTTCGCGCGGATGCCGTCGTTCTTGGCGCCGCATTCGAGCGCGACCGACTGGATGAAGATGCGGATCGCCCCGGCGATGGCGCCATAGGCGGCTGCGTCCGCCAACCCGACTTGGCCCAGCACGGAACTCACGACGACGAACGAGCCGCGGGCCCCACCCTCGCGCATCATCGGTAGCGCGTGCTTGGCGGCCAACCAGCAGCCGACGAAGTTCGTATCTTCGATCGCCCGCACGTCGGCGAGCGTCGTGTCGCGAATCGACTTCTTGAGATAGACCTGGGCCGCGTTGACCACGATATCGAGACGCCCATAGGCCCGTTTCACCGCGTCTAGCGTCGCTGTCCAGCCGGTCGCATCCGCTACCTGCTGCGCCGCGTGCTGTGCACGGCCGTTGGATTTTCCTATCTGTTCGGCGGTGGCCCTAGCCGCCGCCTCGGCACTATCGGTCGCGAACACCGCCGCCCCCTCTGCCGCCAGGCGCAGCGCACAAGCACGCCCGACCGCCGATCCGGCGCCGGTGACCAACGCGACCTTGTCGCGGACCCGGTTCATCGCGCTACACCGAAACCACGAACAGGCCGATCGTACACACGATGGCGGCCGTCCAGGCGAGCGACCGGAGAACATGCTTGTCGGCGACGTAGGCCGCGAGGTGGCCGAGGCGGAACAACACGAACAGCACGGCTAGCGTATCCACCCAGGTCTGCGGCGCGTCGCGCCACTCGGCGATGAGAACCCCGGCGATGAACAACGGCAAGTTCTCATAGCCGTTCTGGTGCGCCCAGTAGGCTCGACGGCGCCACTCATCGGGTTGATGTTCGACATAGGAACGCGGGGCGCGGTTGTCGTAGTCCTTGCGCCCTTTGGCCAAGCTGACCGACACGATAATGGTCAGCCACGCCCCCAAGATCATCCAGATCGCGATCGTCATCGTTCACCCCTGCCCCGGACGGGGCGCCTGAGGCGCATCCTGCCACACGCCAGCGCCAAAAGGACGAGCGGTGTTCACTCGAAATGGTGGCAGCCACCGCCGCATGAACCACCCGTTCGTACGCCTAGGGCTGGCCGGAAGGGCCTCTGATAAGGTTCAATCCAGAAGGCTCAGACGAGGGACGCTTGGACCCGAGATTGTCGTGGACGGCCCGTGAGGCAGTCGCCGCGCTGCGTCGGCGCGAGGTGGCGCCGCACGAACTCGTGGCGCTCGCCGCCGATCGCATCGCCGCCGTCGACCCAGTCCTTAGGGCAATGACGACGTTGTGCGTCGATCGGGCCGCGCGCGCGGCGCACCGCATCGAAACACCGGATCCGATACCGCGGGGCTACCTCTACGGCCTTCCGATCGCCGTCAAGGACCTGATCCCGGTTGCCGGCGTGCGCACGACCTGGGGCAGCCGGATCTTCGCCGATCATGTTTCGACGCAATCCGACTACGAGGTCGAGCGGTTGGAGGCGAAGGGGGCCCTCATCATCGGCAAGACCAACACGCCCGAGTTCGGTGCCGGTGCCCAGACCTTCAACGACGTGGTCGGCACGACGGTGAACCCGTGGAACACGGCCCTCACGCCTGGTGGTTCGTCCGGCGGTTCGGCGGTCGCCTTGGCAACGGGTCAAGCGTGGCTCGCCAACGGCACCGACCTGGGCGGCAGCCTCCGCATCCCGGCAAGTTTCACCGCGACGGTGGGCCTGCGTCCGACACCGGGCCGGGTGCCCTATGGGCCACGCATTCGTCCGCAGGACACGCTCAGCGTCCACGGGCCGATGGCCCGCACCGTCGGGGATTGCGCATTGCTCCTCGATACCCAGGCTGGCGCCGATCCCCGTGATCCGTTGTCCTACCCCGAACCTGAGGTGCCGTTCGTCGAGCACATCGATCGGGCGCTGACCACGGGACGCGTTACTGGTGCCAATGGCCGGCAACTCTCGGTCGCGTGGAGCCGAGACCTCGGGCTATTCCCGGTCGATGCCGAGACGGCCGAGGTGTGTGAGTCTGCCGTGCGCCGGCTCGAGCACTTGCATGTCAGCGTCGCCACCGCGCATCCGAATCTTTCCGGGGCAGAGGACTGTTTTCAAGTGCTGCGGGCCGAGCTATTCGCCGCGCAACATCGCGACACGCTCGCCAAGTATCGCGAGAAATTGAAACCCGAAGTGGTCTGGAACATCGAGAAGGGTCTGGCGCTCGACGCGATCCAGGTGACCGACGCGCGGCGACAAAAGGCCGGCATGATCGCAGCGGCAATGACGTTCTTCGCGACCTACGACATTCTTGCCCTACCGACGACCATTGTGCCGCCGTTCGATCACCGACGCCGCCACCTCGATGCCTTCGGCGATCATCGGTTTGCCACCTACGTGTCGTGGCTGGCACCGACATTTGCGATCACGCTCTTGGGTTGCCCGGCGCTGTCACTCCCGGTCGGTTTCACCAAGTCCGGGCTGCCGGTCGGGCTTCAATTGGTCGCCGCGCATCGCGATGAAGCTCGCCTGCTCGCGCTCGCGGCGCTGCTCGAGGCCGATCTTGGACTAGCGCTCGAATTGCCGATCGATCCACGTTCCGGGCGAACATGAGTTCGTCGTTTGCTCAACGCGTGGCAATCATCACCGGCGCTTCTTCGGGAATCGGCCTTGCGGTCGCAAAACATCTGGCGCGTGAGGGGGCGACCGTCATCCTAACTGGCCGCAATCGAGAACGCGGCGAACGCGCCATTGCCGATATCGGCGCCAAGCAGAGTTTCTTTTGGGCCGCGGACTTGAACGACGGGGGCGCGATCGAGCAACTCCTTCAAAGGACGATCGAGCGACATGGGCGGATCGACGTCCTCGTGCAGTGCGCCGGGCTAACGGGTCCCTTCGCCGCCTTGGGCGAGTATCCACTGGCGGCGTGGGAGGAATTGCTCGCCGTCAACCTGACGGCGCCGTTTCGCCTCATGCGGGCCGTCTTCCCGGCAATGACCGCCCAGCGACGTGGTGCCATCGTGAACGTGGCGTCGATTGCCGGCCTCGCGGGGGCGGCCAACCGAGCCGCCTACATTGCCAGCAAACACGGCCTCGTCGGTTTGACGCGCGCGGCCGCCCTCGAAGGGGCCCCGGTCGGCGTGCGCGTCAACGCCGTCTGCCCGGGCGGCACCGATACACCCATGATGCGCGCGTGGCTCAAAGACGATCCCGCCGCCATCGCCGCACGCGGCGCCGCAACACCGATGGGACGCCTTGCGACCCCCGACGAAGTCGGGGCCATGATCGTGTGGCTCTGCTCGGACGCTGCAAGCTACGTCAACGGCGCAATCATTCCCGTCGACGGCGGATCGATGGCGATGGTGCCGTCACGGCCACCACCGCGACCGACCTAGGCGTCCGGTCGGTCAGTCCATTCGTCGACCGCGAGCCCCAGTCGCTCGTGGAGCCAGTCGGCAACCAAGCGGCGATGACACCACTTCCCCGGTATCGCGAGATTTTCGTAACACTGGAGGTGAACCTCCTCGGTCCCGGCGAGGGCAACGACGTCGATGACCACTTGCTGCGGGTCGAGCGGATCAAGGATCTCGGCCAAATAGCGCGCGCGATACGCCTCAAAGGGTAGTTTCAGCATGGTCGGGTGAGGCGCCAGCGCGCGATACATCCGGTAACCCGCGGGCGCCCGCCGCGGCGGAAGACGGGCAATGCACACCCGACCCGGGCCGCGAAAGCTCCAGAAACTCGACGTGTAGAGGCGCATGACCCGAACGCTAGCACCGCCCCTTGACAATCCTCTTTATTTCTATATTTCTAGAAACATGGAAATAAAGAATGCCATGGCGGGGTTTGGGGCGTTGTCCCAAGAGACCCGGCTCCAAGCGGTCAGGCTGCTGGTACAGGCCGGCCCTGAGGGGTTGGCGGCGGGCGACTTGGCGCAGGCTATGACCATCGCTCCATCGACGCTGTCGTTTCACTTGAAAGACTTGCAACGGGCCGGGTTGGTCCAGGCCGAACGCCGGGGCCGACAGATTCGCTACCGGGCCGACTACGTCGGCCTCCGTGGCCTTCTTGATTTCCTGATGGAGGACTGCTGCCAGGGCAACGCGGCCATCTGCGGCCCCATGCGCTCGCGGCTGAACCAGCAACCCTGTTAACCCACGGAGACGGTCATGAAACGATTACATGTGCATGTGAAGGTCAAGAACATCGACGAATCGATTCGCTTCTACTCGACGCTGTTCGGCAACGACCCGACGGTCGTCAAAGACGACTACGCCAAATGGTTCCTCGAAGACCCCCGCGTCAATTTCGCCATCTCACCGGGCGCCGAGAAGACCGGGATCCACCACCTCGGAATCCAGACCGAAAGCGAAGACGAACTCGACGAACTGGCCGAACGCCTCGAAGCCGCCGGGGAGGCCGTCGCCCACCAGGACAAAGCGAACTGTTGCTATGCCCTGTCGGACAAGGCCTGGGTGCGCGACCCGGAAGGCGTTTCGTGGGAAACGTTCTTTACGCATGGCGCCATCACGACCTATGGTCGCGACCGGGCCGCCGAGCCGGTGACGCAGCCACCGGCGTCGCAGGCCAAGGGATGCGGCACGACCTGTTGTGCCGCATGACATCGTGATCAACGTCCTCTTCCTCTGCACCGGCAACTCGGCTCGCAGCGTCATGGCCGAGGTTCTGTTGGCGGCGAAAGGAAGGGGACGTTTCACCGCCTTCAGCGCGGGATCCCGCCCCGTCGGCCGTGTGAATCCCCACACCCTCGCGACGCTACGCCGACACGGACTCGCGACGGAAGGCCTGCTTTCCAAGAGCTGGGACGATTTCGTCCGCCCGGGGGCACCGGCGCTCGATATCATCGTGACGGTGTGCGATTCGGCGGCAAACGAATCTTGCCCGATCTGGCCGGGCCGGCCCGCGACGGCGCACTGGAGTTTTCCAGACCCGACCGCCGTCCGGGGAGATGACGCCGTGATCGAACGATCGTTCGAACAGGTGTTTGCCGCCATCGATCGCCACATCGCGGCGCTCACCAGACTTCCTATCGAGCAGATGAGCCCGAACGAGATCGCGACGCGCCTCGCGGCGATTCCGCGAGAGGTCGCAGCGTGAACTATCGCGCGTTGTCGGCCGAACTGATCGGCACCGCGATGCTCGTGGCGGGCGTCGTCGGTTCCGGAATCATGGGTGAACGCCTGGCCGAGGGAAACGTGGCGATCGCCCTGCTCGCCAACAGCACGGCCACGGCGTTCCTGCTGTTCGGGCTCATTCATCTCATGGGGCCGATCTCGGGGGCACAATTCAACCCCGTGGTGAGCCTCAGCGCCGCGATCGTCGGCGAACTTCCTTGGCGCCGGCTGCTTCCGTTCGTCATGGCCCAAATCGTCGGCGGGGTTCTCGGAACCCTGATCGCGCACGGCATGTTCGACCATGCCGCATTCGTTTGGTCCGAGCGGGTTCGCACAGGCCCGGCGCAGTGGCTGGCCGAGGTCATGGCGACGTTCGGCCTCATCCTCACGATACTCGGCGTCTCGCGCTCGCGGCCCGAAGCGGTGCCGCTGGCCGTGGCGCTCTACATTGGTGCCGCCTACTGGTTTACGGCCTCGACCTCCTTTGCCAACCCGGCCGTGACCATCGCCAGGACGCTGACCGACACTTTTTCTGGGATTCGACCAGCCGACGCCCCTGCCTTCATCGCGGCGCAGGTCGTCGGCGCGCTGCTAGCCGTCGGTGCCTGGCGATGGATCGCGCCGGCCAGGTCCCCAAAGGCCGGTGACTCGGCGTAAGATGGCCCAATGCGGCCGCTCAGAATCCTGACGTTGTTCCTCGTACTCGCGTGGCCCGGGGCGCTCGCGTACGCCGCCGGATCGGCGCACGACTACGACTTCGTCGCCATCGACGGCCAACCGCTGCCGTTCAAGGGCTTTGCCGGCAAGGTCGTGCTCGTGGTCAACACCGCGTCGTTCTGCGGTTACACAGACCAGTATCGTGACCTCAAGGCGCTATGGGACCGCTACCGCGACCGTGGCCTTGTGGTTCTCGGCGTGCCCTCGAACGATTTCGGCGGCCAGGAACCGGGCAGCAACGACGACATCAAGGCGTTTTGCCAAGCCAACTACGATGTCGACTTCCCGCTCACCGAGAAGGTGACGGTAACGGGGGCGGCAGCACATCCGTTTTACCGATGGGCTCGCCAAGAGCTCGGTGCCATGCAAGCGCCGACCTGGAACTTCCACAAATACTTGGTCGATCGCTCGGGTCGTTTGGTTCGCGCATTCGAAACCACGATCCGGCCCACGGCGCCGCAGGTGCAACGGGCGATCGAGGCCGCGCTGGCCGCCCGCTAATTCGCCAATCGTCATGATCGCCGCGTAGAGTACGAACGATGCAACGTCATGTGCCGCTGAGTGGGACCACCAATCTCCGTGATCTCGGCGGCTATGCCACGACCGAGGGCCGCCGGGTACGCTGGGGCGCCGTGTTTCGTTCCTCGTCGCTGGCGACGATGACCGGTGACGACGTGAAAACCTTCTCCAGCCTCGGCATTCGCACGATCTGCGACTTCCGCGGTGAAGATGAGCGTCAGGCCGCGCCGAGCCGACTTCCCGAACAATCGCCACCGCGGGTCGTTCACCTCGGGATTCGTCCCAAGGTAGGCGGCCCGCTGCGCGAGATTCTCCGCACCGGCCAAACCTCCGGCATCGACGTTCGTCAATTGATCATCGATGCCTATCGGGCCTACGCCCAGGATCATGTCGAACAGTACCGCGGACTGTTCGCCGAACTCCTTCGCCGGGACACCCATCCCCTGTTGTTTCACTGCGCCGCCGGCAAGGATCGAACGGGCTACGCCGCGGCGATCGTGCTGTCGGCCCTGGGCGTGCCGCGCCAGACCGTGTTCGAGGACTACGAACTCACCAACCACTATTGGAAAGGGACGAGTTCGCTGCCGGGCACGGTCGATGTCTCGGTGCGGGCGCCCTTACTCAAGGCCGATCCGGCCTACCTCGAATCCGCGTTCGTCGGCATCGACGAAGCGTTCGGATCGATGGCCGGCTACCTGCGTGATGGCCTCGGGATGGATGCCGGCGCCATCCAGCACCTCCGCGCGATGCTCCTCGAATAGCGCCCGCGGCGTGGCGTGACCTAAGCGTTCAGGGCGCCGAGGATTCGGTCGGGCACGTCGGAAAACACAGCGTCGACTCCCCAGCCGAACAACCGCCGCGCGATCTTCGGTTCGTTTACGGTGTAGGACAATAACGGCACGCCACGAGACTTGAGACGCTTGACCTCTTTCTTGGTCAACGTCTTGACGTCGACGTGGATCGAAGCGAAGCGCCCAGCCGCGTCCAGCGCCGCCTCCGTCGGCGGACTGCTCGACAGCAGGCCCAGCGGATACTCCGGCGCCACGACCTGGAACACGCTGCGGGCCTCGGGATCAAAACTCGAGACCAGCACGTTGCCGGTTCCCGCCGACCAGAGCCCGCGCAGGGCTTCGGCCACGGCGACCGCCGTCGCCCGTGAGCGGCCTGGGCAAGGCTTGATCTCGACGTTGGCACCAAGGCCAAGGCGCTGGCAGGTCGCGACGAACGCCGCAAAGGTCGGGATGCGTTCGCCGACGAAGGCCGGTGCAAACCAGGAACCGGCATCGAGCTTGATGATTTCGGCATAGGGAATGGCCGCCACGGCGCCGCGCCCGTTGGTCGTACGCTCGAGCGTATCGTCATGCATCAGGATGAGGACATCGTCTGCCGTGAGCTTGGCGTCGACCTCGACCCACCGCGCGCCCAGGGTAGCCGCGCGTTCGATCGCCACCAGCGTGTTTTCCGGCGCATGACCGCTCGCCCCGCGATGACCGATGACGGGCGGTACCCTCATTGACGGACTCCGTTCTTGACGGCGACACCTTGGCGAGCCGTCGCGGGCGTTGCAACATGTTCCAGGAACCCCATGATTTCGCCCCTTCTCCTCGCGCTCGACCAAGGAACCACGAGTACCCGCGCGATCCTGTTCGAGGCCAGCGGCAAGCCGATTGCCACGGCGCAGCGCGAACTGCCGCAGTCCTATCCGCGCGATGGATGGGTGGAACACGATCCCGAGCGAATCGTGGCCGATGCGCTCGCGGTTTGTTGGGAGGTCGTGAATCAGCGAGGCTCGCGACCGATCGCGGCGCTCGGGATCACGAACCAGCGCGAGACCACCGTGATCTGGGATCGTGCATCCGGCAGGCCGGTCTACCCGGCGATCGTCTGGCAGGACCGTCGGGGAGCCGACGCCTGTCAGGCCCTGGCTGCCGCCGGCCATGAGGACTTTATCCAGCAACGGACCGGCCTCGTGCTCGATTCCTACTTCTCGGCGACCAAGATCGCCTGGATCCTCGATCATGTTCCGAACGGCCGCCGCCGGGCGGAATCGGGGGAACTCGCCTTCGGAACCATCGATTGCTTCTTGATCGCGCGCCTGACCGACGGTCGCGTCCATGCGACCGACATCACCAACGCGAGCCGTACGCTGCTCTTCGACATTCACCGACGCCGCTGGAGCCCGGAACTGCTCGACCTGTTCGGCATCCCGCCGGCGCTATTGCCCGAGGTCAAGACGAGCGCCGCCGACTTCGGAGCGACCGGCATGGCGGGCGTCACGGTGCCGATTTGTGCCGCCATCGGCGACCAGCATGCAGCGCTGGTCGGCCAAGCCTGCCTCGCTGCTGGCATGGTCAAGGCGACCTTCGGGACCGGCTGCTTCGTGTTGGCGAATACGGGCGCGACCCCGGTTCGCTCGACTCGCCGGCTGCTGACGACCCCGGCGCATGCCCTGACCACGGACGTCGCCTATGCTCTGGAAGGCAGCGCGTTCAACGTCGGAACCGCGATCAAGTGGTTGCGGGATGAACTCAAGATCATCGCCACAGCCGACGAAACCGAGGCCCTGGCGCGATCCGTGGATGGAAACCATGGCGTCTATTTCGTCCCGGCGTTCACCGGATTGGGCGCGCCCTATTGGGACGCCGCGGCACGTGGTGCCATCGTCGGCCTCACGCGTGACGCCGGCCGAAACGTGCTGGTGCGGGCCGCCTTGGAAGCGGCGGCCTACCAGGCGGCGGACCTCCTTCGCACGATGCAGGCGGACGGCATGCCAGCCCCCATCGCGCTTCGCGTGGACGGCGGCATGGCCAACAACAACTGGCTCATGCAGTTCCTGGCGGACGTCACCGGCCTCGCCGTCGAGCGACCACGGACCACCGAAACCACGGCGCTCGGAGCCGCCCTGGCCGCCGCCCTCGGCGCTGGTGTCATCGCCTCGCCCACGGCGATCCCCGAACTCTGGCAACGGGCGGCCCGCTTCGAGCCGCGCATGCGCCCGGCCGAGCGCGACCAGCTGATCCAAGGCTGGGACGCTGCGGTGGCTCAAGTGCGACAACACTGAAATTCCCCCTACAGCCGCGCCGGCAAGATCGCTAACGTCGTTCTGACGCAACGGGTTTCGACGCGAGGGGGGCCATGTTCGACCTACTGATCAAGGGGGGCACGATTGTCGATGGCAGCGGCGCCGCCAAACGGACGGGAGACGTCGCGGTTCGCGATGGGATGATCGTCGAGGTCGGCCGTGTCAGCGGCATGGCCCGCGAAACGATCGACGCCGACGGCCTCATCGTCACGCCGGGCTGGGTCGACATCCACACGCACTACGACGGACAGGTTACGTGGGATCCTTTGCTGACCCCTTCGTTGTGGCACGGAGTCACGACGCTGGTGATGGGCAATTGTGGAGTCGGATTTGCGCCCGCCGCGCCGGACAAGCGTGACTGGGTCATCGGGCTCATGGAGGGCGTCGAGTCGATTCCGGGTGCCGCCCTATCCGCGGGAATTCGCTGGGGTTGGGAGAGCTTTCCGCAATATCTCGATGCGCTCGAACGCATGCCACGGGCGCTCGACGTGGCGGCGCAAGTCGCGCATGGCCCCGTTCGGGCCTACGTGATGGGCGAGCGCGCCGGCGAACTCGCGACCCCAGACGACATCGCGGCGCAGGCCAGGATCGTGCGCGAGGCGATGGACGCCGGGGCCATCGGATTCTCGACATCGCGCTCGCTCCTCCACCTCGACGTGAACGGCGAATTCGTGCCCGGCACTTTCGCCGGCGAAGACGAGTTGGAGGCTCTGGCCCGCACCGTCGTCGAATCGGGCCACGGAATTTTCGAGCTTACGGTGAGGGGCATGACCGGATTTGACCGCGAGGGCCCACCCGAAGAGATCGCGTGGATGCGGCGGGTGGCGCAAAAGACCGGATGCCCGTTCACGTTCCTGCTCGGCCAGACCCACGACTATCCGGATGTCTGGCGCAAGGTGCTTACCACCTGCGAAGCGGCCTCACGCGACGGCGCGCGAATCTACCCGCAGGTGTTCGGGCGGCCGACCAACTTCCTGTTCACGTTCCAGGGTGTGAACCCGTTTTCGCGCTACCCCGCGTTCAAAGCGATTGAACGGCTGCCGTGGCCTGAACGTCTCAGGGCGCTGCGCGATCCCGCCGTCCGCCAACGCATCCTGGCCGATCACGACCCGAATGACGATGCGTTCCGGAACATCATGAAGAACTGCTGGGCCGGAACTTACGAACTCGGCCGGCCACTCAACTACGAACCCGATCCCGAGGATACGATCGCCGCACGCGCCAAACGGCTGAAGATGGATCCGGCGGCGCTGGGATACGACCTCCTGCTCGAGAACGACGGCACCGCGGTCCTGTACTTCACCGCGTTCAACTACGCCGACGGCAACATGGACACGATTCGCGAGCTGCTCGTTCACCCGCTGTCGGTACTCGGCGGCGGTGACGGCGGCGCGCACGTCGCCTACATCTGCGATGCGAGTGTCCCCACCTTCATGCTCACCCATTGGGTGCGCGATCGCACGCGCGGGGAACGCCTCGGGCTCGAGTGGGTGGTGCGCAAGCAGACCTTCGACACGGCGCGCCTCTACGGCCTGTTCGACCGTGGCCTGATCAAGCCGGGCCAACGCGCCGACATGAACCTGATCGACTTCGATCGGCTTACGCTCGAATCGCCCCACTTCGTCAACGACCTGCCGGCGGACGCGCTACGTCTGATGCAGACGGCCCGCGGCTATGTCGCCACCTTTGTCGCCGGACAGGCTGTTCAGCGTGAGGGGCGGGAAACCGGCGCCCGTCCGGGCAAACTCGTTCGCGGTTGCGCCGACCACTAGACCCGAGAGGACGACGCCTCGAAGATCAGGCAGGTCTCGGTGCCGTGGGCGAGCAACTTGCCAGCGGCATCGGTCAGGCGTCCCTCGGAGGTGGCCGTGCGCCCGCCGAGGTGAACGATTTTCCCTTCCGCCCGGACGCGCCCGGTCTCGGGCATGACCGGCCGGATCAGATTCAGCTTGAACTCGAGGGTCGTGTAGAACGTGTCCGCTGGCAGCATCGTATGGACGGCGCAAGCCATGCAGGAATCGAGATCAGCGGACGTCCACCCGCCATGGACGGCGCCAAACGGGTTGGCGTATTCGCGGTTGGGTAAGCCTTCGAAGATTGCGCGCCCTTTTTCGACCTCGACCAGACCGAAGTCGAGCGCCCGACAAATCGGCGGCGCCGGCAGTTCACCGCGCAGCAGCGCCTGAAGAACGTCCAAGCCCGTCCGTCCCTTGAGCTTGGCAAGCGGCAGCGGCGCGAAATCCCAGCCGTCCTTGGACCACGACGTCATGACCAGCCCTCCGCGGGATGCGGCCGACGATCATGACCAGGGCGCCCCGGCTCCAGAGCCGGGGCAACACGTCAGCCGATCTGCAGCTCCGCCAGCACGTAGTACTGCTTGAGCCGGTCGTAGCGCAACTGCACCGGGATGTAGTCCGGGCCATGGGTCCAGATCTCGAAACGCGGAATCTGGCCCTTGTTGAGGATCACACGGTCGCACTTGAACGTCCCCGCCGGGACGGTGATCTCTTCCTCGGCCACGTATTCCAGGTCGAGCGTCGCCGCCACCGGGGTCACGGTCGTCGAATTCCCGATCAATGGGCCCGAACCACCGTTGCCGAGGGGCGAAGACGCCATACGCGGAAAAATTCTCTGCGCGGTTCCCTTACGCGATTTGTCGAACAGGGCGTTGGTCCAGGCGTCACACGCCACCGCGTGACTGACGAACATCGGAGGATGGCCATCGAGCGGCCAATGTTGCGACACCCGCCCCATGTCGGCGGTGAAGGTCTCGCATTCGACCCCCTGCTCGTCGAAACGAAACCAAGCCGAGCCCTGGAACTTGTCATGGATGGTCAGGCGCACGAAGCAATCGAGGGGGCGCCATTTTTCGTCGACGCTGAACGTCACGTCGCGCAGCAGATCGTCGTCGTGCATCTCGGTGTGGGCGCGCATGGTCCGTCGCCCGTCGCTGTGGACGGTGCAGGTGAACCACTCGCGGCCCATCAGGCCGACGTTGTCGGTGATGTAATCGATGCGGCCGCGGATCGTGCGGTGTTTCATGGCAACCCTCGCGAAAATGCAGAAGGGGCGGCCTTTGGGGCCGCCCCTTCACCGTCGACTCTGATCAACGCTTCACTTTGAAATCGACGAAGCGCACGTTGCCGTCCGAGTGCAACGTGATGCCATCCACCTTGCTTTCGCGCCAGGCGAACTGCGTCTTGTACTCGACGAGTGGGACCCAACCCACCTCGAACATGAACGTCTCCTGAATCTCGACCAGGAGGGCGTTCTGCTTCGTCACATCGACCTCGCTCTTGGCCTGCTCGAACAAGGCATCCACCTTGGGGTTCGAGTAGCGCATGAAGTTGTTGAGGCCGCCCTTCTCCGGGGTGAGGAAGTTGAGGGCCACGGCGTAGGCCGCGTCGATACCGATCGGCTTGGACGTGTCGATGATCGCCATCGGCAGGTCCTTCTTCACCAACTGGCGATCGGCGAACTGCTGTTGCGGCATCGGCTCGAGTTCGACCGGCAGACCGATGTCGCGCAGGGCCGTCCGGATGATCGTCGCCGTCGGGCCGACGATCGATTCACGTTCGACGACGAAGTGAATCTTGAACGCGTCCTTGAACTCTTCGAGCCCCTTGCCGCCCGGGAATCCCGCTTCGGCGAGCAACTGCTTGGCGCGTTCCGGGTTGTAAGCGTACTGCGTTCGAGCTTTGTGATAGCCGGGGTACGCAGAGGGAATGCCACCTTCATATTTCTTGGCATCGCCGAGGTACACGTCCTTGATGATCCGGTCGTAGGGGATCGCGTGAGCGACGGCCTGACGCAACCGGATGTTGTCGAACGGCGCCGTACGCCAGTTCATGATCATGACGGCCGTCGTATTGACGTATTCGCCGCCCACCTTGACGCCGCGAATGCGCTTCAAGGCCTGGAAGTCCTTGAACGTGACGCTCTCGATGACGTCCGCCGCCCCGGTTTGCAGGCTGGAGAGACGCGAGGATGCTTGCGGCACCTTGCGCCAAATGATGCGATCGAACTCCGGCTTGCCGGCGTAGTAGCGCGGATTGGCCGTGAGCGTGATCGACTCGTCCTTCTTCCACTCCTGGACGCAGTACGGTCCGAAGCCGAAGACGCCCGTCGTGTTGGCGTACGTGTGGCTCCACGGATCGTCCGGGGTTGCCTTTTCCATCATCTTTTCCTTGTCGTAGATGTTCAGGCCGAAGATCGGCAGAACCGCAAGGAACAGACGATTGGGGATCTCTTGACGGATCGCGACGGTGTAGTCGTCGATCTTCTTGACCTCATCGCCCAAGTCACGCGGATCGGGCGAAGGGGCCGGTCTGTTTTCACGCCGCGCTTCGTTGGCCGCGTTGCGTGCCGCCAGCATACCGCCGACCGGCTGATGGAAACTCTTCACCGAGCCGAGGTTGGTCAGGAAGTACCCGATCGCTGCTGCACCGCTCACCGACTTGGCGCGCGCGAACGTGTAGAGCACGTCATCGGCGTTGAAGGTCTCGCCGGCGCAACCCACGACGTTGCGCCGCAACTTGAACGTGTAGGTGAACGTCTGCGGATCGAAGGTCCAAGATTCGGCGAGTTTGGGCTGGTACTTGGTGAAATCGAGCACGCCAAGCCCTTCGGCGTTCTTGCCCTTGGGCGTATAGCCGATCAGGCCCTCGAGGACCTGGTTTTGGCCACCGTACGACGCCGGGACCGTGCCGCCCGCCCCATCGACGTTGAGATTGGTCGGTACGTTATCCGACAGGAACACGAGATCGGCGGCCATCGCCGACCCCGCGGCAGACGCGGCCAAACCTGCCGCCGCCAAGACGCCTATCCAACGCTTCGTCATCCATTCCTCCCCGAGGGTTGATCGCTCGTGATGCGATTGTAAGATCACACGAGTTCCCCCGGACTCTCCGGGATTCTGCGAGGCCAAGTCAAGCAAAACGGCTCCGCGGCAGTACCGTGAATGGAGGTCTCCTTTGGCACGTTCCCCGGTCGACATCCTGCAGGTTCAGACCTTGCCCTGGTCGCTCGGGCTAGGCGAGGCGCGGCACGACGTCCAGGTCCGGACATTGAGTCACGATCCGGTGACCGGGGCCCGGAGCGACCTCCTCCGCTATCCGGCCGGCTGGAACCGGCAGACCGCCGAACACCTGACCGTGGACGAGGAGTTCTACGTCCTTGATGGCACTCTCGAAATCAACGGCTTCCGCTACCGCCCCGACAACTATGCTTACCTGCCTGCCGGATTCGAACGCCGGCACGCCGCCAGCGAAGAGGGGGCCGTCGTACTGACGTTCTTTTCCGGGGCGCCAAAGGCCCGCCCCGGGCGGGGAACGCCGGATCTGAGCCGATGGGTCGGTCGAATCGATCCCTACGTCACAATCTGGAGTCCCGATCCGCAAGGTTTGGCGGTCGAGGCTGAACTCAAGGCCGGGGCCCGGGTCAAGCTGCTGCGCGAGGACCCGGTCACGAAGGCCCAGACATTTCTGGTCGGGTTCGTCGCCGTGTGGCGGGATGAGCGTCAGCTCGAGGCCGCGACGGACCTCGAGGCCTACCTGTTGGGTGGCGACTGTACCCTGGCAGGGCGTGGGGTCATGCGCCAGGGGGCCTATGCGTGCCGCCCGCGCGGTACCCGGTTCGGTCCGCAGGGTTCGTTGACGCCGACCGTCATGCTGGTGCGGAGCGCTGCCGGTCCGTATCGCGTCGTCGAACATGGACGCACGACCGTCGACCTCGATGTCTCGGCGAAATCGCCGGGCGGACCGAACAACCAACCCACCGCCGACAACCCGGCTTGGTAAGGAGGCGCCCATGGCCCGGCCCCACATCGAGTTCATTCACGCCTTCGACATGCCCTGGACAAAGGGGCTTTACGGCGGCGCGCGGAACGACGTCGAGCACAAATTGCTGAGCTACGATTCGGAGAACAGCGAGGCGAGCGTCCTGGTCCGCTATCCCGCGGGCTGGACTCGCGGCGAGGCCGAATACCTGTCGGCGGACGAGGAGATCTATGTGCTCGATGGCGCGATCGAGATCAACGGTCGCCGCTATACGCGCAGCGCCTACGCCTATTTTCCCGCCGGCCATGTCCGCCGCACGGCGAGTTCCTCGGGCGGCGCGGTGGCGCTGACGTTCTTTTCGGGTGAGCCGCGTGGCGCGAAGGGGAATCCCCCGGCCGGGCTCTATGACGAACGTCGGTTCATCGCGTGGAAAAGTCTGTTCGAAGAAGGCTGGGACGCGGACTACTCCGGCGTCAACAGCCCGGAGATCGCCGCGTCCGGCTCGCGCAAGAAATTGCTCCGCACCGATCCCAAGACCAAAGACCAGACTTGGTTGATGGGGATATTGCCGTCGTATCGGGAGAAGAAGGTCGAGAGCCACCCCGTCGTCCAGGAGTGCTACATCATCGACGGAGAGTTGCCCGGCAACTATGGCTTGATGTTGCCCGGCGCGTATTTCTGGCGGCCCCCGGAGATTCTGCACGGCCCCTTCGGCTCGAAAACCGGTTCCATCGTCCTGTCGCGCACCAAGGGCGGGGCTCTTACGGTCGACTACTACGACCTCGATGAGCCACACCGCTTCGAACCCGTGCACCGACCGGTCGTGCCACCCGAGTTTCGCATGTACGCCCAGGCGAAGCGGCCCCGGCCACGATACTAGCGCCCTAGGGGCGCCGGCGGGTGATTGGCGATCCAGTGGCGCGCGATGTCCGCGCGTCGGCAAATCCACACGTCCTCGTAGCGCATCACGTAGTCGAGGAAGCGCTCCAACCCGGCCAACCGTCCAGGATGACCGACAAATCGTGCGTGCAGTCCGACCGACATCATGCGCGGCGTGTGTGCACTTTCCCGGTAGTAAATGTCGAACGCGTCCTTGAGATACTCGAAGAACTGCCCGGACGTACCGAACCCCGGAGGTGCGGTGAACTTGGCGTCGTTGTTGGTGAAGGTGTAGGGGATGACGAGGTGCGGTTTGCTCCCGACCGTCGTCCAAAACGGCAAGTCGTCGGCGTAAGAGTCCGAATCGTAGAGAAAACCACCTTCTTCGACGACGAGTCGGCGCGTATTGGCCGACGGGGAGTAGCGGCAGTACCAGCCGAGTGGTCGTCCGCCGGTCGCCTTCGTGATGCTGTCGATCGCGCGTCGGATGTGCTCGCGCTCTTCCGCTTCGCTCAGCAGGTGATGACTGATCCAGCGCCATCCGTGGCTACAAACGTCGAACCCTGCGTCGCGAATGGCTTTCGACGCCAAGGGATTGCGTTCCAACGCCAAGCCACAGCCGAAGACCGTGATCGTGATCTGACGTTCGGCGAACAGGCGCATCAGGCGCCAAAACCCGACTCGGCTGCCGTATTCGTAGAGCGACTCGGTGACGAAATCGCGACGCCCGGCCCCAACCGAGGCCACGGGGACTTCGCCGATGTAGGTCTCGGCCGCCGGATCGCCTTCGAGGATGCTGTATTCCGAGCCCTCCTCGTAGTTGAGCACCAGGTTGAGCGCGAGACGGGCACCCTGGGGCCAGTTCGCGTGCGGGGGATTCGGCCCGTAGCCGATCAGGTCACGAGGATAGGTCATCGCGGAACACTAGCGCGCCGTCCCCGAGGCCGTCAGCCGGAACACGACGGGGACCTCCAGGCGATCTGCGGCCAATTGCCCGCCTCGGCGGGCGGCCCGGAAGCGCCAGCGCTGCACGGCTTCGGCGGCGGCGGAATCGAGCACCCGCCAACCGCTCGATTCCTTGACGGTGACGCGCTCCGCCCGTCCCTCGGCGTTCACGTGGACCTCGACCACGACTCGGCCTTCGAGACCGCGCTGCCGCGCGAGCGGAGGATAGGCTGGGGCCGCGTTGCCGGCGTCTGTTTCGACAGCGGCGCCGGCGTCGCCGTTGTCCTGACCAGGCGGCAGAGCGGCCAACACTTCGCGCGCCGCCTCCATGGCGGCGATCGGGGCCTCGGTTTCGGCCCCCCCATGTTGGGCCGCCCGATCCTCGGACAGTGACGCCTTGTCGGTGGTCATTGGACCGAGCCGCGCTTCCGGTTGTGGCACCGAAGCCGCTGACGTTCCGGAGGCTGATTCCAGCGACAATGGCTGCTCTGCCGGCGCGGCGCGGCGCGGGTTGCGTCGTCGTGGAGGCGGCGTTGGCGGCTCGACGATGGCAGGCGGCGCAACGTTTCGCGCGTGCGACGGCGCCGGACCTTGGTCGGCTCGAGACTCGGCCGCAATGCTTGTCGCCGGAACCGGTTCGGCGGCCGGTCGCGACGGATCGATAACGATGTCGATGATCAACTCTCTCGACCCCGTTGGAACCTCTCCCATCATCGATATCCCGGCGCCGACAACCGCGGCATGCGCGATGAGCGATACGAAAAGTGGGCGCATCATGGCTGCGACGGGACCGAAGCGAGGCGGCGATCAGGAACGACGAAGAACGGCTGTTCGGGCCCGCTGATCATCGCCGAGACGCCATAGACACGCTCCAGTAGCGCGGCATCGAGAACCTCCCGAGGGCCTCCGGCAGCCACCACTTTGCCGGCGTCGAGCACGACGAGACGATGACAGAAGCGGCCCGCGAGCGTGAGATCGTGCAGGACCACGACAACCGCCCCGCCCGACATCGCCCGCTCTTTCAAGACGTCCATGACCCGTAGCTGATGTCCCGGGTCGAGGCTCGCGACCGGTTCGTCGGCCAGCAGGATCGGTGCGTCCACGGCGAGCGCCCGGGCCAACATGACGCGCGTCCGTTCGCCCATCGAGAGCGTGGTCACAGCTCGTGCCAAAAGCGGGGCAATCTCGGTGGCCTGTACCGCCCGCGCTATCGCATCGCGATCACGCGCTGCCGGGCTCTGCCAGGGCGAAAGGTGGGGCAACCGGCCGAGGGCGACGATCCGTTCCACCGCCAAAGGCCAGTGGGCCGGGGCACCCTGGGGCAGGTAAGAGACCAGTCGTGCCCGTTCGCGCTGGGACCATCGCTCGACCCGCCGATCACCGATCGAAAGCGCCCCGTGCCGCAACGGTACGAGACCAGCGATCGCGCGCAGGAGCGTGGTCTTGCCTGCCCCGTTGGGCCCGACGATACCGACGATTTCGCCGGGCACGATCTTGAGCGTTACCGGTCCGAGGACCGTCCGTCCGGCAAGCGCGACCGCGATCTCCTCGAGTGCCAACAGGCTCATGGCATGGTCCGGCGCGTCGTGACGACGAGATAGAGGAAGAACGGCGCGCCGACCATCGCGGTGACGACGCCGATCTGGAGCGGCGAATTGGTCGGAACGAGACGGGACGCGAGATCCGCCGCCAACAGAAGAACGGCGCCGGCGAGCGCGCTCGGCAGCAGGAGCCGCCGCGGTTCATAGGCGACGAACGGTCGCAACAAATGGGGAACGACGAGTCCGACAAAGCCAATGCCGCCGGTCACCGAGACGATACCCCCGACCGACATGGCAACCCCGATGACGATGAGCAGCCGCAGTCGAGGCAGCGAGACACCTAGTGTTTGCGCGGCCTCCTCTCCCAGGGTCAGCGCATCCAGGCTCCGTCCCGTAGCGAGCACGAGGGCGGTCCCAACGAGGATCGGTGGGAGCGCTAGCGCCAGATGGTCGGTCGACCGGTCGGCGAGCGACCCCAGGAGCCAAAACACGATTTCGAGCGCCGCATATGGGCTCGGCGCCAGATTGAGCGCGAGCGCCGTAAGGGCTCCAGCGATCGCGTTCACCGCCACGCCAGCTAGCACCAACGTGGTCGTGCTGGCATCGCGGCCGGCGAGCGCGAGGACCGCGGCGACGCTCAGCATGGCGCCGGCCATACCGCCCAGAGGCAACGCCCAGCTCCACCAGGCGCTCACGCCGAAATAGAGAACGATCACCGCCCCCAAACCCGCCGTGGCCGACACGCCGAGGACGCCAGGATCGGCCAAGGGGTTGCGCAGGAGCCCTTGAAGGGCCGCGCCCGCGAGTCCAAGCGTCGCCCCGGCGACGGCGGCCAGCACCGCGCGCGGCAGTCGAATCTCGCGAAGAATGAGGACCGCCGTGTCCGGGTCATTCGACCAAATCTCTGGTATTGCCTGGATGAGCCGAACCGTCACTGGACCCACGCCGAGCGAGGCGATGAAAAGAACGATCAACGCGCCCGTGAGCCCCGCGAGCAGAACCGACGCCGCCCGACCATCCCGGAGGGTCGGCGGCGCGTTCATCGCGCGGCCTCCGCCAGTCGTTCGACCGCCTCGACGATGAAGGGTCCGCCGCACGACCATAGCGCCGCCGGAATCGACACGACCGTCCGGCGGCGCGCCAGGTCGCCCAGCGCAGGATGACGAAGAAGCTGGGCCGAAAGCGACGGACGTCGCTGCGGGTCATCCGGAATGATGACGACGTCCGGGGCCGCTGCCAGAAGTTGCTCGAGACCGATCCGCGAAAATCCCACCACCCCTCGTCTGGCCGCCACGTTCTCGAGGCCAGCAGCCGTCAGCGCCTCGTCGAGCAACGTTCCCTGACCGTTGGTGAACAGGCCCGATCCGACCAAGAGGGCGGGGCGGCGAGGCCCGACGTGGGCCACGCGTTCGAGCCGCCGATCCATGTCGTCGAGGAGAGATCGCCCGCGTGCTTCCTCGCCCAGTGCGGTGGCGACATGCATGACCTGCTGTCGGACGGCGGCAAAGGAATCGATCAGCGGCAACTCGATCACCGGGATGTCGTGGCGACGCAGGATTGCCACGGTTGCGCGAGTCGTGAACACGCCCGCGATCACGAGATCGGGCTTCAGTACCAGCACTTCCTCGGCGAGCCCCCGGTTGTAAACAACCTTGGGCAGGCGATCCGCCACGTAAGAAAACGACGGGTCGGCCGAGGTTCGATAGAGCGACACGATGCGCGCAGGGTCGGCGAGCGTGACGACCAACTGATCCGTGCACAGGTTGATCGACACCACCCGCTGCGGCTTGGCGTTCGTTGGCCCAACCAACCCTACGATCAGGACGATCACGATGGCGATCCCTCGCATCATCGAAGTTGGCTCACGCCCCGGCATCAGAAGGTGGCTCCGATGCCGGCGAACACGCCGCGGCCGTAGCCGCGCAGGCCGTCAGCCGTTTCGTATTCACGATTGAGCACGTTGTCGGCACGGACGAACAACCGGACGTCGTCGCGAACGGCCAGCGTCGCCGCCACCCCGAACAACAGGTAGCTCCCCTTGTAGAACTCGACCGCGGACGCGTTGGGATTGCCCGTAATGTCCTTGGTCTGGCCGATGAACTGGCCGGTGGCCGACAACGTCAGCGATTCGTCCACTCGATAGCGTACGTCGCCGTCGAGCTTGTGGCGCGGCCGACGGAGGAGATCGCCGCCCGTCGTCGCGTTCTCCGCCCGCGTGAACGTGTGATCGAGTCGAACATCGACAGCCGGGGTCGCTCGCCAAGCGACGAACGACTCGAACCCTTCCATCTCGGCATCGTTGAGATTGCGCACCTGTGAGTTGGGGAACACAAAGACGGTATCGATGAGATTTCTCACGTCGCTGTGGAAGTAGACGCTCCCGACCGTCAGCACACCGCCCAACAGCGGTTGTTCGGCGCCGAGCTCCCAACCTTTGGCGCGTTCGGGCACGAGATTGGGATTGCCACGGAACGTCCCCCCGATCGAGTTCGCCGTGAAGCCGAAAAGTTGGAACAGCGCGGGGGCACGGAATCCCGTGCCGTAAGTGCCCCGGAACTTCGTGGCCGTCGATGTCAGCCGATAGACCGGTGTCGCGCGGTACGTGAACGCTCGACCGAACGCGTCGTGATCGTCCAAACGGCCGCCAAACGTGACAGTGAAATTGTCACGAATGGTCCAGTGGTCCTGCACGAAGAGCGCGTTGGTACGCACTTCGGCGTCGCTCGTGCCGCGCACAATGAAGCCGCTGAAATTCGACGCCTGACGATCGATCAGTTTCTCCTGTTCCGTCTCGAGGCCGAGCGAGAGGACGTGATCGTCGATCCCGAAGTAGTCGTTCTTGACGTCGATCTTGTGGCGCAGCCCTAGGTTGTTGCTGACCTGACGCGTGTTGGCAATGTCGGGCAGGTTCTTGGTGTCGCGGTGATGGCGGGTGAAGGCCGTACCCACGGTGGTCTCGACGTCCCCGGCCAGGAAACGCGTGCGAACCTCGGCCCGGCCAAACCATTGGCGCGTACGTTCGGTTGCGTTGCGATCTTCGATGGGCTGATCGGTGTCGACCGCCGTGCGCAGGTGATGGCCAACGAGGCGGACATCCGAGCGGTCACTCAAGGGAAAATTGACCTTGAACACGCCGTTTCCATTCTCGTAGCCGTCAGCCTCGTCGCTCGCGCCGGCCGCCAGCGATCGGAAACGCGGCGGTGTGATCGATTGGCCCTGCGAGGAGTAGCGGCTGAGCGAGCCGAAATAGGTCAGCTTACCGATGGCGCCGCCCATCGCGCCTGACCCGACGACGGTCGAGAACGAGCCCCCCTCGACGGAAGCTGTAGGCCGCAATCCGGCACTACCTTGTTTCGTGATGATGTTGATCACGCCCCCGATCGCCTCGGAACCGAACAGCGTTCCCTGTGGGCCCCGAACGATCTCGATCCGATCGATGGCCGACGTGGTGAGATGGGCATAATTGAAAGCTCCGTTGGGCGAGGACGCGTCGCCGATTTCGATGCCGTCGATGAGCACGATGGTGTGATTCGAGTTCGTGCCGCGGGCGAAGATCGACGTCTGACGACCTGGACCACCAGATTGGACGACCCGGAACCCGGGGACAGCGCTCAGCACATCGACGACCGTACGCTGTTGGCGAGCTTCCATGTCGCTCGCAGTTATCACCGTGATCGAGCTGCCCACCTCTTCGGTCGGGGTCTCGAGACGCGTGGCGGTGACCACGGTATCGGGGACACGGGTTTGGGCTAGCCCCGGGGCCACCATCGACACCAAGAACAGCAAGACGGCGAGAAAACGAAAGGACGTCATGACGCAGCTTCCTTTGTGGAGAGGAAAGGGGGAGCGTCATGCGTCGACGCTGGCCGAAGCAGCGCGACGGAAAGCAAACGTTCAGCGACGGATTGCACCAAGGCAGACTCCGACAGCGACAACGCACAACGTCGTCACCGCTACGGACGTCCGCACCACCGGCACACCCCGACCGACGGTTGGGTGACGTGTGACGGCAGGTCTCCTGGCTAGCGGGTCGCTGCCCCGTTCCGGCCTTCCCGGTTTCCCAGTGGCACGTTCGGAACGGGGCTCACCGCTCACAGTTGCGGGGGCAGCCACGGACTAGGCCGGTTGGGCCATACCGTGTTCCCTTTTCATCCCCTCATTCGGGGAACCGTCGGCGTTAACTATGGCAAGCCGCGGCCTCGGCCGCAAGGTGGCGGGAAGCGATCTAACGCGACGTCGGCGTAAACCACTTCTCCTTGGTCAGGCCCTTCCACACCTTTTGCACGGCCTGAGCGCCGCGCGCGAACACGTCGGCTTCGTCCGCCACCGTCAGGCGGCCATCGAACACCTGCAGGCGTCCGTCGGTCGCCACGTTCTTCACCGCGGCCCCGTTACAGTACAGGAGGTTGTTCAGTGGTTCGGGTGGTGCCGATCCAGCCCCGAACAGGAAGCCCGAGACGTCGATCGTCGAAAAGTCCGCCTTCGCCCCAGGCGTGAGCCGTCCCAAATCGTCTCGCCCCAGCCCCTTGGCGGCGACGAGGGTGGCGCCCTCCACCGCGGCCCAGATCGTCGGCATCTTGACTGGCACCCGATCGGCCATGAGTTTCGCTCGAGCTTTGCCGCCGATCACCGCAAGCTTGAGATTCTCGACAAAGTCGTTCGAGTGCGTGTCGATCGCGACCGTCGTCGGAATGCCCGCGGCCAGCGCTTCCGGATAGGGCTGAGTCGCGCCGCCAGCACCGCCTGCTGACGGACAATGGGCGTACACCGCGCCATGCTTGATCAGGATCGCCGGATCGGTTCGCCAATCGATCGCCATCATGTGGGCTCCGAACAGCGGGCCATCGAACGCGCCGTGTTTCTCGAGCCATTGTGCGGGCGACAGCCCACCCCAGAGCCGCCGAACCGCAGCCGTCTCGGTGGCGCGCTGAGACAAGTGGATGTGGATCCCGGTCCCGAGTTCGCGCGCGGCCGCAACCAGAGCGGTCAGGGTTTCCTCGGTCTGGGTATCCGAAGCATGGGGCGACATCATCGGTTTGATGCGCCCGTCGCCCGCGTTCATGTGTTTTCGCCCGAACGCCAAGTTGGCCTCGATCTCGGCCAGGGTTCCGCCGACTGAGCGGAACAACACCTTGTCGTCCTTGCGAAACCAAATCTTGTCGAGCCGAAGAACGCCGGGGATCATGCCACCCGGATACCCACGACAACCCCATTTCTTGGCGACGCGGACGTAGGACTCCGCTTGGCGCAGGCTGAGGCTCATCTCGACGTGCGTGGTGCAGCCGGACTTGAGGATCTCCGCGAGATTGAACGCCGTCAGGTCGTCGAGTTCCGCATCGCTCAAGTTCTCGACGAGTTCGATCGGTCGTCCATAGGACCTTCCCCCCTCGATCAAGCCCCGGGTCGGCGTCCCGCTGGCGACATGGGTGTGGCCATTGATGAAGCCCGGCATCACGAGGTGGTCAGGCACGGAGAGCCGGGGTAGGTTGCCGCTGATTCGGCCTGACCGGACTTCGGCGATGTGATCCCGTTTGATCAGCATCGAACCATTGCGGATCAATCGATGTCGGCCTTTTTCGTAGGCCAATAACCAGCCACCTTCGACCACATAGGTGCCCGACGGCACCACCGGCCGCGGCGCCTGAACCACAGACGTAGCCGCCCGACGGGCGCCGCGCGATGCGGTGCCCCGCCCCTTCACCTTCTTGGCTATGGCTCTCCCTCGCGTCAAACTCGTTCCAACACCATCGCGGCGCCCTGACCGACGCCAACGCACATGCTCACCAGCGCATAGCGCCCCTTGCGTCGTTGAAGTTCGGCCACCGCGGTCTGTACCAGTCGCGCACCGCTCATGCCGAGCGGATGACCAAGCGCGATCGCGCCGCCGTTCGGATTCACGCGCTCAGAGTCATCGGCGAGCCCGAGTTGGCGGAGAACGGCCAGCACTTGGCTGGCAAACGCCTCATTGATCTCGACGACGTCCATGTCCCGGACGGCGAGCCCAAGGCGTGAGAGGAGCTTCTGCACGGCGGGCACGGGTCCGACCCCCATCACCCGCGGCGCCACGCCATGGGCAGCGGCCCCCAAAACCCGAGCGCGCGGCATCAACCCGTGCGTTCGCGCGGCGCTCTCGTTGGCGAGAATCATCGCAGCCGCACCGTCATTGATTCCCGCGGAGTTTCCTGCCGTGACCGAGCCGTTGTCGCGGAACGCCGGCTTCAAGTTGGCCAACGCTTCGAGGGTGGTATCCGGGCGCGGGTGCTCATCGCGATCGAGCAGCCGATCACGCGCCGCGCCCCGACCGCGAACAGGCACGATCTCCTCGGCGAGGGCCGCCGCACCCGCCTTGGCCCGCTGCTGGCTGCGCCAAGCAAACGCATCCTGGTCGGCGCGCGAGACCTGAAAGTCCTGGGCCACGTTCTCCGCCGTCTCGCCCATCGCGTCGGTGCCATAAAGCTCCTTCATGCGTGCGTTGACGAAGCGCCACCCGATCGTCGTGTCGTAGATCTCGATCTTTCGGGCAAACGCCGTCTCCGCCTTGGGCATGACCAGCGGCGCCCGCGTCATGTGTTCGACCCCGCCGGCGAGACAGAACGACGCTTCGCCCGCTCGAATCGCGCGCGCCGCCGCCGTCACCGCTTCGAGCCCGGACGCGCACAGTCGGTTCACGGTCGTTCCGGGAACCCGGTCAGGCAAGCCCGCGAGCAACAGCGCCATCCGGGCGATGTTGCGGTTGTCCTCGCCGGCCTGATTGGCGCACCCGAAAAAAACATCGTCGAGCGACCCCCAGTCGGCCTCCGCCCAACGGTCCTTGAGAACGCCGATCGGCGTCGCGGCCAAATCGTCGGCGCGTACGCCGGCAAGCCCGCCGCCGTAGCGCCCGATCGGCGTTCTTACGGCATCGCATACGAAGGCTTCAGTCATGACAAAACCACTCGCCAACCCAAATCATGTCACCGGGCCGCCGACGTCATCGGCCACTGCAGAATACTCTGGCCGAGCAAACGGCCGAATGTCATCGCCGGCGTCACACTCATGCCACCGACATAACAGTTTCCCGAGAGAAGACCCAATCCGAGAATCTCCCCGGCGGCAAAAAGATTGGCGATCGGACGATCGGACTTGTCGATGACGCGAAACGTCCGATCGACCTTGATGCCGGCGAAACCGACGACCGTCGTTCCGAAGTGCCGAACGGCATAGAACGGCGGCTCACTGATAGGAAGCGGTAGGTGTCGCCGGCCGAAGGGATCCCGCTTGGCGCTTACCGCCTCATTGTAGGCGCCCACCGCCCGTCGCAGTCCGGATGTATCGATATCGAGACGCGCCGCGACCGCGTCGAGCGATTCTCCGCGGGCAAACGCCGGATGAACGTTCCATAGCTTTCCGACCTGGGCCACGGTGAGCTCAGGCATGAACAGCCAGGGCGATTCGCGGGCGATGCGGGAATCGTAGACCACCGCGAACATGCGGTCGGGCTGCTGCAAGAGAAGATGCTCCCGAACATCGGGCGTCGGACTGTCCTCGGCCACGAAACGTTCGCCGCGGCGATTGACGTAGATCTCCCACGGCTGGCGCAGCTCAGGGGTCAGTTCGCACAAGGCGTACCATCGCGGTGGGTCGTTGGGGAACGGCTCGCGGTCATCGAGCCAGAACCCGGGATCTTCGACCCGCCCGAACATCGGCAGAAACTTGTCCTGATTGTGCAGCACGGCGCCGGCCGTCAAGGCCATGCGCAAACCGGTGCCCTGCGAATAGGGGTAACACCAGCCGATCCGTTTGTGACCATTGGAGAACTCGGGATAGGCGGTCTCGCTCGCACCATAGCCCCCAGTGGTCAACACGACGTTGCTGCCGTAGTGGGTTTCGAGCGCACCTCCGTTGGTCCGCGCGCGTACGCCGCGAACCGCCCCCGTACCATCCTGGACCAGGCTGAGCACTTCGGTTGCCAGGCGAAGCGTCACCCCGCCCTTGCTGATCTCGGCGTCGAGCTGTGGCCGGATCACATCGAGTGCAGCCTTGCCCTTCTTGGGTCCGTAGTAGGTTCGCGGCACGCTGTAGGTTTCGTGCTGGGGCATCAGCACCGGCATGTCGTTGAACAACTCGAGTCCGCTGTCGAGCAGCCAATGCAGCGTATCGGCAGCGTTGTCGACTTGAATGCGGACCATGTGAGGGTCGGCTGTCCCGCGGGTGAGCCGCATGACGTCGGCGAAATGACGATCGGGATGATCCTCGATGGCCCGGTCTTGTTGCAGCCGCGTGCCGGCAGCGCTCATCTCGCCGGACGACAGGTGCAACGTGCCGCCAACCTGGTCCGCGTGTTCCAGCAACAGCACGCGTGCCCCGCGCCGCGCCGCAAAGATCGCGGCCGGCATCCCGGCCGTCCCGGCACCGCAAACGATGACGTCCCACTGTTGCGCCATGCCCGCTCCCCCGAAGGCATCTTAATGGGCTCGCCGGGGAACGACGACGAAAACTATTGCAGCGGCGTGGCGAGCCGACGCTTGATTCGGCGCAGCACGGCACCGAGGACAGGAACCAGTTCGTAGACCTGCGAAGCAGCGTCCCAATGGTCGAAATGGCGGATTGCGCGCCCATCGGCCCCGAAATGAACCTCGCTCATGCCGAGGACGGTCGCCTCGCGACCGTTCTTGCGGCGAAAGGACAGCGTCCAGCGGAGGTAGCAGGCCGTGTCCGAGAACGCCACGTCATCGATGACTGTCTTGGTCTCGCCGATGTCGCGATACATTTGTTCGAAGATGCGGATGACGTAGTCGAGGCCCCGACCTTCGTTGAACGGATCCTTGAAAAGGATGTCGGGAGCGCAGACCTCGGCCAACCGCGACAGGGTCTGGGGAGAGATGGACTGCATCACCGCGACGTAGCGATCCGCCGCGGAACGGAGATCCATCACGCCTTGCCTTTGCCGCGGCCGCCGGGAAACAACGTGTAAGAAATGTCGCTGCCGCGCGCGGCGAACTGCATGGCGACCCAACGACCGTCTTCGGTGTACCAAAGCGTGATGTTGAGATCACCCTTGAGGTCGTAGCGCTTGGCCTGGACCTTGGTCCCGTTGCCGAGCTCGACCTCTTCGGCCGGTCCCGGGGCGACCTCGACCTTGAGCAGGCCCCCGCGCTGGGTGTCCAGCAGGGCATGCTGCTTGATGGTCGCCATGTTCCAGTACGTCGCCGACATGGTCCCGGCGGGATAGGTGTCTTCGCCGCGCAGGGTCTTGACGCGCAAACCACCGGAGGTTTGCTCGCCCGTGACCTCGTACTTGGTACCGTCGTCGTTGGTTTTGGTTTCGAGGCGGAGCAACCGACCAGCTTTCCAGATCTCGCGGTTGTGATGCTCGTAGCGGAACAGCGTCACGAAGCCGAGCTTTATCTGAAGTTCGACGTCGACCGCGACATGGGTCTCTTCCCCAACGTCGCGGAAATCGAGCCGGTGGTAGCCGATCGTTGACCCCGAACGACTGACGGCAAAGTCGAGCAACTCGGTGTAGCCGTGATGAGCCCCGACCGGCTGGTCGGCGGCGGCCACGGACATGACCACCACGATGATTCCCAACGACACGCGAATTGGATGGCGCCTCGGCATTCTTCCGCCTCTTTTCCCCCCGGGTGGACCATCATAGCAACCTCGCGCGCCCGCCACGAGATGATCGGTTCACATCTCGGAGAGACGGTGGTCAGCGACGAACCAGGGCGATTTGCCGAACGTCGATCCCGCCCGCACGGAAGGAGCCCTCGCAGCCCGCGAGGTAGAACTCCCAGATGCGACGAAACTTTTCGTCGAACCCGAGAGACCGGATACGTGGCCAAGCTGCGTAGAAATTCTTGCGCCACTCCTCGAGAGTCTTGGCGTAGTGCTGGCCGAATCCATCGTCGCCCAACCAGTGCAGGCCGACCCTCGAACTCACATCCTGGAGAGCCTTGAGACAAGGCAGCATTCCGCCAGGAAAGATATAGGTTTGGATGAAATCGGCGCGACGCCGGTACTGATCGAACCCCTCGTCACGCACGGTAATCGCCTGCAGCGCGATGCGCCCGCCGGGACGGACGACATCGGCGATCTTGCGGAAGTACTGTGGCCAGTAGGCCTCGCCCACCGCTTCGATCATTTCAATCGAGACCGCATGATCGAATGTTCCCGCCACGTCACGGTAGTCACAGAGATGAAAGGAGAGACGATCGCTCAAGCCCAGGTCTTGCGCCCGCTTGATCGCATAAGCATGCTGTTGCGTCGACAGCGTGATCCCGGTGACCTTCAGGCCGGCGGCGGCGGCGCGACGCGCAAAGCCGCCCCACCCACAACCGATCTCGAGCACGTGTTCGCCGGGCTTGGCCGCGATCAACTCGAGAATCCGATCGTACTTGTGATGTTGCGCTTGCTGCAGATCCGCGGCGTCCGGCCGATACACGGCCGACGAATAGGTCATGCTGGGATCGAGCCAGAGCTCATAGAACTCGTTGCCCAGGTCATAGTGGAACTGAATGTTCTTTCGACTCCCGCTACGGTTGTTGCGTCGAAGGTGATGGCGCAGCTGGTCGACCCAGCGGCTCCAACGCAAGCTGGCATTGTAGTCCTCCTGGCGAATACCGTTGGCGGACATGAGTTCGATCATCTTGGCGAGATCGGGACTGAACCAATCGCCCTCGAGATAGGCTTCGGCGAAGCCGAGCTTGCCACCGAACATCAGTCGCCGAAGTGCCCGCCAACGGCGAACCTCGATGGCGGCCTCGGGACCTTCCTCGCGGCCAACGAGGATTCCTTCGACCCCGTTGGGCAGTCGATACCGCAACCGTCCCAACAGGAACCGCTTCGCGAACGAGCGCACGACGGGCCGATAGAATCCGGGTACCCCCTGGGCACCCCAATCCGTCGACGCCACGCTCAATGACGCATCAGCTTCCATAGTCCCCTGACCCCGACCACGCCCCCCAGAACTACCCGGACGGTAGCAAAACGGATGACTCCACGCCCCTGCGGCTTTCCGGGCCCAGGGGCGCCGTGGCCCGCCCGACATAGTCGACGACGACCTCGGTTGTGGCGGGGTGAGGCATAAGGCGCAATCCCTTGCGCCACAACCGCAACGCTTCCCAGTGAATCCCAGCAACAACTTTGAGGGTCATCAGAGGGTGCCCCGCAATCAAGCGCCAAGCCGCACTGGCCGACCACGGGCGGCGCTCACCGTGGAACGTGGCGTAGAGCAGGTCGCCGGCCCGGTCCCATTCACGGATCACGAGGGCAAAGCGCTCGGCGGGGACGCGCACCTTGAACTCGTAACTCGGCTCCATGTCGATGAACGGCGAGACATAGAACGTCTTGGCGCAGCGCTGGCGGATGATGGCTTGGGCTGGATCGTCGGCGGCGATGAGATAGCCGTGACGCTCACCGAACGTGTTGTGTACCTCATGCAACAACGCCTCCAACCGCCCGTCGGCACGAAAGCAGAAATAGACGGTCAGCGGATTGAAGACGTAGCCCCATAGCCGGCCATAACACTGCATACCGATGGGTCCGTCGGCAGCGTAACCGGCATTGCGCAGATGGTGGCGTACCCATTGGGCGATCGGCATGCGGCCATCGCCGTGGTCACGATCATGGACGCTCAGGAGGGCATTGCGGTTGTACCCGAACCAACGCCCCCGCGCGCCGAGTTTTGGCAACGAGTCGACATCGACGTAAAGCGAAAAGACACGATAGGAGAAGCGATGCTCGACCGGACGCGTCCGGACGTGTGCCACCTGCCCGACGTAGAAACATGACTGGATCATGCGGCATCCACTCTAGCCGCCTCGGCCGATACAACCGAATCGCTCGCGTCCGAGGGTAACAGCCCCCAGGGCGGTGGCGCGCCCAGGGCGGCCGCCACCGCGAACCCCGAGCGAAGCCCGTCCTCGTGAAACCCATGGCGCGTGTAGGCGCCGCAAAACCATGTGCGACGGCGTCCCTGGATCGAGGGCAGCGCAGCATTCGCGGCCGCGGTCGCGACCGTAAAGACCGGATGGTCGTAGTGGAACTCGGCATCGAGCAAGGCTTCCTCCGGTTCGCGCCAGGGGTTGAGCGAAACGAACAGCGGCGGCATCGGTGGAAGGTTCTGCAACCGATTCATCCAGTAGGTCACCGGCACGACGCGATCGGCTGGCTGATCGCTCTGTGCATGATAGTTCCAACTCGCCCAAGCCGCGCGGCGACGCGGCATGAAAGATGGGTCGCGATGAAGAATGGCGCGATTGGTCGTGCACCGATAGGCATCCAGCATCGATCGCTCGCGATCGTCGGCGTCAGCCAATATGCGACGGGCATCGTTACCGTGGACGGCAAGCACCACGTGATCGTAGGCCTCCTCCCCAGCCGCCGTGGCGAGCCAAATACGGTCTGAATCGCGGCGAACCTGCCGGACCGGAGTCGCCGTTCGCACCGTTCCGGAAAAATCGGCAAGCAGGCGGCGGACGTATTCGCGACTACCACCCGAGACGGTCCGCCATTTCGGCCGATCCGAGAAGCGCAGCAAGCCGTGCTCCTCGTAGAACTTCACGAACTGACGGGCTGGGAAACGCTCGATCCATTCGATCGGAGTCGACCAGATCGCCGATGCCATCGGAAGCAAGTGCAGGAACCGGTACGTTTCGCCGTAGCCGCCTTGGGCGAGTACCTCCCCCAACGTCGATCGGGGATCCAACGACGGCAGGCGCGCGCGCACGTCGCGATAGAACTTCGGGATCTCCCACAGCATGCGAAGGAAGCGCGGTTTGAACAGGTTCGCGACCTGGGCAACCGGACCCCACGGCAACAGGCTCGCGTACTCGAAGCGACCCTCATCGAGCGACACGGAGAAGGACATGTTCGAGGGCTCGGTGGGAACGCCGAGATGGGCGAACAATCGGAGCAGGTGCGGATAATTGACGTCGTTGTAGACGATGAAACCGGTGTCGACCGCCGTCCGCTGCCCGTTGCGCTCGATCACCACCGTGTTGCTATGCCCCCCGGGCGACGGCGCAGCCTCAAACAGCGTCACGTGGTGGTGCTTGGCGAGGGCCCAAGCTGCGCCCAGCCCGGCGATCCCGGCGCCAACGACGGCAATTCGCATGGCCATTGGAGGGTTCATGTGCGCATGGCCGTGGAGGTTCGCTCCGCGTCTTTACCCGAGCCCAGCCCTCGCGGATACCGATCATCGCCCAGTCGCCCGCGACGGTCACGATTCAGCGCCCCGGTTTCGCGTCCGAAATTGCCTGCACTCACGACTGACCTCGAACGAACGACGCGAGGCCCGCGCGAAGAGCCTTGAAACGATCCGGATCGACGAGCACGCGCGGCACTTTGTTCTGACCACCGAGGCGGCCTTGCGCCTTCATCCACGCCGCGAAAGCCCCGGGCGCCAGGGCCTGCACCCGCGGTCCCCTCAGACCGAATCCGTCGGCGCGATGCGCTCGATAGTCGTCGTTCGATCGCATCAACGCGGCATCGAGCGCTGCAGCGAAGCGCGCCAGACGTTCGCCGTCCGGCTCGTCGGCGAACTCCACCATGTAAAGATGACCACCGAGATCACCCGGACCGTCCGGAAACACCGGACCCACCGTGAAGTCGACGACGGCAAGCTGCTCCTGATCCGCCGCCGCCGCCATGGCCGACTCGATCTCGGCATCGGTGAGGTGCTCGCCGAAGGCCGAAAGCATGTAGGCGGTTCGTCCGGTGACCAGCAGTCGGGGAGGCCGTTGCTCGACAAAACGAACGGTGTCGCCGACGAGGTAGGACCACAGCCCGGCACACGTCGTGATCACGACCGCATACTCGACGCCGGTTTCGATCGTCCCTAGCCAGTGGCGGCTCGGCTGCGGCGAGTCCAGTTCGTCGATCGGAACGAATTCGAAGAACAGGCCGTTATCGACGAACAAACGCAGCCCTTCGCCCGGCCCGCGATCCGCTGCTGCGACGAAACCTTCGCTCGCCGGGTAGACCTCGCGCAGCAGCGCTTGTGAGCCAGCCAACCAACGTTCGAAGAGACCACGATAGGGCGCGAAATTGACGCCGCCATGAACCAAGAGTTCGAGGTTTGGAAAGTAGTCCACCAGCCTCGCGTCCTTGCGGCCGGAAGCCAAGCGATCGAAGTAAATGAGAAGCCAGCTCGGCGTACCACCGATCATACGAATATCGAGGCCCCGGGAACGCTCCGCCAGCAATGCGACCTTGCGTTCCCAATCGCTGAGTAGCGCGAGCGACTCCGGCGGAAAGTAGCGACGGCGCGCCCACCAGGGCATGACGCGCACCGCGATGCCACTCAAGTCTCCGGCTTGTACCCCGTCCGCCAGGGTGGTGAGGTCGGTGCTGCCTCCCAGCATGAAGGACAGGCCGCCGAGGACACGCGAATCGGGGCGCGCCTGCAGATGGTACGCGAGAAGGTCGGCACCGGCCCGCGTGTTGCTGCGGTTCATCGCGGCGGAGCACGGGATGTACTTGGTGGTACCGCTGGTCGTACCCGAGCTCAAGGCGAAGAACGGGATAAGCCCGGGCCACGTCACGTCGCGCAGAACAGGAAATGCGGACTGCCAATAGTCGCGCCAGAAGTCTTCATAGCGACGCAGCGGTACTTGCTGCTGGTAGTCGGCGACGGTCCGAATCGCTTCGAACCGATGGTCGCGACCAAATTGCGTGAACCGCGCGCGGGCGACCAATCGCTCCAACACGCGCCGCTGCTCGACGATCGGATCGTGCCGCGACAACGCACCCAGGCGCCGCCCCGCATATCGACGCAACAACGGGGTGGCATCGAACATGTCGAACTAGGGTCTCAGGACCGTTCGATGGCGGAAGCTGGGCGCGCGATCGGGATCGAGCGGGACTTTGACGTATTCGCCCCGCTGCCAAAGCGGAACTTGGTCGAGAAACGTCGAGCTGGACATCCAACCGTCCTGTCCGCCGAGCAACACGAAGTAATTCTCGTCGGGGTTGGCGAGGTCGGAGATGTGACGAGCATTCGAGCCATAGCGTGTCGTATGACGGCGATCGGTCAACGCATGCGCCGTCTTGTTGATGGTCTGGCTGCTGCCCGCCACGGGAATGTCGCCGAACACGAAACGCCGCCCGAGGACCGGGATCATGCCGAGCGTATGGGAGAGGGAGAGGCGATGCATGTCGCCCCAGGTGGCGAATTTCCCCCGTCGCTGTTTCGCGGCCGCCGCCGCTTCCTTCATCGGCTGGCGCAACGATGCCGCTGGCGCCACAGCGATGTCCTTGGCGAGCAACGTGCCCAATCGACCCGCGGCCTCGTAGGCGGCCAGCTGCTCGGCGGTGAGGAACCGGCTGGCAAAGACCGTGGCGAAGGCCATGAACGTGACCGCTTCCTTCGAATCGGTCTCGTAACGACCGTCCCACCGCCGCAGTTCCTCGATGATCAGCTGCTCGTCGGGGCTGAGCCACGCCGGATCGACTCGCGCCACGATAGCGTCGCGCACGAGGACCGAGGACTCTTCGCGCACGTCCCGCTGGAGGATCGCCAGATCCTGCAGCGTCACCCGCTGGTTGTCGCGCAGCAGCTCGCCCATGCGGACCACCCGGTCGTTCGGCGAGAAGAAGTAACCGACAGGAACCGGCGACTCCGCACCACGGTTGTTTCCGGTGGCGAGCAGGCCGGCCGGTGGATTGTAACTCGACGGCAATACGCGCCCGTTCACCTGGTTTTGCCAATGGCGCAACGCGTCGGGGGGCAGCACCGCGTCCGACGGCGTTGACGCCGGCCGTTTCGGTAGTCGCGCGGCCAAATGGAGCCCGATGTTCCCATGGCGATCGGCGTACACCATGTTCTGGGCGGACACGGCAAACGGTTCGAGCGCCGTTCGGAACTGCTCCCAATTGCGCGCCCGGCTCACCCCCAACATGGCCGTCAATTCGTCGCTCGCGTCGTGCCCCACCCAACGGAGCGCGAACGGACCACCGGGACCGAGATCCAGGAGGCCGGCATCGGAGATCACCGGACCGTGGGGCGTTTCCCGGATTTTTTCGGTACGGTCGAACCACCAACGGACCTTGATCTGCTCCACGCGCTCACGAAACACATCACCGTTCTGACCACTGAGATCGAAAAGGTCGCTGCTCGCGGCCCTCAAGTTGGTACCGCCCCACGCAACGTCGGGGTTTCGCCCCAGTGCAATGAAAGGAAGTGCTGGCGGCATGAGGCCGACCGCGTGATAGGACGGCGAACGATAGCCGATGATGATCCACAAGTTCGGCTGGGAGACGCCGAGGTGCGGATCACTCGCCAGCAAGGCGCTGCCGCTCGCCGAACGCCAGCCCGCCACCGCCACAGAGTTGCTGCCCGATCGCGAAAAGCCGCCCAGGAGGTCTTGGAACAGCGCCTGACGGGAACTGCGATCGGCGGCGTAGCTCGGGAACGAGGCCGAACCTTCCGCGACCAGTTGCGCCCACAAGCGTGGCCAATCTTCGCGCTTACGCTGCTTGAGCAACGAAAACCAGATGAACCAGTTGACGTCCGCGGAGGCAAGGCGTCCGGCAGTGATCACGTCTTCCGCCGTCCATGGCGCCGGTTCGATCCCCATCACCTTGTACTCGTGTGGAAGCTCGCGGCTGTGGGCCACATAGAAATTCACGCCGCGGACGAAGTGATCGAGCCAACGCCGCGTGTCCTCCGGCATGTTGCGGACGATCTCGGGTGCAGCCTTGCCGAAGTCGACGATTCTCAGAGCGTGGTCGATATCGGCGACCAGCGGCCCACCGATTTCGGCCAGCCGACCCTGCGAGGCGTGCCGCAGGAATTCCATCAACCCCAACCGGAGATGCGCCTGGACGATACCGATGGCAAAGGCGAGATCGTCGTCATGCTCAGCTTCGATGAACGGAATCTGATGGTCGTCCCATCGGATGGTCACCGGCGCACGCAAAGGCATGCCCTGCGTGGGCAACGCCGAAAGGCGCTGATCGAGGTTTGCCGGCGGCGGCAACGGCGCCAAGATCCCGCACGCGCCGAGACCGATCGCCGTCAGCAGTGACCCAATCAGCCTACGCATCGAGAAACTCCTTCACCAGACTTGCGTAGCGTTCCGGCATCGTCCAACAGACCTGTGGTCGCCCCCCCGGGATGCTCACGGTGCGCGAGCCTTTGACCAGGGAGGCGGCGATCCGGTTTTCCGGCACCAGTTTGTCGTGTTCCGCCATGAGGAACAGTGTCGGAATCTCCAGGGATTGAAGAATTGGGCGCAAGTCGAACTTGCCAACCGCCAACAACCCCCAGTGCATGCGCTCATATATAAGGACGGTCTGCGCGACCGCCATCTGGATTTGGTCGAGTTCCTCGTCGCCGCCGTAGTTGTCGACGCGACTGTCCCAAACCTGCTTGAGATGTGATCCGTCGCGCTCGACCTTGGGCACCCCCAACCGGTCCGCATAGTGCTTCATCCGTTCCTCCGTCAGAACCGGCATGCCCGAGAACACGCCGTGCGTGATCCGCGGGCCGGCCTGCCCGGCGATCGCGAGCGCGACACAGGAACCTGTAGCGAAACCACCGACAGCAAACTTGCCGATCCCGAGCGCGTCGATCGCGGCAATGAGCTGGGCCGCATAATCGGTGACCATGGGCGGCGACGACGGTCCGTCCGACAAACCGTAGCCCGGCGTGTCCATCGCAAAAGCGCGGCAGAAGCGCCCGAGATGGGGCAGCGCGCGCTCGTACTGGCGCGACGAAAGAGGAGTCTGATGGAAGAAGAACATCGGCGGACCCCGATCGCCCGCTTGACGAAAATGGACTTGCCCCATCGGAGTATCGACGTAGCCACGTCGGATCGTCATCACGTCCCTCGCGGATTGGATGGTCAGATGGTGTCGCGCGCCACGAGGAACTGCTCGGCCTGTCGGCGCAGGGAATCGGGAAGCGGCGTCGAACGCCGCGCACCGCGATCGAAGTGGACCGTCACGCCTTCGAGGCTGGCGGCCAGTTCGCCGGAACTCGCGTGGAGGAGCCGATGCAGGAACTGCAGTGTTTTGTTCCCGATCTCAACGATGCCGGAGTCGATTCGAATCAAGTCGCCTGACATGAGTTCCCGTTTGTACAGGATCTTGTGTTCGAGCGCGGCCATGCCGGCTCCCGTTTCCTTCATGGTCGTCGCAGCGCCAGCCAGGGCGGCAACGCCGTAGTGCAACCAACGGCGGCGGCTGGGCTTGGGGTCTCCGGGGTCTCGGTCATGCATTCCTCCGGGGTTGTTGCTGCCAAGAAGGTAGTGGTCGGCCGTATCCAGCGCGTCTCGGCTCCGTAACGTTTTGTAACGACGAAACGCGCCAGAACCGCCCATAGGAGTTTGCGGCGCCCCGCGCTTGCCCACACCGATTTATTGTATCTACAATAATGATTCTCGAATGGAACGAGACCAAGAGGCACAAGGTGCTCGCCGAACGCGGGCTAGACTAGCTAGACTTCGCGGCGGCCGTACGAGTTTTCGCTGGCGATAGACTCCGGCATCGCTGAACCGCGACATGTAATACGTCACGTTGAGATGCCCCATCTCATCGCACTCCCAGAGCCGCACGCAACTGCGATGGGTTTCGATCATTCCGGCCATATTGCCTCCCGAGGGCGGCGAGTATGGCCAAATCAAGCGGCTTGGGAAACCGTCAGGGCACGGTGGGCGAATCCGGGGCGGGGCGCGCCGCAGACGGAGCCGCGGCCGGACGTGGCGACGGCGCGGCCTCGGCGTCCTGATCGGGAACCTTGGGCATCCGGGCCCCGGTCAATATGGCTTGACGCCAATCGACATGAGAAATCTTGGCGTCCGTCAGGTCGGCATTGGAAAGATCAGTCTGCACGTTGCGGCCGGTCGGACCGGTCGTATCCTTGACCTCGACGACGCCCACTTTCGCGCTCGTCAAATTCGCGCCGCCCAAGTTGGCCCCAGCCAGATTGGCGCCCGAGAGGTCGGCCAACCGCAGACTGGCTCCGACCAGTTTGGCCTGGGAAAAATTGGCCAAGCGCAGTTCGGCAAACGCGAACGACGCCCCCTCGAGGTTGGCCCTCGAAAAGTCTGCCCCACTCAAGTAACCCTGGGAGAAGTCAACGCCCGCGAGATTGTACCCGGCGAACGCCGCGCGTTGGCCTCGGGATCCGTTCGAATCCACCCAGAGGGCATGGTTGCGCAAGACCTCCTGAATCTCGATCGGGAGACTGGCGCTGGTCGTGCTGAAGTGGGCGCCTGTCAGGCTCGCCGACGTCAACCGGACCTCTGCAAGAACGGCGCCGCGCAGGTTGGCACGGTCGAGTTGCGTGAAGTCGAGGTTGGCGCGTGCCAAATTGGCACCGACCAGGTTGGCCTCTTTCATCTTGGCCGACCGCAAGTTGGCGCGCCGAAGATCTGCGCCGCTCAGGTCTGCCGGCCGCCCGGTCAACTGTTCGGAGGTGTAGCGACGGAAGTCGTCACCCAATTGGCGGTGCTGTGAGAAGAGGAGCGAGCCCGGCCGAAGATCGGAATCCGTCATATTGGCGTCGCGCAGGGTGGCGCCGCGAAAGCATACCCCACGAAGATCAGCGCGGTGGAAGTCGGCGCTCGTCAGGTCTGCTCCCGTGAAGTCGGCGCCGAACAGATCGGAATAGCGAAAATCGGCGCCGATCAACCGGCACTGGCGGAAATTGGTCCCCGCCAGCTTGGCGTCCTGCAAAATGAGATTCTGGAGCGAAAGACCCGAGAGGTCGGAATGCCGCAGATCGGCTCGCCGACCACCGTCGAGCCGCCGCACGAATCGCTCGTGCTGACGAACGAGGTCGACGAACTCCTGCGGCGTCACGACACCGACCTAGGCCAGCATCGTCAGCATGCCGCGGTGCACGACCGCGGCCAAGACTGCGATTGCGACGCTTGCCGCGGCGATCGCCGCAACCTTGCCGAGGGCCTTGGCGGCCTGAGCGAGCAGGAATATGGCCGAGGCCGCGGCGATGGCGAGGGTGGCCGGATCCTCGAACCATTGGGCGTAGGGACCCGGTTCTTCCGTCGAATGCGTGCGACGCCATTCCCTCACGTCGCGTCGACGGAGAC